>Ga0255783_10001723_pt1 | contig 22984 bp, 24 predicted proteins | sample 011ome_22_FD_179981 | JGI IMG/M metagenome (GOLD analysis project Ga0255783, IMG submission 179981) | Coastal salt marsh microbial communities from the Groves Creek Marsh, Skidaway Island, Georgia - 011507BT metaG (version 2) | ecosystem: Environmental > Aquatic > Marine > Intertidal zone >... | reverse complement strand
TTGTCGGCGCCATCCATCGAGGCGGCGATATTACTGGCATTTGTTGCCGTGCCTAGCTCGACACTGGCATTGGCCAGCCCAAGGCGTTGGGCGCGCATACGCACCTGATCAACCGATTCCTCACCCGAAATATAGGCCGCTTTCAAACCTGCTGCCGCCAGCTTGCACGTCAATTGCAACAGCAATGTCGATTTGCCAATGCCCGGATCGCCGCCAATTAAGGTTGCCGATCCCGGCACGAGCCCACCGCCCGCGACGCGGTCAAATTCGCTAATCCCTGATTGCATGCGCGGTGGCGGTTCGGGGCGGTTGTCCAGATTTAGGGCTTCAAGAACAATCCGGCGGCCAGTAACGCGTTTTCCTGGGCCGGATGGCGCTTCTTTACGTTCTTCGACAAGCGTGTTCCACGCACCGCAGTCATCGCATTTTCCGGCCCATTTTGGCGAAACCGCCCCGCATTGCTGGCAAATGAATGAAACTGAATTCCGCGCCATTATGATGCTGCCGTTTTTGTGGGCGAGGCGGCAGGCTTTTCATTTGTCAGTGGCCCCTCCGCCGAGCCTTGAACAAATTGATGCACCTCGGGAACACCGCTGTCATTCATCGCTTCGGCAGGGCCAGCCCAGATGATCACGCCATTACGCACCATCGCCACCTTGTCGGCGATACGTCGAACCGATGCCATGTCATGGCTGATGGTTACCGTTGTTGCGCCGAGCCGCTCACGCGCATCAATGATCAGCCGATCAATCACCCCCCCGGTAATCGGGTCTAGGCCTGATGTTGGCTCGTCAAACAGCAGAATTTCGGGCTCGTCAACAATGGCGCGGGCAAGGGCGACGCGCTTTTGCATGCCGCCTGATAATTCGGCTGGATATTGATCAATGACTGATGCGGCAAGGCCAAGCAGGGTAATGGTTTGTGCGGCGATGTCGCGGGCGTCTTTCTTGTCTACCGCCTGCTGATGACGAAGCCGAAAGGTTACATTTTCCCAGATTGGAAGCGAATCAAACAAGGCGCCAAATTGAAAGGTCATGCCAAAACGTCGCCGTAAACCTTCAAGCGCGGCTCGCCCTTGACCCAAAATTTCCTGTCCATCAATCTTGATGCTTCCCTGATCAGGCGTGATCAACCCGTTCAGACATTTCATCAAAACCGATTTGCCGCAGCCCGATGTGCCAATGATTGCTAGCGATTCCTGCGGCGCAACGGTAAGGTTGATTCCCCTTAACACATGATTGGTATCAAATGATTTGGTAACGCCGGATAATTCAATTTTGGGGGTAACAGCCATGACTATCCCCCGAAAAACATGGTTGTGACAATGTAATTGGCAATCAGAATCAAGATTGACGCCGACACCACTGCATTGGTCGTCGCACGGCCGACCCCTTGGGCACCGCGCCCTGAATGATAGCCATGATAACAGCCCATCAGCGCAATTAAAAATCCGAACACTGCCGCTTTGACCAAGCCAAGTGTTACATCCGATACTTCAAGATATTCAAGCGTTCGCGCCAAATAGATCGACGGGTTAAAACCAAGGCGATAAACCCCGACAAGATAGCCGCCAAAAACACCAATCACATCACCAACAAGAACCAGAAACGGCAAACAGATCGTTCCGGCCAGCAAACGTGGTGCAACAAGATATTGCATTGGCCGTGTTGATAACGTGTCTAGCGCGTCAATTTGATCCGTGACCCGCATTGTGCCAATTTCTGCCGCCATTGAGGCACCAATCCGACCAGCAACCATCAATCCGGCCAAAACTGGCCCTAATTCGCGTGTAACCGATAGCACAACGACCGTTGCTACCGTGTCTTCGGCCGAAAAGCGGGCAAAGCCGGTATAGGATTGCAGTGCTAAAACCATGCCCGAAAACAGTGTTGTCAACCCAACAACAGGAAGCGAAAAATATCCAATATCAATGATTTGGCGAAGTAGCTGGTGCCAATAATAGGGCGGTGTGAAAATCCAGCGAACCGCAGTTACGGAAAACAGCGTGATCCGGCCGAATGCGGCAAGAAAATTAAGGGCGGTGCGACCTATATTTTGGACAAAGCCATGCATATGTCTGAAAACCGTACCGGACAACTGAAGAAAAGATCGCTTTTGTTATGCCGATATTTGCCTTTTTTGGCTACAGGAAATTGGTTCGCTTTTTGAAAATTGATGTAAAAGGGGCGCAGCGCAACAATATCGCAATGACCTGGGTAAGGATGCAGGGGGGCTTTTGCCTGAATTAAAATGAACCGCCTTGATAATGCCAATCGGCGCGTTGCCCCAAAGTCGCCATGATTTCATAGGAAATCGTGCCAAGGTCGGCGGCCATCGCCTCAATCGGATAGGCGTCGTGAATTAATGACGCGTATTCAGCACGAAGGCTGTTTTGGTCAAGATCGGTGACATCGACGGTGATGCTGTCCATCGAAATGCGGCCAATGACTGGCGCGGTGTTGCCGCCAATTGAAACGGTTGCTTTACCGCCAAGCTGGCGGCGATAGCCATCAGCATAGCCAACGCCGATGGTTGCAATGCGCGATTGCCGTTGCAGCTCAAAGGTGCCGCCATATCCAACCCGATCCCCCGCGGCAGCCATACGAATTTGCAGGATTCGCGCTTGCCAATCAAACACGGATTGAAGATTGGGGATTCGCGTTTCAAGCGGGTGAACGCCATAAAGTGCGATTCCTGGGCGGGTCATTTGGAAATGGTAATCCGTGCCCAGCAAACAACCAGCACTATTGGCAAGGCTGGCGGGAACACCGGCAAACCAGCTTCGCAATTCATTGAAACTGGCCAATTGCCGCGCATTTACTGGATCATCGGCGAGCTCGCCCGATACCAGATGGCTCATCACATAGGCAATGCCCAGCCCATCAAGCGCGCCGCGATTCTGGATCAACCAATCGGCCTGATCAACATCAAGCCCTAGCCGCGTCATGCCCGTGTCGAAATGCAGCAAGGCTGGCAATGTCATGCCGGTCTTGTTGGCAAAAAGTTGCCAACGGCTTATCTGTTCAAGATCATTGAGAACTGGCACTAATTGATGTGCCGTCAACGCATCTTCTTGACCAATTTGTGCGCCATGAAGAACCATAATAGAAATATCATTTATGCCGATCTTGTTGAAATGGCGTCTCAACTCGATGGCTTCACCAAGGCTTGCCACAAAGAAAAGCGGGCATCCCGCCGCTGCTAAAGCGGTTGCAACAGCGCCGCTGCCAAGTCCGTAACCATTTGCCTTTACCATTGCGGCGGTCTTTGTTGATGGTGCTGATAGGCTGTCGAGAAACCGCCAATTGGCCACAATGGCGTCAAGATTGACAGTGATTGTGCTATCAGCATATCTGGATTGGCGTTTGGTCATAACGGCCTAGAACCCCTCGGGAAGATGGGTGCTTTCGGTCAAATCAGTAAAATGGGTAAAGCGCTTTTCAAAATGCACCTGAACCGATCCTGTTGGGCCATGACGCTGTTTGGCGACAATCACTTCAGCCTTGTTTTCTGAATTCTGCATTTTCCGCAGCCAATCATCATGCCGCAAATTAAAGGTGTCTTCGGACTCTTCCATTTTGCGTTCAGGTTCGCGTTTGTTCAGATAATATTCTTCACGATACACAAACATAACCACATCGGCATCCTGCTCGATTGATCCAGATTCGCGCAAATCGGCAAGGTTTGGCCGTTTGTCTTCGCGCATTTCGACAGCACGCGACAATTGCGAAAGCGCTACAACAGGTACGTTCAAATCTTTGGCAATGGCTTTTAGCGTACGGCTGATGTTGGAAATTTCCTGAACGCGGTTTTCGGATTTGACGCCAAGCTGCGGGGTCAATAGCTGAAGATAATCGACGATGATAAGTCCGAGGCCGGAGGTTCGCTTTAAACGGCGCGCGCGGCTGGCAAGCTGCGAAACCGAAAGTGATGGCGTATCATCAATAAAGAAAGGGGCGCTGGAAATGGCGTTGCTGGCGCTAACGAGCTGATCAAATTCAGCACTATTTAGCTTGCCACGCCGGATTTGTTCGGAATCTACCTGTGCCCGTTCTGATAGAATACGTGTTCCAAGCTGTTCGGCCGCCATTTCAAGCGAGAAAAAAGCAACCGCAACCGCGGTTTCACCGGTTCGCGTTGTAACCGCCGCGTGAAATGCAATATTCGTGGCAAGCGCGGTTTTACCCATGCCTGGACGTCCGGCCAGAATGATCAGATCGGATTTATGCAAACCGCCAAGAAGGTTGTTGAGATCCGTCAGGCCAGTGCTTGTGCCTGATAGATGTCCGTCACTTTTGCGGGCAAGATCAGCTCGCGTAATACTGCCGCTGATCACCGAATCAAAACCGCGAAGGCCAACGCTGGTGCTGTCAGTATCGGCAAGCCGGAATAATTTTGATTCGGCGGTTTCAATCTGTTGATGCGCCGGAACGTCGACTTCGGGATGGCTGGCATCAAGAATCACTTCATCGCCAATCAGAATAAGCTGGCGACGGACATGCGCTTCATGGATGATTTTGGCGTAATCGGGCGCTTGCGTGATGCTGATAACGCCATCGGCCAATTCGGATAAATAAGATTCGGCGCTATCGCTTTGAAAATCGTCACTGTCGGTAAAAAAGCTTTTCAATGTTACCGGATTGGCCAATTGTCCGCGTTCGACGAGCCGCTGCATTGTCGCGAAAATGCGCCCATGAAACGGATCATAGAAATGGTCGGCAAGTAGCCGGTCATCAATCCGTTCAAGAACACTATTATCAAGCAGAACTGCGCCAAGTAGATTTTGCTCGGCCTGCAAATTATTGGGCATCGTGCGTGACGGCGGTGTGCTGCCAGATCCGGGGGAAGTTTTAATATTTGAATTTTCATCAGCCATAGCTTTTTATAGCAGGTTGGATTGACGAATGCCTTTGTTAAATGTGGGGATGTTGGGGATAAGTCAAAAAAAACCGGAGACAGGGCTCCGGTTTTAATTTGATCTGTTTTGAACAGATGATTTTTAGCGTGACTAGCCGGCGCTATCGTCGCCGTCAACTTTACCGGCTTCAGCTGCTTCAACTTCTGCGGTTTCAGCTTCAACCGCCTCTGGCGCGTCATCGGTGATTTCGCCTGTGACTGCAATGCCTGTTTTCAGCTGGGTTTCAGCTTCGGCAAGCGAGCGGGCGATGTTTACGATAATCGTCACAACAACTTCAGGATGAAGCCGGACCCGTGCCTCGGTAAGACCCAGGGTCTTGATTGACCGATCCATGATCACCTGATTGCGGTCGATGGTGAAACCAGCTTCGGTAACCGCATCAGCAATGTCGCGTGACGTGACTGACCCAAACAGCTGGCCCATTTCTGAGGCAGCGCGCACCATGCTGACAGCTAGGTCTTTCATCTTGCCAGCTTCGGTCTCGGCATCATTACGAAGCTCGAGGTTATTGGCTTCGCGCTGAGCGCGTTCGGCTTCAAAACGCTCAGTGTTGGCTTTGGTTGCCCGAAGAGCCTTGCCCTGTGGGATTAGGAAATTACGCGCATAACCGGTTTTCACATTGACGAGATCGCCCATCTGACCCAGCTTTTCGATACGTTCAAGAAGAATGATTTGCATTTTGATGTCTCCTGAATTCTGGCGATGCTTATGCTGTCACATAAGGCATCAGAGCCAGAAAGCGTGACCGCTTGATGGCAGTGGCAAGTTCACGCTGTTTTTTTGCAGAAACAGCAGAGATGCGTGACGGAACGATTTTCCCGCGCTCAGATGTGTAGCGGGCGAGAAGCTTTGTGTCCTTGTAATCAATCTTTGGCGCACTCGGGCCAGAAAACGGGCATGCCTTGCGGCGGCGGTTAAATGGCTTGCGTAAAGCTTCGCGTTTGATTTCCAACTGAGTCATTGCTTAGTCCTCACTTTTTTCGTCAGCGGCGCTGTCGTTGCTTTCAGCTTTGCCTGAATTGCGCTCACCGCTATCACGGTCGTCACGATCATCACGTCCACCGCGTGGTGGCCGCTCGGTCTTCACCTGCATCATAATTGATGGGCCTTCTTCGACCTCTTCAATCCGGATGTTCAAAAAGCGAAGAACATCTTCATTCAAACCCATTATACGCTCATATTCCTTCAGCGCTTCTGGTCCGGTTTCAAGGTTGAACATGACATAATGCCCTTTCCGGTTCTTTTTGATCCGGTAGGCAAGGGCGCGAAGGCCCCAGTATTCACGTTTTTTGATTGAGCCGCCGGCAGATGTAATGATCTCGGCAAATTCATCAGCCATGGTTTCAACCTGGGCTGCAGTAATATCCTGACGTGCAATAAACACGCTTTCATACAAGCGCATGATAACTCCTTCTGGCTTATCGTTGCTGCCACGAGCGGCACCAACTAACCGGTTCCCCGGCAAGGATAAAGTCAATGATGTGTTCGCACCCACGGCATCAAAGCCCCAAGTCCGAGGCGAACCATACACTTTTTCCCCAAAAGTGCAAGCCTGTTTGGCAGAATTAATAGGGCTGTCAAACCTGCCCGATAGCCACCGTTGGCCTTTTGCCGATTATGCAGGGCGGTAAATAGTTGCCTTTGCAAAGCCATCTGGCATAGCGTCTGACATATGTCGCGCGTCATCAGCGTCGGTTTAACTTCATATTCATGCTGACTTTGGTCAGCGAGCGGGTGGATTACATGACGAATAGTTCGATTGCATTTTTGTTTCCAGGGCAGGGATCACAGGTGGTTGGTATGGGCGGCGCTTTGGCAGCGTCACATGCAGCAGCCAAACAGGTTTTTGAAGAGATCAATGACGCGCTTGGTGAAAACCTATTCGCCGTCATGCAAGATGGACCGGATGATGCCATTCGCATGACACGAAATGCCCAGCCGGCCTTGTTTGCAACATCAATGGCGACAGTTCGCGTTCTTGAAGCCGAGCTTGGTACGCTACTAAGCAGCCGTGGCGGTATGACAGCAGGCCATTCGCTTGGCGAATATGCAGCCCTTGCTGCATCGGGCAGTCTGTCGATAAGCGATGCAGCGCGGTTGCTTCGCCAGCGTGGTGACTCGATGCAATCGGCGGTTCCGGTTGGCGAAGGCGCGATGGCGGCAATTCTTGGCGGTGATGAAGACCAGATCAATGCCATTCTTGCCGATGCGAAATCATCAGGCCTTGTCCAGATCGCCAATGACAATGCCCCTGGGCAAATCGTTATTAGCGGCGCTGCTGCTGCGGTTGATGCGGCAATTGAAATTGCCAAGGCAGCCGGATTGCGGCGGGCAATCAAACTGCCTGTTTCAGCGCCGTTTCATTGCGATTTAATGGCTCCTGCCGCCGATGTGATGGCAAAATTATTGGCAGATACCAATTTGTCCGATGCGCTTATGCCAGTCTATTGCAATGTGTCAGCCGCTGCCGAGACGCGCGCCGATCAGTTGCGGGCAAATCTTGTCACACAGGTCACGGCGCGGGTTCGGTGGCGCGAATCACTGATGGCAATGAGCGCCGCCGGTGCAACCAAATTTATTGAGCTTGGGACGGGCAAAGTTCTGTCCGGTCTGGTCAAACGCAGCATCGAGTCGGATGCGGTCGTCAGTATGGACGGGCCAGATGATCTGGACAGCGTCCTGGCCGAGATGTAGTCTAACTGTTTACAACATGTCAAGCACGGCCAAGCCGTGATTTCCCAAAAGGTGTTTTCATGTTTGATCTTCAGGACAAAATCGCTCTTGTTACGGGTGCTAGTGGCGGCATTGGTGCCGAAATTGCCAAGGCATTACATGCGCAAGGCGCAACGGTTGTGCTTCATGGCACTCGCGCCGAAAAGCTCGAGTCCCTGAAGGCCGAGCTTGGCGAGCGCGCCTTTGTGGTAACTGCCAATCTCGCCGATCGTGACGCGGTGGTTGGATTGATTGATGCGGCCAGCACGGCTGCTGGTGGGCCAATTTCGGTTCTAGTGAATAATGCAGGCATCACCCGCGATGGGTTATTGATGCGGATGAAAGATGAAGATTGGGATGATGTTTTACAGGTCAATATGACCGCAAGCATGATTTTATGCCGCGCGGCGATGCGGGGCATGATGAAGGTGCGTTCAGGCCGGATTATTTCGATTTCATCGGTTGTCGGGGTGACTGGCAATCCGGGGCAGGCAAATTATGCAGCGTCAAAGGCTGGCATGATTGGCTTTAGTAAATCATTGGCCGCTGAAGTGGCCAGCCGCGGCATTACCGTAAATATCATTGCACCGGGTTTTATCGAAACACCGATGACGGATGTTTTGGATGAAAGGCAAAAGACAAATCTATTGACGCGTGTTCCGGCTGGACGGCTTGGTACACCTGCGGAAATCGCCGCCTCGGTGGTGTTTCTCGCAAGTGATGAGGCTGCCTATGTTACCGGAATGACAATGCATGTGAATGGCGGCATGGCGATGCTTTAAATTCGGTTTGAGCGCGTTATAGTGATAAACGGGGCTGGTATAAGATAAAAAACTATGTTATCTGCCGCCAACTTTTGAATTCTCCGGCCGGTCTTCCGGTCAAAATCTAAGCTTCTAAGAGGGGGCAGCAATGAGCGATATCGCAGATCGTGTTAAGAGTATTGTAGTGGAACATTTGGGTGTAGACGCTGATAAGGTTGTTGAAGGCGCAAGCTTCATCGATGATCTCAGCGCAGATAGCCTTGATACAGTCGAGCTGGTCATGGCATTTGAAGAAGAGTTCGGTGTTGAAATTCCTGATGATGCTGCAGAGCGTATCCTTACTGTGAAGGACGCTGTGTCGTTCCTCGAAGAAGCTACTGCTTAACTTTCAGCGTTTCGAAAAAACTCGCGCTGTGCATTGCCGGTCAGGTGATGCACAGCCATCGATTTCCACCTGATTTTTCTGGAGGTTTGCCTTGCGCCGTGTTGTAGTTACCGGAATGGGAATGGTCACTCCGCTTGGATCTGGTGTTGACCATAATTGGTTGCAGATAATTGCAGGCAAAACTGGCATTTCGCGCATCGAAAGTTTTGATGTGTCTGATATTTCATGCCAAATTGCTGGTCAAGTGCCAGGGGCGGATGCTGTTGCTGGTCTTAATCTTGATGATTGGATTGAACCGCGCGACCAACGCAAACAAGATCGTTTTATCCAGCTTGGACTTGTTGCTGCTTGTCAAGCCATCGAAGATTCGGACTGGAAGCCACAAGATCGTGAATCGCAGAACCGTACTGGCGTTATGATCGGATCGGGCATTGGTGGTCTCGAATCAATCGTGAAAACCGATCAGCTTATGAACGAAAAAGGGCCACGGCGGATCAGCCCGTTCTTCATTCCATCGGCGCTGATCAATCTTATCTCAGGTCATGTATCCATCCGCTATGGTTTTCGGGGGCCTAATCATGCTGTTGTGACGGCCTGTTCAACGGGCGCGCATGCCATTGGTGATGCGGCGCGCATGGTCGCGCTTGATGATGCCGATGTTATGGTCGCTGGCGGTGCCGAGGCGGCGGTTTGCCGTATTGGCATGGCAGGATTTGCCGCTGCACGCGCCTTATCAACAAGCTATAATGATACGCCCGAAGTGGCGTCACGCCCGTGGGACAAGGGCCGTGATGGATTTGTTATGGGCGAGGGCGCGGGCATTGTTGTTCTTGAAGAACTGGAACATGCCAAGGCGCGCGGTACAAAAATCTATGGCGAGATCAAAGGCTATGGCATGTCGGGTGACGCGCATCATATCACCGCACCTGCCGAAGATGGCGATGGTGGTTTCCGTGCGATGCAGGCGGCGTTAAAGCGCGCCGGACTTGCACCAAGTGATATTGATTATGTGAATGCACATGGCACATCAACCCCGCTTGGTGATCTGATCGAAGCCAAAGCCGTTGCACGGCTTCTTGGTGATGCGGCGGCAAATGTGTCGATTTCTTCGACAAAAAGTGCAACCGGCCATCTGCTGGGTGCGGCCGGTGCGATCGAAGCCATTTATGCGATCAAAACAGTGCAAACTGGTGATTTACCGCCAACATTGAATTTGAATGATCCGGAAGATCAGGTTGCTGATTTTGATCTTGTGCCATTAAAATCGCGTAACCGCAAAGTGCGTAACGCGATGTCAAACTCTTTTGGCTTTGGGGGCACGAATGCATCGCTTATCATGGGTGAGGTTACCTGATGTCTTCGCCTGCCGTCCGGATATTATCCCGGTCGGCAATCATGATTGTGCTGCTTGGCTGTATCATCTCGGCTGGCGTTTATGTCTGGCGTGACCAAATGCTGCATGCAGCTGGCCCTCATCAGCAGGATGTTTTGGTGATTGTCGAGCCCGGTGATGGGCATCAAGTGCTGCGATCAACATTGAACCGCGCTGGGGTGATCCATCAAATTTACCATTATGATGCGGCGCGTTTGCTTGCTGGCAATCGGTTTTTGCCAAAGGCCGGTGAATTTTTGCTGCCAGCAAAATCTAGCCTTAGCCAAATCATGTCAATCATTCATCAAGGCTTTAGCTATCAACGCCGCCTGACGATTGTTGAAGGGTTGCGAAGCGCTGATGTCGTTCGGATCATCACCGATTTACCGCATCTGACTGGCGCGATCAAAACCATGCCGGACGAGGGGAGTTTGCGCCCCGAAACCTATTTCTATACCCATGCCACCGCGCGGGATGATTTGATTAACAGGATGCAGCAGACCCAGCAAATTGCTCTTGCCGAAGCGTGGATTGATCGGGCTAAGGATCTGCCTTACAAAACCCCGCAAGACGCGCTGATCATGGCATCAATCATCGAAAAAGAAGCATCGGTAAATGCTGACCGGCGTCTTGTGGCGGCGGTATTGGTGAACCGGCTCAAACGCGGCATGCGGCTGCAATCTGATCCAACCGTGCTGTATGAGGCGGCTGCTAGCCCGCAATCGCCAATTCCGATTACCAAAACCCATCTGAAAACAAAAACACCGTGGAATACATATGTCATCAAAGGCTTGCCGAAAACGCCAATCTGTAACCCGGGTGAAGAGTCACTTAATGCAGCGTTAAATCCGGCTGATAGCGATTATCTGTATTTCGTATCAGATGGTAAAGGTGGGTTACGATTTGCGAAAACACTGGACGTGCATAACCGCAATGTAAGATTATTCAGAAAATTTGAAGCCGCAGCTAAAAAGGACAAGGCACAATGATTAAAAACGCATCACCAGTCTCTGATCATCAAAATGGTCTTGGCGGCCGAAGAGGGCTGATGCTTGTCCTGTCATCACCATCTGGCGCGGGGAAAACCTCAATTTCACGGCGGCTTCTGGCCGAAGATGATGATCTGGAATTGTCAGTTTCGGCGACAACACGAAAGCGGCGTCCGGGCGAGGTTGAGGGCAAGGATTATCATTTTGTCACTGCCGATGATTTTCACCTGATGATCAATAATCGCGAGATGCTGGAATATGCAAAGGTGTTTGATCACTATTATGGCACGCCTGCAGCGCCGGTGATGGCTACGCTTGGCGAGGGGCGTGATGTGCTGTTTGATATTGATTGGCAAGGCACCCAGCAGCTTGCCGATGCAAGCCGCGAAGATCTGGTGTCGGTTTTTATTCTGCCGCCATCAACGCGCGATCTAGAAAAACGGTTGTTAAGCCGCGCCCAAGACAGTGCTGAAGTTGTTGCGGCACGAATGGCCAAAGCGTCGGATGAAATCAGTCATTATCGCGAATATGATTATATCTTGGTCAATGCTGATCTTGATCAGGCCATCAAAGAGGTTCGGGCGATTTTGCAGGCCGAACGGCTGCGCCGTGATCGGCAGATTGGCCTTACCGATTTTGTGAAACGGCTTCGCGCTGGCTATTAGGCTGTTTGTTTTATGGCCGCTTCGGCTAGCAGTGCCAGCTTACAAAACGATTCGATATCAATATCTTGCGGTCTTTTTTCTGGGTCAATGCCAGCCGCGTTCAACAGCGTTTCACCACCAATTTTTTTCAGCGAGCTTCGCAGCATCTTGCGGCGCTGACCAAAAGCAATACGGGTGATATCTTCAAGCGCCTTTTGGCTGCAGGGATAGCGTGGCGCGTCCAGCGGGACAATCTTCACAATTGATGAGGTGATTTTTGGCGCTGGCACAAAGGCCGATGCTGGCACGTCAAACAAGATCTCGCTATCGGCAAGCCAGCCGGTTAGAACGCTAAGCCGTCCATAGGCGGTGTCGCCGGGCTTGGCGGTGATGCGTTCGGCCACTTCGCGCTGAAACATCAAGGTCATTGACGCAAAGGCGTTGGCATGGCCAAGCCAGCTTATCAGCAATGTTGTGGCGATATTATATGGCAAATTGGCAATAATTCGCCGTGGTGCGTAGCCCATCTCCCAGATCGCACTGGTCATGGCATCGGCTTCGATCAGGCTGAGGCGTGAACCGGCGGCGCTGGTCAATCCGGCAAGAACATCGGCGGCGCGGTGATCTTTTTCAATGGCGATCACATGGTCAGCACCTTCAAGAAGCAGGGCGCGGGTTAATCCCCCCGGACCCGGGCCAATCTCAATTGTTGTTCCCGATAAAGTGCCGGCCGTACGCGCAATTCTGCGGGTCAGATTTAGGTCAAACAAGAAATTCTGCCCAAGCGATTTCCGCGCGCGCATATCCATTGAATCGACCTGCTGGCGCAGGGGCTGTAAAGCCTCAATCCGCTCGATCATCTGTTGCTTATCAGTCATCTATACCAATCATTGATTCATTTATCCGAGTCATCTTATGGTGGGGGCAATCGGGCATTAATCCGCCTTCTTGTTCTGGCTGTTATCCGCGAAATTGCGAGCCATTTTGATTGCTGCGATCAGGCTGTCAGCTCGGGCAATGCTGCGGCCAGCAATATCAAGTCCGGTGCCATGATCTGGCGATGTTCGGATGAAATCAAGGCCAAGTGTTACATTAACCCCGCCAAAGAAATCAATTGTTTTCATTGGAATAAGAACTTGATCATGGTACATGCCCAAAACCGCATCATAGGTTTTGCGCGCTTCGCTGTGAAATAAAGTATCGGCTGGATGTGGTCCTGTCGCGTTGACTCCCGCGGCCTGAAGCTTGGTAATCGCGGGTAGGATAATTTGGGTGTCTTCATTCCCTATATTGCCGTTTTCACCAGCATGCGGGTTGAGGCCGCAAACCGCAATATGAGGATTAGCAATACCAAAATTGGCCTTAAGGCAGGCATGAAGAAGCTGGCATTTTTCGATGATCAGCGCTGTTGAAATGGCAGCGGGAACTTTGTTTAGGGCGATATGGATGGTTGCAGGCACAACCCGCAATTCATCACAAGCAAGCATCATAAGCGGCGCGCCAACAACAGGTTTTGATAGGCTGGCAAGAAATTCAGTATGGCCAGGATAGGCAAAGCCAGCATCATAAAGGCTTGATTTCTGTATGGGGTTGGTCACGATCCCGGCGGCGGTTCCTAATTGGCTCCAAAGCGCGGCTTGCCGGATAGCGTCGATCACCTGCGGCGCATTAGCCGGATCTGGCACGCCAGCAATCGGCGCTGCTTTCCATGAAATGGGGATGACATGCAGATCTTGGCTGGTGCTGTCAAAAGAGGCTGGATCGTCAATTTCACGAATCTTGGCAGTGATACCAAGTGACGCTGCCATTTGCTCGATTTGCGCTGGCTGCTCAATTAGGCAAATATTGCTGATCCCGCCTTGCCATGCTTTTAACGCAATTTCAGACCCAATACCTGCAGGTTCGCCGGGGGTGATAAGCAAAGGGCGGTTTGCCATTGGATTATGAATTGGTTTCAATAATTGCTGAACGTCGCAGCCGCAGCAGATAGCGTTCAGCAAGCGATCCAAAAATCTTGTCAAATTCAATCCGCAATACCTCGTCACGCGACGGCAGGATGATTTTTGGCGATATGCGATCGCATAGCATGAAAACACTGATGCCTTCGGTGAATGACACGGGTTTGCTTGGAACACCGGCTTTCAGATCATTGACCAAAGCCTGCAAGGGGCGATTGAAAGAGCCAAGGTTGACACCCTTGATCAAACCCTGAATACCCGAACCATAGCTTTGATTGAGCGCCACAAGACCGTCACAGCTATTAATCGATGCGGTGTCACGCTCAAGCTTTGCTGCGGCTTCCAGTTTGTCGGCGTTGCTGGCGTCCTTGGCAAGCGGGTAAACCACCCGCGCGAGGGTGATTATATCCTGACTTGGGTCGGCAACACCGTCCTGACGCCGTCCTTCATTGCGAACCAAAATAATCAGCCCATCACGTTGAAGCGGTGCGCTAATCGCACCAATCTTAGTTATTTTCACCTGATCTTGAATATCACCAGGCAACTGATCAAGCATGACCCAGCCAACCTGGCCGCCATTTGCGGCGGTTCCTGATGCAGAATATTGTTTGGCAATGGCGTTGAAGTTAGCGCCGTTATTCACCGCTTTGATGATTTCATTGGCCAAAACGAGGGTGCGGTCAAGTGGGCGATTTGGTTCGGGAAGAAGAATGATTTCACTTAGTTTGACTTGTGGTTGCTTTGCGTTGGCTTCGATGCGGCTAAGGACCTTATCGACAATTATGTCTAATTCAGCAAATTTGCTTTGAAATTTTAACCGGATGAATTCGCCCCACACAATATCGGTGATGAATTTCTGCTGAATATTGCTGCTATCAATGCCTTTTTCGCGCAGGCTTTGTGAACCGGTTTTGCCATTTGCCTCAAAATTCTCGTCAACCAGCTTGCGGGCGGTTTCACGGCTTCTTTGTGCAAGGGTCGGGTCAAGCGCAGCGGCGGCATCGAGTTTCAAGATTTCGTCGATCAGCATCTGGGTTGCATCTTGTTTAATCTGAGCGCGATTTTCCGGGGTATCCTCCAGATTCGTTACCATGCGTAAAAAGGCGGCGCGCTGGTCAACCTGATAATTGGTAACGACTTTGTCATTTACCTTGGCAACAATTTCAAGCGCTGCATTGGCCTGCGACATGCCGGTACCCAGCATAAATAGCAAGCAAAAGACAGACATCAGGCTTGTTTTTTTCAGCATCGCAATCATGGTTTTTATTTTGTCCAAGACGTTACAGATTGAGGGTGGCAAAGCTCGCCGGATCACATCAGTTTCTACCACTATAAATCAGCTTTCATCGGTTCGGGCAAGGATAATGGCACCAATCAAAGAGATGGCAATTGCTGGTGTCCAAGCGGCAACTGACATTGGTACTTGCAAGGACGATCCCAAAATTTGCATGAAATAGCTGAAGATGAAAATCACAATTGCCAGAAAAGCGCCGCGCAGAAACAACCGGCTTCGCCGACCGCGCGAAACATTGGTCAAGGTCACGCGCGCTGCAAGCATCGCAATGCCAATCATCAATAGCGGCACTGATAATGTTTTATAAAGGTGAAACCGATATTCGCTTGCCGGAATGCCTACCCGTTCAAGTGCGTCGATAAAGCCCGGTAACAGATAGACCGAAATTGATTGGGGGCGAAAGCCCGATTGTCGTAGATCAAGCGCATCAAGTCCGGTTGGCAAAAGCAAACTGCCAAGATCGGTTTTTTGCCCATCTGTGTGCCATCGTGACGCGCGATCCAGTATCCAGCCCTTATCGGTTAATTGCATGTTGCTGGCGTGATAAAGCGCTTTCATGTGGATATTGTCATGATAGAGATAAATGACCGGGTTAATAATGCTTGCTGTTTCGGCATTTAGGGCGTCACCGCGAATAATTAATTTTCCGCTTTCCAGCTTGTCGCGAAGCCATATTCCACTGGTTGAGACCGAAAAATTACTATCAGAATCATCAAAAATTTCGGCCATTTGCGCCTCATGGTGTTTTGATGTAACCGCCCCAATGGGGTTGATAACGGTGACAAAAAGCATGCCGATGATAAAGGCTGAAAACAGCGCTGGCCCTAAAGCGGCCCAGACCGATTGACCGAAACCACGGGCCGCAACAAATTCATTACTGCGGTTCCATGATGAAAAACACAGCATCGCTCCTGCCAACATGGCAAAGGGCAGAATCATTTCAATGACCGCTGGCAAGTTTAAAAGCGCCATTTTTAGAAAATTAATATCAGTCGGAGAAGATGTTAAAACGCTTACACGGCGGACAAGTTCGACTGTTTGAATCAGGCTGATGATCGAGGCAAGGCCGAGAAGGCAAAGCGTGATCCAGCCGACAAAACGCAAGGCGAAATAGCGAAACAGTGTTCCAAATGGCGCAAATTGGCTCATGTCAGCGCCTCTTTTTGCCCTGTTGCATCGATCGTTTCACGCGGTTGGCGAAGCAGCCAAAATGCGAGGATGATCGGCGCGAACACGCTTATATGAATAAAGGGCCAAAGATTGGCATTATTTGTTACCCAGCCGCGCGAAACCACCACGGCGATAATCACCATAACACAAGCACCAATGTTCAGACTTGCCCGCCTTGTCCATAAATCGCGTCTGATCTGACCGCGTAAAATAATGGCGGCTGACAATAGGGCTAGGCCCAGCCCTAGCCACGGCGATGCAATGCGGTAATGGCCTTCGGCATGCCGCTGAAGATAATATTGCGGAGACTGGGCGGCATCTGGCGACAGCAAATTGCTGATGCTGTCTTCATTGATGTCGATTGTTGCACGTTCGGTTTGTTGGCTGCTATTGTGGGTTATGGTTACGGAATGCGTATCAAACAGTAAAACAGCGCCACTTTGGCCTTCGGCATTGCGCTCGGACCGTTCGCCATTTTGCAAAATCAAGGTTGGGCTGCCGTCACGTTCGATAAATTCACCCGATTGCGCGGTCATTGTGATGATCCGATTGGCGATGCGGGCATCATGAATGAACAGATCGCGCATGATATCATCATCATCGTCACGCGACCCGATGAACATGGTCATGTTATCGACAACCTCGATAAAAACGCCGTCGCGAAGCAGAATTGTTGGAATGCTGTTCCGCAATTTGAATTGTAGATCTTTATAAACGCCAAAAGATGTTGGCAAAATATAGACAGTATTTACCGCCAGAAAGGTCGTCAGCAAAACACCAAGCGCGATTGGCGCTTTGGCAAGCTGCAGCGGGCTAAGGCCAATTGATTGCATCACCAATAATTCACGATCGGCAAGAATGCGGCTAAACACCCAATTTACGGCAATAAATCCGGAAATCGGAATGGCGATCATTAGCCATAGCGGCATGGATGCAACTGACATCACTAGGAAGTCACCAACTGCCGCGCCGCGATTCACCACTAATTCAAGAATGCGGATTGTTTGAAACAGCCAAATGATCCCCACAAGCACTAACGTTAGTGCCAGTGTGGTTCGTAAAAGCTGATTGAAAATATACAGATTAAACTGCATACAAGACCCCATCCATTGCCAGAGGTTTCAATAGCACAAATGGCCATATGATGGCAAAACCTATAGCATGACCATATTGGTCGGATTGACAGTCACGGCCGCTGCCTGTTCTAACTAGATAAACCCATAGTTTGGAGACGACAAAACAATGCCTGTTAAATTACAGCTAAGCTTCTCAAAAACGGCGCCAAAGGGCGATTTTACCACGATTTGTTTGATTGGCAAAAATGGCGAAATTATCCCGCATCTTGAAAAGGATGTTGCTGCCTATCTGATTGCGGCGATGGCCACAGCACAATTTACCGGTAAATCTGGCAAAAGCTTGGTGATTTATGCTGATCAAGACAGCTATTTGCTGATCGGCACTGGTGACAAGCTGGCGGCGGGCACCGACGCAGAAAATTTAGGCGGAAAGCTGTTTTCGGCGCTTAATGGAACCGCGTCAAAGCGCGGCTGGCTTCCTGATCATAAATTGGATGTTGCTGTTCTGGCTGATATTTGTTTTGGCGCAAATTTGGCGTCCTATCATTTCGACAGCTATTTCACGGACAAAGGCAAAGGTGATGTCAGTGTTCAGCTTGCTGTTGGCGGTGATGCGTTGAATGCGGATAGTGCCCTAGTCAAAGACCGACAGGCGCTTGCCAATGGTGTGTTTTTGGCGCGTGATCTGGTGTTTGAACCAGCCAATAAATTGTTTCCTTCTGAATTTGCGTCACGCTGTTCGGCGCTTAGCGCGCTTGGTCTTGAGGTCGAAATTCTTGACGAAGCGGCGATGGAAAAGCTGGGAATGGGTGCCCTTTTGGGGGTCGGGCAGGGTAGCCGCCGTGATTCCTTCATGGTGGTGATGAATTGGAAAGGCGGCGGTGATGAAGCGCCCTTTGCCCTCGTTGGAAAGGGCGTCACCTTTGATACGGGCGGCATTTCGATAAAACCTGCCAAAGGCATGGAAGATATGAAATGGGATATGGGCGGCGCGGCGGCAGTAACCGGCGCAATGTGCGCCATTGCTGGCCGGGAACTGACAAAAAATGTTGTTGGCGTCATTGGCCTTGTTGAAAATATGCCTGATGGTAACGCCCAGCGGCCGGGTGATGTTGTGACCGCAATGTCGGGCAAGACCATTGAAGTGATTAACACTGATGCTGAAGGTCGGTTGGTGTTGGCCGATGTGCTGCATTACACCGAAACCCGCTTTAAACCCGAGGCAATGGTTAATCTGGCAACATTGACTGGCGCAATCATCGGGTCGCTTGGCAAGGAATATGCCGGGCTGTTTGCCAATAGTGATGATCTGGCCAAACAATTGGTCACTGCAGGCGAGGCCACTACCGAAGGGCTTTGGCAGATGCCGATGGGGCCAGCCTATGATCGCATGCTGAAATCGCATATTGCCGATATGAAAAATATCGGTGGGCCTTATGGTGGTGCGATCACAGCTGCCTGCTTCCTAGCAAGATTTGTCGAGAAAACCCCATGGGCGCATCTTGATATCGCTGGCAAGGCATGGTCGGACGCGGCAACTGCCATCGTGCCAAAAGGTGGCACTGGATACGGGGTGCGATTGCTAAACCGGTTAATTGATGATTGGCAGGGCGCCACAATTTTGGAGCAGGCCGATGAGGTTGATTGATAAAAACAAAACGTATGCGGCAGATTGATTTTTATCAAATAGGCCAAGCTGGATTGGAGCCGGTGCTTTTAATGCTGCTGAAAAAGACACTTGCGGCAAAAAAGAAAGCCTTAATCCTATGTCCGATGCCAGCGGCAGGTGCCCTTGATGACGCGCTTTGGAGTCATGATGCCGGATCATGGATTGCCCATGGTCTCGACGATGCCGATGGTGCTGACCATTGTCATGTTTGGATTTCGACTGATATGGCTGCCAATCCGATAAAGGCGGAATTTCTGTTCCTGCTTCATGGCAGTGTGCCAACAACATGGGACGGCATTGCCCGCAGTTTTTATCTGTTTGACGGGCGCTCTGATGCGCAATTGCAACAGGCGCGCGATCTATGGAAAGATTGGCAGGATCTCGGTGACAGTAAATTGGGCTATTTTTCCCAAAATGCCATGGGTGGATGGGACAAGATGGCCTAAAGGCGGATCATTTTGCCGATGGTTGACGGTCTTTCTGCCACGCAACTGATTTTTGGCTTGTGCCATGGTCGGTGCTTGCCGTATTAAGTCGGCATATATTCCAGCTTGAAAATCGGCGTGGCTGTGCGCCATGCCCTGTAAAACCAAAGGATGCATAATGGCTCTCGAAAGAACCTTCTCAATTATTAAACCTGATGCGACCCGCCGTAATTTGACCGGCCAGATCAATGCCCGTCTTGAAGCGGCTGGTCTTCGCATCGTTGCGCAAAAGCGGAAACAATTAACCCAAGGCGAAGCAGAAGCTTTTTATGCTGTCCACGCTGAACGCCCATTCTACAACGATCTTGTTGCTTTTATGACATCGGGTCCAGTTGTTGTTCAGGTGCTTGAAGGCGAAAACGCCGTTCTTGCCAATCGTGAAGTCATGGGCGCAACAAACCCGGCTGATGCGGCTGATGGCACAATCCGTAAGGATTTCGCCGAATCAATCGAGGCCAATTCTGTTCACGGCTCAGACAGCCCAGAAAATGCGGCCATCGAAATTGCTTACTTCTTTGCCGGCTGTGAAATCACACCATAGACCATTATTGATGATTATTAGAAAAGGCGGGGTTTTGCCCCGCCTTTTTATTGATCTGGATAGCTGCCGATAGGACAGATTCAAAGCTAGATCAGCGTTGCCGCCATGATCACGAGCGTTGCGATGATCGCAATGACGCTAATTTTCGCCGCAAACATAAAATTTTGATAGATTTGCAGATGCGCCTTGTCCTGCTTGTCGAGTGATTTTGTGTCCATAATAAATGCCTTTTCCCCAAAGATATGCGAATGGGCTGATTGACCTGCAAAGCTCCATGTCGCCATATAAAACATCCTAGATTTATGACCGGATAAGCATTATAAATCAACTGGACATTTTGACAATTTTATCGGTGTGACGAAACGTCAGGCCAAATCACACTCAGGCCAAATAACACAAGGCGCCAAAATCTTTTGCATGTCTGTTGGAGCGGCGGCCAGAGTTTTTACATGCCAGATAACCTCATCGGGTAACAGCGTCACATTCTGCGCAGCCAAGCTGAGCAAAACAAACGGATAAATTTGATGCTCAAGCTGAAGAACGCGGCCAGCAAGTATCTTGGCAGTGTCGGTTTCTGCAACCGCCAGTGACGCTTGCAGAATCAGCGGCCCTTCATCAAGAGTGGCATTCACCAGATGGATTGATACGCCATGCGTTTTAACGCCAGCATCAATGGCACGTTGATGCGTGTCCAGCCCTTTGAAAGCGGGCAATAATGACGGGTGGATGTTAATCAGTTTGCCGGCAAATTGATCAACAAAAACAGACCCTAAAACCGCCGTATAGCCTGCCAGAAATACATAATCAGCATGGCACTCTTCGATGGTGGATGCGATGTCGGCATCATGCGCAAGGCGGTTGTCAAAATCGCTTCGTTTTACCACTTTGGTTGCAAGTCCCCGCGCTGCGGCAAGGGCAATGCCGTCACAATCCTTATTGCTAATCACAAGGGTGATGACGGCATTAATTTGATATTTTTCAATGGCATCAGCAAGGCAAAGCATATTGCTGCCACGCCCTGAAATGAGAATGGCAAGCCGGATCATGTCTGCCCAAGCCAGTGGTCGCTATTTTCCAGAATGACAGCATCACCGCCATCACGGCTGACAAGCCTACCGATTATCAGGGCGTCAGGCTCAGGACCATTTTTCAAGGCCTGAAGAACGGCATCGGCCTTATCGGCCTCGATATAGATGATCAGGCCGATTCCACAATTGAACGTGCGCGCCAGTTCAAAAAGTTCCATCCGGCCTTGGTCGCGAAGCCAGCCGAATACCGGCGGCAAAGGTGCGGCAGCGCAATCAAGCGTGAATGCCAGCGTGTCATCATAAACGCGCGGCGGATTTTCGATAAGACCGCCACCAGTCACATGAACAATGCCATTCACACCGCCCGTTGCAAGCGCGGTTGCCGCTGCCTTTTGGTAAATGCGTGTTGGTGCCATCAAGTGTGTGCCGAGGCTGCCTTGATCAGGGGCAAAGGGGGCTGGTGCATCAAGTGCGGCACCTGATATTTCAATGATTTTGCGAACCAGTGAAAAGCCGTTGGAATGAACGCCTGATGACCGTAGACCAATCGCTACATCTCCCGATTTTGGCTGGCCGGGTGATAATAATGTGCCGCGTTCAGCCGCGCCAATGCAAAAACCGGCAAGATCATAAGTGCCAGCCGGATACATGCCGGGCATTTCGGCTGTTTCACCACCAATCAGAGCGCAATCGGCCTCAACACAACCATCGGCAATACCAGCAATAACTTCAACAGCCATATCGCGTTCTAATTTTCCTGTAGCAAAATAATCAAGGAAAAATAGTGGCATTGCACCTTGAGCCAAAATATCATTTGCACACATGGCAACAAGGTCAATGCCAACGCCGCGATGTAGTCCGGTGGTTTTGGCAAGTTCCAATTTGGTCCCAACCCCATCGGTGGCTGCAACCAAAATGGGGTCATGGAAGCCGGCTGCCTTGGTATCAAACAGACCGCCAAACCCGCCAAGGTCGGTGCCGGCACCAGCGCGTTTTGTGCGCTTGGCATGTGGGCCAATATCCCCAATCAGCGCATTGCCTTCATCAATATCCACACCAGCGTCGCTATATTTCAGGGATTTAGGTTGTTTTTGTCCGCTAGACATGCTGGCCTCGATGATTAGGAATGATATAACACTTTTAGTAATTACGTTCGGCAGTCTCAAAACTGGCAGATAATCAACCCGCATAATAGGCATTGAACGACATGCGCGCAGCATTTATCTTTCACTTAATCACACTATTTCGTGACCCGTCCAGACTGCCGGTGGTTTTGGTGCTCAGCCTTGCCATCATTGAACCGGCTTTGGCGGCCAGTAATCGCTGTAATGAGCCGATATTTGGTGTTGCTGGCGTTCGCATTGACCAGCGCGCCGAAAATGCATCCAAAGCGCGTGATATGGGAATTCGCAATGCTGCCGAACGCGCCTTTGCAATCGTTCTGGATCGATTGCTGCCAACCGCCGAAGGTCAGGCGCAATTCATGGCGGCGCATGATCTCGATAATTTTTCCGATTTCACCCATATTGTCGAAGAAAATAATCTGGAACAACGCTATATCGCGACGCTGGATTTCTGTTTTGACGCGGCACGTCTGCGCCAAGCGATGATCGCTGCCGGATTGCAATGGTCGGAACTGCAAAGTCCGCCCATTCTGGTTGTGCCTGTCTGGAAAGGCCCAGATGGTGCGCGGGCATGGTATCGTGACAATAAATGGCTGGTGGGTTGGCGGAATGCGGTGGCGTCTTACAGCGGCCTGTTATCATTGCGCCAGCTTGATCGTAATTTGATTAATGAGCGCCAGTTTCGCGGTGAAGATCTAGCCGATGCCAATCCGGTCAAATTGGCGGCCGCTGCCAGCCTTGTCAAAGCCGAACAGATAATGGTGGTGATGGCCGCCCTCGATTATGATGGCTCAAAGCCGGTCATCACGATTACCGCACGGCTATTTGATAAAAATGGTCAATTGCTGACCGATA
>Ga0255783_10001713_pt1 | contig 23032 bp, 13 predicted proteins | sample 011ome_22_FD_179981 | JGI IMG/M metagenome (GOLD analysis project Ga0255783, IMG submission 179981) | Coastal salt marsh microbial communities from the Groves Creek Marsh, Skidaway Island, Georgia - 011507BT metaG (version 2) | ecosystem: Environmental > Aquatic > Marine > Intertidal zone >... | reverse complement strand
CAGTGCTCTGCTGTGACTGTTTTTGTTCAAATAATAATAATAATAATAATAACAACACCCATCACGCGGCGTCCTCCTTCTCCCTCTGTTTTGCATCATCCTCAAATACCGTTGTTCCGTGTTTTGCTTTTCTGACAAAAAGGACGACGACGAAACCACCACCGCTTTCGTCGTCGTCGTCGCAAAACCACTTCTCGTCGCAAAACCACCTCGACGAGAAAAACACCTCCGACAACACGTTTTGTTCGCTCTGGCAATACCGTTGATGATCATTTATCGTCGTGTGTTATATTCGTATTCTCTTTCGCCCCAAAACAAAGTGTTGAAAAGGTACGTTTTTTTCCCCTTCTTTTTTTCTCTTATACCCTAAACACTGTACAGGGGTGCTTTTCTCTCTCTCTCTCTCTCTCTCTCTCTCTCTGTGAAAGACATTTTGTCATAAAAAGAGCTTCTCATCTGCGAACGACGACAAAGAGCGACGACCGGAGAGGAGCAGCTAGAAGAAAGAAATAAGACGAGCGAAAAGGAGAGAGACATTTCATCTGAACATCGAGTTGTTGTTCGAGGAAAGAAGAGCGTTTTCTCTAAGTCGCGCTTTTATTTGTTTTTTATTGCAATAGAAGAAAAGAGCAATTGAGAAGAAGAGCGCAGATCTTGTTAGAATTCCGATCACATCAGAAACGCATTCTTTTCCGTATACATAAGTATTCATGACGGTCCCTTCAGAAGGAGAAGAAACGACCACCACCGATGCGGCGAAAGATGCGCTCGAGAATCTCTCCTTGAGACCGGAAACGGCATCAAACAACAACGCGGGGTGGCAAACGCAAGGAGAAAAAGGAGAAAAAGGAGGGAAACCGAAACCACCCGGGAAAGAAGAATCGACACATAAGTGGAAAGAAGAAGACGATCGAGACTTTCAAACGGTGACAAACAGACGCGCATCCGCGGACCACAAGAGGAGAGAGTATGCAGAACCGAGAGGAAGTGGTGGTGGTATGGGGGGGTTAAGAGGCGGGAGAATTTCAGAAGACCGAGGGGGAGGAGGCGAGAGGAATTCCATCCCTGGTTTGAGACCACCGCGAGGGTACGAGAAGAGAGAAGGAGGAAACGATTTTTATAACCGAAACCGTAAAGATGGACCGTCGAGACCGAACCAAAACAGATCTGGGTTTTCTATTGGAAGAGGTCGAGGTCAAGGAAAAGGTCACGGGAACGTTTTAGGCGGCCCTGGTGGCGGGTACGAAGTGAACATGGCGCAACCGTACGCGCCCGGGTTTAACGAAGCCGAGCTCGAAATCGAAGAGAAGAAAAGTTGCATCTCGGAGGAATTTGAGAAGAGCATCGCGGAACACGCGACAGAGTTTGAGAAGTTGTTTAAAGACGAAAGAGAGTCGAATCCGGATCGCGAGAACATTGAACACGTGTACGGGGCGATGGAACTGGTTAAAATTTTGAGAGATTTGGAAGCGGCGAACGCCTGCGAATTGCCGGCGGAGGTGGATAAAGACACCGTGCCGTTGAGATCGGTGAAACCTGGAGATATGTTGTGGGATTTGACCATGTTCGCAAACAGGGTGAAGACGAATCCGGGGGCGCCAGCAGGGCAACTGAAAGGTCCGGCGTGGAAAGACGGCGAAGACGCTTTGGGACGAAAAAAGAAAGATCGATACGAAGTTGGCGACGGGAAAGGATCGTACTCTACACAAAATAGAGGCGGCAGGAGAGATGAATACGACGGTGTGCCCGAGTGGGCTTTGGATGGGAACCAATTAAAAGACCGAACGGAGGTTGGAGATTCATTTTTGGGCGGTGCCATGCCGGCGTTGACGGAGGAGGAGATGCGCCAGATGCGCGAGGAAATCGCCTCGGGCACGACGAGGTCAGAGGCGAGAGTCGTCCCTGAAAGCGAAAAGATTGAGCTCACCGAAGCTGATATCAATGGTTTAATTACTGAGGACGCGTTTACGCAAGATATTAAAGCGGAATTAATGGAACAAGAAGCGGCGAAGAATCAACCGAGACAACAATCGAGATTTGTCATCGAAGAGGATTCTCCAAACGTGTCTTCCGGCGGTGGCTTTTTCGGAGATTTGAACGCATCGAATGTTGCGCAGCAACATCAAATGATGCAGCAGCAACAGCGGCAGCAACAACCGGCGGCGCCGGTGTCTATACCGACGAACTGGATGTACTTGGATCCCGCGGGCGCGCCGCAAGGACCATTTACGCGAGATGAGATCACAGAGTGGCACCAAGGCGGCTTCTTCCCGATGGATTTACCGTTGAGACCGTCTGATGCACCAATAAACTTCAAGTACGTTCCTCTTCAGGCGCTGTTAAAGATGGGATGGCGGTACGATCAAGTCTTGAACGCCATGAACGGAGGAGTTCGAGCGATTCCCGCGCCAGTTCAGCAACAACAACAACAGCAGCAGCAGCAGCGACAGCCTACCGGAGGTGGTGGCAGCGGCGGCGGCGGGCTGCTTAGTAACATTATGGGTGCAGCGGTGCCGTCTGGGCACCCAGCCGCGCCGTCCGGGCCGACAAAGTCGCTCGCTGATATCGAAGGCGGCGTTGCCGCAGTCAAGAAGGGCATGCCGCAACCGCGCGCCGGTGTGGTTGCGCCGAAGCCGAACGTCGCTCCATCACCATCACCAGCTACTGGAGGTGGTTTATTAGGAAGTATAATGGGTAGTGCCGGTGGTTTACCACAAGGGCATCATCAACAACAACAAGGTCAAAGCAAAGGTATGGGCATGTCGTTACAAGAGATGGAAGATCGACAGCGGGCGATGCTCGTTTTAGAGAAACAAAGCGAAGAAAATGCCCGCATAAATAGACAAAAACAAGAGCAAGAACAAAAACGTTTAGAAATGGAAAGACAGCAAAAACAGCAACAGCAGCAACAGCAGCAGCAACAAGCGCAACAGAAGCCAGCTTGGGGCGGAGCAAAACCAGCTGCCGTTGTCAATGAAGGACGAAGTTTAGCGGACATTCAAAGAGAAGAAGCCGAGTTAGAGAGACAACGCAGAGCAAATGCGCCTGATATGCCCGCAGGAGGCCAAGGTGGTCTTCTGGGAACGCCGTGGGGTACCGGCGCGCCGCAAAACGCTCGAGCACAACCGGCGAAACCGGCGTCGGGTTCCTTGGCGGCAGTCATGGCGCAAGAGCAAGCGCAAGCGAGGAAAAGGCAAGAGATTTTGCAACGCGAAGCGAACGAGAGAATGGCAAACATGAAGGGTGGATGGCAAGGTAGTGGTGGTAGTACTGTCGGCGGTAACGATGGTCAAAAGTCGTTAGCGGAGATTCAACGAGAAGAAGAGGAACGCCGCCAACGTGAAATGGCTGCGAAGAACGAAGAACTGTTGGGTATGCCGCAAAACGCCATCGGCACTGCGTGGGCGACTGGAAAATTAGCAAGTAGTAGTAACCCTCCACCGCCTCAACAGCAACAACCGCCGCCGCCGAAGCGACCGACGATGATGATGCCGCGACAGATGCAAGGTTCGCAACGCAAAGTGCAATCCGATTTCGATCGTCCCGATAGCGCCGGCTCCGCGCCGCGATCCAACCCAGGAAGCCACAACAACTCTATCGCGGATAATATGAACCAAATCGACGGCGACTCTTGGGGTGCGCCTCCGGCGCCGAAGAACAAGCGCGCGTTGCAACAATGGTGCAAACGCGCGATGAAAACGTTGAACGGATCCGAAGATTTAACGCTAGTGGATTTCTTGCTCTCCTTGGCGAGCGCGGGAGAGGTTCAAGAGTACGTTGGTTTATATCTAGGCAACGCGCCAAAAGCCACGGAGTTTGGCTTAGAGTTGGTGAAGCAAAAACGAGCGGATCCGAGTTTGAAAGACGGCATCGCGCGCTTGTGAGCTCATAATGGAATAAGAGAGAAAGTAAAACAAATAAAAAGTGGTAATAAAAAGAATAAGCGAATATATCAATCCGTGAATATATAAATACAACAGCAGCGAGCGCGCTAAAAGTTTTAAAAGTCAATACCAGGACACGGTAACCCAAACACTATTCCTCCTATGCACGACTGCAACGGCTTCCCGTATATTATCGGTAACAAGAACGCCGCGCCGATGTTCCCTAAACTTAAAAACGACGCCAAGAACGCGCAAAAAATGCCCACCGCTTTTATCTGTTCTGGATCTTTGAAAAAATCTGACCCTTCTTCGGAGACGTACGTTCCGTCTCGATCGTACACTCTTTGCTTCATCTCCAGCTCTTTCTTTCGTTCATCGTTCAACCGTTTTTCTTTTTCTGAGATGGATTCTTCCTTTTCTGCGAAGAACGATTCGAAGGTTTCCGTGAATGTTTTTTCTTCCTTCTCATCTTCACTCTCTGTCACCTCTGCATCATCGGAAGAGGCTTTCGTTCTTTTGTGTATCGTCGTCGCACGGGGGAAGGTAAAATGTGTCTCGTGATGATGATGATTTCTTTGTGGGTGTTGTTGCTGATGATAATAACGCTTCTTTGCGAAGTTACCTTTACCGTTGCGGTAAAGAACAGTCTCAGCAAAATTCCTCGCACTCGATGAAATGGTTTTGACGATCATCGTCGTCGTTTACGCCGTCTTTTAATCGTGCGTGCTTTTAAATGATGATGTAATTTTGGATGATTTTCGATCCAAAATGGAAAGATATTTCTCATGCAGATATTTCTCTTTAATTTTACAACAGCTTTTCTTCGAATTATTACTTTTGTTGCACGACGCACCCTTTCAACCCGTTCCCGATCGTTCTGGAATCGTCGTCCAACTTTTCCGGGGGGAACCCGCTCAGTTGTAACGGCCTCGTCGCAGACGCTTCTCCATTCGCCTGTCGAATAAAGTCTCGAATGTGCGCGACGGTGTGCGAGAGATTGAACTTGGCGACGAGGCGAGACCCGTCGCGTAAACGAATTTGAATCGACGTCGTCGGTTCTTTCTCGTCCACCGACCACGGTTTCATTTCTTCGAGCGCTTTTCCTCCTCCATCTCCGCCACCACCAACACCCTCGTCGTCTCCTTCTCCCTCTGCTCCTTCCAACTTATTCCCGCTCCCGCTAAACGCCTTCACGCCTTTCGGCGGCGTCCAATCCCTTCTCTCTCGTTTCAAATCAATCTTCACCGGATTCCTCGCCGAGGCTCCGGGGTGCATCAATTCCGGTGGACACATCCCTCGACCAATCATTTCGATAAACTCTTGATTTTCCGATGGATCCCGCAACGGTCCGTCGTCCACCGTGAACCCGTTGTCGTAAAACGTAACCACGCGTTCAATCCGCATCTCTTCTTTTTCCTCTTCTTTGTCTTCTTCTTCTTTCAAGTCGCCGTCCAACGCGTCGTCTTCTTCTTCCTTTTCCTCCTCGGTCATCTTCCTCCCTCTTCCGCTGAAAAAGACCTCTCTTTGGCTTCTGGTCGTCGTATTCTCTTCATCGGTATCGTCGTCGCGTCGATGTCTCGCCCCGTGTCTCAACGCCTCTCGAAACATGTTTCCGTATCGACTGTCCGTGAACTCATCGCCGTCGCCGTTTTCTGGGTGTTCTTTCTGTGAAGGTCGTTTGGAAGGATCGATGACGTTTTGCCCGGACGACGCGCCTCCCGCGTACCACTCCTGCGGTTTGTCCTCTTGATTGCCTTCTTCGTTTTCCTCGGCGTCTTTTATGTCTTTCAGCGTTCGAGGCGCGTTGTTGGTGTTCTCGCCGCCCATCTTTTAATGTGTTTTGTGTTTGTGTTTTAATGACGAGATCTCGTAAAACGTAAAATGTTGGACTTTTTACTCAAAATTGACTATTCGTATTTTTATAAGCGCTCCTTTAATGAACGACGAGGCTTTGAAACTGCTTAAACGGTCGATTCAGAGCGCCTCCGCGCTGCTCTTCTTCTTTAACTTTTTCTTTAAAATTCTTTTGTTTCATCAAAGCTTTGGCGATGCTCGCGATGACTTTCTTTTCCTCGTCGCCGAAGACGTTGAGCGAGTACAAGTCTCGCTCGAGCAAAGCGTTCAAGAAGAGGAGGATTTGTTTATCTTCTTCGTTCTCGTCGCAGAGTTTACTCAGCGCGATGGCGACGCATTCGCACGCTTCTTTCTTCGCGTTCGGTGATGGTGGAGAGGAAGAGACGCCGGCCTTTTCGTAGACGTAGCTGCCGACTAAATCGAGTATTTTTTCTACGCTTTCCTTTCTCGTAACTTTTTCAAGGAGGAGTTTCAAACAGCGCAAACTCGTTTGGGTCGTTTGATCGACAAAGATAGGGACGAGAGAGGTGACGGCATCGACGATTCCGGATTCCTCGTTTTCGATTTTGTCGTCGCCGTCGGTTGCTCTTTCAAATGCTCGGAACAAGACGCGTCGGGCGTAGAATCGGCAGACGCCGTCGAGATCTGTCTCGGCGACTTTGACCAACGTCGGCGCGAGTAAAGTGACGAAAGGTTTGAACGCCGAATATTCCAATTGGACCATTTCAAGGAGAGAGCGCAACACGTCTCGACGATCGTCGATGGTGCTCACATCCTCTTCTTTTTTTAAGCAGTCCAACGCGCGCATCACGCGTGCGCCAACGCCGAGCGATTGCGTTTGCGGCTTCCCCGTTACTCGAGCAATCGTCGGAGCAGCGTTAGGTGTTGTGCGCGCAGAAACGGGACCAGGCGTCGGAGCAGCGGATTTGACTACGGACGAGTGTTGACCGCTCATTTTCGTCAGCAATAAGTTCTTTTTCACCGTCGTCGGCGGCATTAAGTTGTTCATTTGCGAAACGTCTAAACCAAACGAGGCTTCGTTGTTGTTGTTGTTGTTGTTGTCGTTCACGTTCATCCTCGTCGAGGCATCACCGCCTCCCAAAATTGGTGACGGAGATATGGTCATTGGTATGCTGTTGTCCGTATTTATGGTACTGACTGGTGTCTTTCGCGTGCCAAAGCTCTTTCTGCTGCGACCGGTTGATTTGTCCAAGCACGCACCCGGTGTTCTTCCTGCGAGCGAAGTCGAGGCATCGTTTTCTTCCTCGCCGCCGTCGACAGGCTTGCCGTCGATATTTTCCGGCGTCGTCGAGGACGCTTTTTTTGTCTTCTTGTTCTTCTTCTTCGATGATCTTTCCAAAACATCCGCGTTCGATTTCTTCAAAAGCACGTCCGCTTTGATAGATTCGTAATTCGCGACGATTTTCTCGACCGTTTCTTGATCGATTTCAAAACATACGACTCTCAACGCGTCCACGCACGCGTCGTACAAATTCGATTTAGAAGACACCGAAACGCATCGACTCGCACACTTCGCCAGCGTATTCGCCCAGTTCTTCAACTCGTCCGAGCCTTCCGCGAGATGCGCAATCTTCTTCTTGGACAAGTTCTTCGTACTCAACGCGTATCCGGAAAACTGCGCGACACCGGTTCGAGCGCGGTCGCACTTCTCCACGTCTGACTCAGTCGCTTCGATGGACACGAATGCTCTGCGTAGCGAAGGAAGTAAGCCGGTTTCTAGATCGACGTTGCGCGCTAAAGAAATGAGTGCTTCTTGCGCGGACGTTCGCGCGTTTGGATTTTGCCCGGCTAATCGCCCGAAAAGAGGTCCGGCTAAAATTTTCGTCGATTCCGCGAAAGCGAATTTGAACTCTTTCATGAACGAGTTGTTCGACGCCTCCATGGCCGAGGAGGAAGAGGCAATTTTAATGCGTAGCGAAGATACGTTGGTTAACGCGACGATAGCTTCCAAGGCGGGCACAAAACATCGAGACTCCGTCACATCGTCCGCGCAAAATCGCGCTAATGTCGTCGCCGCTCGGAGTACGAAGTCTGCCGATATCGCTTCGACGCCCTCTTTGTCGTCGTCGTCGTCGGTATTCTTCGAGAGGAGTTGCTCCATATCTTCTAAAGCATCTCGGAGACGTTCGGCAGCTTTTGCGCGAGCTGGTGGCGAGTCTGCAACTTCCGTTTGAGCGAGCGAGCGACCTAATCGTTCTCTCGGAGGGAGAGAGGAGTCGATGCTATCGTCGTCGTCTTTGTTGTTGTTGTTGTTGTTGTTATCGCGAAAGCCTTCTTCCGCGTCGACGTCGACATCAAACTCACTCTCTTTAATCGCCGCCATTCTCGTCGATATCGTTGCTGTTGCTGTCGTCGTCGCTCTCTTGCTCGCTTCCTCGACGAGTGCCGTGTGTTTCTTCAACGCCGGCTTAATCGACATGGGCGTTTGAATCGATAACATTCGCGGCGGCAAGTCAATCGTAAAGTCATCGTCCACCGGTTGCCCGATTCTATCGTTGTACGCCTTCATGTTATTCTGTGCCGCCAAAATCGCGTTGAGCTCGATGACTTCCGTCAATTCACCTTTCGAGTTGTTGTTGTCCTTTTGTTGTTCTTTTTCTTGTTGTAACTTTCGTTTCCGTTCTCGCATGGCGTCTTGCAAAGACATTTCATTACTCTTCTCATCCGAACCAGCCATAATCGTCTTCTTATTCTTCTTATTCTTCTTCTCCGAAGATGATGCTAACGCTAAACGTCTTTTAATTTCAGGGTCTAACTGTTGCGTAAACGCATCGAAATACGATTCATCCACGACTCGATGAAACTTTTCGTACGCCAACTTGGCGTTACCGCGAACAGTCGCGTCGGCGTCTTCCAGCGCTTTCTCAATAGCGACGCTTGCGATATCCGCAACAGGTTTTGGCAAGTGCGAGGATCCAACCAAGCCAACTTCGAAGCATTCGGAGAGGTACAACGCACATTTCGCTCTTAACTTTGCAATTTTCGATACTTTCGGCGAGACGATTTCTTCCGCAAACACGCGCGCTAGGTGCACCTTTGGACCTTCATCGTCCAAACTGCTACCGCCGAAACAGTTCCGAACGATTTCCGAGACGCACGCGTCGCCGCTATCACTTATCACGCCCACCGAGACTATGATCGCTTTGAAAAGCGAAGGTAAAAGAATATCGAGAAACTCGTCGCTCAAATCGCCTTTCAGGCGTTGCGCCATGCACAAAACCGCTTGACATCCCGCGCGCGCGACCGACGAGCGCTTGTCGTGCACCGCATACGATAACTTATCGAGGATGAGTAAAACGGCGTTTGTTTCGCCAAACTTTTTGATCGACCCGTTTTGTTTCTTTATCACAATCGAAGCGTCTTTACAAAACTGTCGGAACTTGTTGTTTTGCAAGGTGCATAATTTGACGATTTTTTTACACCCGAGAACTCTCTTTTCCCATTCCGAGGAAGATTGATGCAACTCCTCGGCGATCGTTTCCAAGACGTGTTGCGTGCACTCTAAAGAGCTTAATGCGTTTTCTTCAGCTTCTTGCTTTTGTTTGGACTTGGACGTCGACTGCGTTAAAAACGCCTCCTTCGGCAACGCGTCGTCGGATTGAAACTTTTGCAACCGTTCGGATTGCTTCCTTAATCGTCTCGCCGGCGTCGTTTCGTTCGGATTGATCGGACTGCGCATCTCTAACAATCGATCTTCGCCAGTTCTCTTATTAGTAGTCGTCGTCGTCACATATCCTCCACCCTCAAACGCTCGCTCCAACGCTTTCCTCGTCTTAGGACTCATCCCGTTCGTTTCCAATAAAGCGCGCTCAATCCCTTGCCTTTCCGTGAAATCGTCTACTCTGGAATTCCGCAATGCCACGCACGCGCGTAAGCTCGCATCTTTCACCATTGGTTCTGCATCGTCGTCCGACAACAACAATAACTGCTTCAATTTCTTCACCGCGTTGGTACAATCCCAACTGAGCGAACTCTTCTCGCAAATCTCTTGGATAACTTTACACGCGTTCACGCGAGCTTTCACTGAACTCGTTTTCACATCCACGTTCAATTTGGTCACCAAAAACGTTTTCGTAATCGCTTTGGCGTCGCAGCACAACGACACTAAAGCGTCGATGGCGCTCTTCTCTTCGTCGTCCTTCTCGTCTCCGCCGCCTTCAACGCCGCCGGACAATTTTTTCAAACACGCGTTCACGAACAGTTTCTTCGCCGTCTCCGACCCGCCGTTCAAGCACTCCTTGAAAATCTCCTTATCTTTGCTCGATTGAATCGCTAAAGAAGTCACGCGCATCGCTCGAGCGTGGTGACGGTTTATCGTCTCGTTCTCATTCCCCGTCGTCGTGACGAGGAAAGACGCCACCGACTCGTACAACGTTTTGCCTAGCTCTTCCGTCCAGAAAATTTTGTTGCTTTCAGCAGATTTGAGGTGCATTTCCAACTGCGACAACGCGTGTATCACGTCTTCTACATCTTCATCTCTTCTTTTCGAAGAAGAAGAAGAGAGATTAAGGATGCGTTGGACGCTCTCGGAAAACCGTTTCAACGAAGTTTCCACCACATCCGCGGCTCTCGTCGCGCGTTGTTGTTGTTCGTTGAGCGCATTCATTTTTTGTATCTCTTCTTTCAGCGTTCGATTTTCAAAAATTCCCCTCGTGTTACGTTTTTATCCTTTCTCGAATGTTTTTTCACGAAGTAATAATATACGTATTATTAAATCTCTCTGCTTCTCTCTCGCTCCTTAAAGTCTCTCTTGCTGAAATGCCGCTGTTGTTGTTGTTATTCGTTCTTCTTATCAGAGAGTTGTTCTTCTCTCTCACTCTTTAGAAGAAGAAGAAGAAGAAGAAGAAGCTCACTATAAAATGTGGTTGTGTGTAAAAGAAAGAGGAGGGGAAAGAAAACAACGGTAAAAGTTTAGGGTTTTATTAAAACCCTAAAACGTACATTTTTCAAGAGAAAGAAGAAGAAAGAAGAAAGAAGAAACATTTCTCATCACGAAAGAGTCAACAACACAGAAAAGAGAGATTTATAAGAAGAACTCGGTGGTAAAACGAGCAGCGGTACAACCGTAACAACAACACTTCATTCTGAGAACGAGAGAGAGAGAGAGAGTTTATAAAAAGAGAGAGAAAAAGTGAGAAGAAACACACACACATTAAACAAACATAAAAAGGATGAGCAAAAGTCATCGTTTCCTCATCCCGACAGAAATGGAAGCGCAATTCGACGCGTTCTTCATGAACGTCGCTTCGCAGTGCAGCTCGATCGCGTCGAACGAACACACACACGGAATAAACGCGATCGATATCATGCACGAAGCATATTTCGGGTTTTTGAGAAGGAAAACGGATTTCTTTTCTCGTTCGAGTAGTATTCTTAACGAAGAGGAAAAAAACAGAGGGAAAACATCCGTCCTGAAAGCGTTGGAGAAACAACGAGAAGAGGTGGAAAAATCAAAGACTACTTTCGAACGCGAAAAGGAGGAAACGGAAAAACGCAAACACAAAGAAATGGTAAAGAAGAAAGAGAGAGAAGAGGAGATGAGAGAAAAAATTGCGGAAGAGGAGAGGGAGAGGAAAGAACGCGTGAGAGAGGCGCTGATGGCGCAGAAGATGGAAGAGGCGAAGAAGAAAATCGTCGAGTTGGACGAGGACGGGAACGAAGTGATTTGTAACGACGAAGAGGAAGAGAAAGACGAGCAACAAAAAGTCGCTCGAGAGAATACAGAGAAAGTGGAAAAGGAAGAAGAGGATCCTCACGCGTTGCAACCAGGGACGGTGCACCCGTCTCCGTTGAACGGCGGCGAAGCCGAACATTACGTGTGGTCGCAAACGTTGCAAGAGGTGGACGTGCGTTTGCCGGTACCGGTTGGCACGCGAGCGAAAGATATCGTCTGCGAGTTTACCGCGACGACGTTTAAGTTTGGTTTAAAATCTGAACCCGCGTTAAGGATTCCGGAAAAGTCCAAATTATGCGAAAGTATTAAACCGGACGATTCGTTTTGGACGTTGGAGGACAATCGCGAAGTCCGATTAACGCTCACGAAATCCAACCAAATGAGTTGGTGGGAAAACGTAATAAAAGGCGATCCGAGAATAGACACGAAGAAAGTTGTCCCGGAAAACTCCAACTTGGCCGATTTAGACGGCGAAACGCGATCGACCGTGGAAAAAATGATGTACGACCAACGGCAAAAAGCCGCCGGGAAACCAACCAGCGACCAAGAAAGCAAGATGGGTTTGATGAAAAAGTTCATGGAGAGCCATCCGGAGATGGATTTCAGCAACTGCAAATTCGACGACGGCGTCTTACCGGCCGGCGCCTTTAATGGACAATGACGATGAGAAGAAGAAGAAGAAAAAGAACGAGAAAACACGACGAGAGAGCGCGCACGTACGCATAGAAGAAATATAATATACTAAGAAGGTGGTAATATAAAAATCTTACAACAAAGAAGCTACGGTAAGTATCGTCATCAGTCCTCTTCACTGGACGATCATCATTTCTTCTTCTCCTTTTCCTCCTCTTCCTCGTCTTCATCAACCCCGCTAATCCACAAGACGTTGTTACACCTTATCAAAACCTCCCCCAAATTCCCGGTTTCCTCTCCGTCGATTATTTCCATCGTGTTTGCGAGTTGCACGTTCATGTACGCGTCCGTGGAGACTAAAAAACCTTTATACGCCATGCCGGACCATTTTAACTTCACGAGGACTTTTTTCCCGGTTAACGATTGTAAGAACGGTTTCGGGTTGATCGGGACGAACGACGGACCCATTGGTATTGTTTATGAAAAGTAGTGCGTACTCCTCGTCGTCGTCTTTCCTATTTTGCTCTTTTTGCTCTTCTTCTTCTTCTCTAAAGAGTCTTTTCCCAATGTACTACTACTACTACTTTTAACAAGAGTACTAATTAGAGCCGTCTGATGATGTTTTTGTTGTTGTTGTTGTTGTTGTTGTTGTCTCTGTTGTTGCTTTAAAAAAAAAATGAAGTTTTGAGGAGGACTGACTGCCCTTTTTTTTTTCTTCAAAACACACACACAAAAAAAATTTTAGACACGAAAGTAAAATCTCTCTCTCATCATCATCATCATCACTTTTTATTATTAAGGAGCTTTTAAGAAGAAGAAAATAACGATGTCGAATACTCGCAACAACAACAACAGTTATAACGAGACTAAGAAGAGGGCAGCGAAGGTATCATCTAAAGAGGACGAACCGACGTCGCCGAAGATTTTTCTCTCGATTACTTTCGGCATTCTTTTCATTCTGAGCTTGATTTTCGGGAAAGCTGGGTCGTTTTCCTCATCTTCTTCTTCTTCTTTATCATTAAACGTTGCGGATGATGCGAATCAAATGTCCTCGGTGGACGACGACGCCCCGGACGTTGGCTTAACGTCGTACGAAGAACAACACGTGGACCCGTCTGAAGTGGCCAAGGAGCCAATCGAAGAGTCGTTGGCGAAAGATGACGGGGAAGAGCACTCGGATTTAGACGGCGATTTGGATTATCACTTAGACCAACCGGTGCAGAAACCGAAAACGGAGGTGGATAATTGCAAGAAATGCAAGAAAGTTACAGTGCCGGAAATGTGCGGGTACGCGCCGAAGAGAACGATGGAAGATTTGTCGGTCACTATGAAGAAGAGGAGGATATTGTCGTTCGACTTGGAGGAGAGCGAGGAGGAGGATTCAGACGACGATGAGGCGAAGAGTAGCAACATTTTAAACATTACTACTAGAATAGGACTTCGGAAGTTATTGAAAGGGCACCAGGCGTTTCAAACGGACAGAAACCGAGCGTTGGCGAAATCGAGGCAACCGGATTTCAAGCCGCCTCCAGAGAGCGTCCGAGAGGAGGTTTTGAAACATTACAAGATGTGGCAATCGGATTCGGCGTGCACGATGTGGACGAGAACGTGCGTGAAAAGACATCTGGAAGGCGACGATATGGGTTTTAAGCGAGGTCCGGAACAGTATTTCAAAGATAAGAAAATGCCCGGGTTGGATGGCTCCTTAGTTTTTCCGGATTTGAAACGAGGCGAGTTGGGGACGTGCGCGCTCGTCGCCGTGGCGGATAACATGTTAGGGAAAGGACGAGGTCCGGAAATCGACAATCACGACACCGTTTTTCGGTACAACGGGCCTTTGAAAGCATATAAGAAGGATATTGGGGTGAAAGGCGACGTGTATTATTGGAAGCAAAGACGCGATGAGAAACAATACGGCGTAGAGGGACAAAAAGCGAACAAGTACTACATGTGGAAAGACGCCGCGAAATATTGGATGTTCGGCGATAAGAAGGAATTTTCAAAGTTAACTTTTAGAGGTAAACAGTTGTTGTGGGAGACACCGATGGCTTCGGAGATGGTTGGGAACGTCTATGCCAAATACCACGACGAGTTGAACATTAAAACCAAACACGCGAGCACCGGCGGGTTTAAATTAGCCATGTCCGTCCTCGCGAGCGGTTTGTGCACGAGATTAGATTTATACGGATTTTCGAGTAAAGGTGGGGGCAGGTATTTCAAGAATGCGGTCGTTAATACCGTGCATTTGATCGGGCTGGAACATTATGCCTTACGAGTGGCCATGGAGGAGAATTACGGGGTGTGCGTGTACGACTAAATAAATAATCGATTCTTTAAATTATGTTATTGATATGAAGACGGTATTTCATCATGTACTACACAACAATTCTTGCTATTCATCTACGGCGTCTATATTTAATACAATTTTTTTTAGTAATCATCAAAGCTGCCTTGCGTATCGTCGGACTCGTAGCAATACTCGTTCAAATCCGGCGAGTCGAGCTCGAAAAACTCTTCGAAGACTTTCTGCAACCCGGGAACGCCCGCTTTCGAGAGGCGAACGAAATACTCTTGCGACTCGTTGAAACCGGTTTTGGTGATTCCAGCGGTTAACTTGTTCGTGAATGATTTCGGGAGTCTCAACATGGAGAGCTGCGCCGTGATTTTCCTCTCGCATAAAATCTCGTGTAAACGCACGAGATCGGCGCGGTTACGGTACATCGTACACGTGACATCGTTCGGGCCTCGAATGACGAATTTGTACCGCATGATATCCGCAGATTCATTCAGAGTGTCTTGCGAAGGAATCGTTTTCACCGGCGATAAGGTCATCATCAGCGGGTCCTCGCTTTTTTTTCGTTCAAGTTCTGATCCCGACTCGTTGATCTCGTTGACGACTTCTTGAACGCTTCGCGATTGCTGTTTCTTTTCTTCCTCCCGGAGAAAATCATCTTGCGACTTCCTGCGATTTCGCAACGGCGAAAAATGTCCGAAGAAATCGCAACTTCGGGTGGCTTTCCTGATCGCCTCGTCCTCGTCGCTGCTCCAACCGCTGGTTGGAACAAACATTTTCTTCTTCTTGGAAGACACGTCGCCATCTTTCATTCTCTTGGCGGAAACCAACGAGACTGACCAGCCTTTGTCTGGACCGCAAAAGCCACCGCTCGAGCGTTCAACCCGCTGTCTGGCGAGAATCCGTAAGGACGAATTACTTTTCATCGTTTCCGTCGCGCTCATCATCTTCATGCCATTGATGATTAACTCGTCGCAGTCGAACGCCTCCGTGGCGATTTCTAAAGTCCTCTCTTCATCTTTTAACTTTTCGCCGTGATGAAATAAGAACTCATACGCGATGTGATGAAGTAAGCGAGAGGACAACGGCGGTGGAGAGAGGATGATCGCATCCAAGATTCGTAAGACGACGTTTGGCGGGAAGAATCCAGCGCCTATGCGAGTGAAGATCTTCCCGACCAAATTAGTATGCACGCGTTCCAAGGAAGAGTTGTGTCTCGTTCGCTCCTCCAACACAATCGTCTCCGTCGTCACTTCTGCTTCGTCCAAAAACAAGTTGACGTCTTCAGCGAGGCACACTAACGTCCAAAACGCATTCTCTTCGTTGCCTTTGAAAACGAGCAAAGACATTGCCGCTGCGACGACGTGTGATTTTTCCAAATCTCTCGGCGAGCGCGCGCTGAAAGCCATCAAAACACGTTCCATTTTCCCGAAATATTGTAATGATGTTGAGTCCATATAGTTTTCCGGTAATCTAAATTGATCTTCGTCGTCTTCTTCTTCATCTTCGTCGTCGTCGTCGTTGTTGTTGTTGTTCGCTTTCTTCTTACCTTCTCTCCCTTCCTCCTCTTTGATGCTCGATACTCGCGCCGGGAACATATTCAATTTCTCAAAGAAAGAACCCGTCAAGAGTTGCATGATTGCGTTTTGCGGTTCCTCTTTGGTAGTATCAGCGGTATCGTCCCTATCGTTTGAGGTGCCATCACTTTCGCTACTCGTCGTTCGTTTAAGAGCGTCGCCTTCGAAGACGAAGACGCCTTCTTCGTCGTCTTCTTTTTTAAAGCCTCTCAACCCGTGGGGCGAACGCGGGGGCGACCCGACGAAAGTCTCTCCAAAACTGTTCATCGCCTGGATGTGATTTTGATGTTGCGAAAATCTTGGGCTGGCGGAGTTGCTATACATTTCGCCGCCGCTCGAAGACTCGTTCCCGCTACTCGTCATCGACGATTGGCCGCGCGCGCTACTCGATCTCAACCTATCTAACGATTCAGTAACTAATTCGTGCTGTATCTTTTGGTCTTCTTCTCCTCCTTCTTCTTCTTCTTCTTCTCCTTCTTCTTTGCGTTCTTTCATCGAGTCGATGGCGCCTAGCGAGTATCTCGGATGATCCGGAAACACGTTGATCAAATCTACTCTGACGCTCGCGCGTTCGCGATCGAATCGTTCTCTTTCGCTCAATTGCGAGTACTCCTCGTACGTCTTCTCGCAATTATCCCGCTTCGATTTCACGGATAACGCGTCCAACCACGCTTTCGCTCTCTTTTTCTCCGGTAAACCGTTTCTGGCAACTTCGCGTTGGCACTGATTCAACGCTTCGTTTATAGCCGAGTTGGTGACGTTGGTCACGCTACTCCCGGAACTCCCGCTCGTCCTCTTCGCCTCTTTCCACACCTTCCTGGCTTTCGAGTACCTCGCGTAACTCTCGCTCGCTCTGTCTTTTTGTTTCATCAACTGTTTCCTCGCTTTCGAGTACGCCTTCTCTTTCCTCTCGTCCACCGGAAACCCGTAACAATACCCGTCCAATCGAGCGACGGTGCACGGCTTGGTCTGTAATCCGTACTCGTCCGTTTTCGCCGTCGAACTTATCATAGACGAAGTGGACGAACATCTTCCCATCCGTTGCACGACGTTGCTTTTAATACCTTGATTTTGTTGTTTACTCTCTCCTCCGTTGTTTATTATGTTGGTTCTCTCTTCAGGATTCTCGTCTGAATCGTTTTCGTTCTTATTCCCCGACGACGACGATTCTCCTCGAATCCGCTCGCCATTCGCAACCTGCAAATCCTCCTCCGAACTCGCCACGGACGATCCTTCTCGACTGTTGTTGCTCGTCGCCGTCGTGAACTGTAAATTTCTCCTCGGACTTTGACCTCTCGAATTTAATAACACCTGATCGTCATCTTCGGTCATCGAACGCGATCGCGATTGAGGCGATGAGTCTTCTTGGTCTTCTTCTTCCGAGCGCTGATGATGATGATGATTCCCCGGAGAAGTCGTTTTGTCTCGTCTGTCCTCCGTTTTTGGAATAACTTTTCTGATTTTAATCGGGGTGATGTTGTTGTTCCCTCTGGACACTTTGTCGTCTCGATTTTGATCCGCATTCGTCATCGAGATCATCATCTTTAGTAGAGATCGCCTTTCTTTCGTTAAAACGCGATGAAGCGCGCGCGTCGTGTGCACAAAACAGTGCGCTCGACGAAGAAGAGGATGCTGCGCTGACGATGATGATTTTTGTGCTGTCGTCTTTTCGGAAAGGTCACGGAAAGGTCAAGGAAAGGATTTTTTATTTTTTTCGCCAGACCTTTTTGTACAGTTTTTCTGACGAACTTTTGTTTCCAATTTTTTTGAGAACGACTACTGGACGACCGAGATTGGATCTCAGCGCACCATAAATAAGTTTCTTCCTCATAAAAAAAAAAAGATTCAACAATCTGACTTTCGTTGACGATGCCCGGGAATAAGCTCGTGGAAACGGGAACTCGACCGTTGAACAAAAACCATAACCTCGTCCGCACGCTTGCAGACTGTCTTGTGAAGGTTGCTAATGATGAGAGGTTCACGAGTGGAAAGGTGAAGAAGTTACCTGGATTTTTACGAAAACTGTTCGAAGAACAGGGGGTGCCTTTTGAACAATGGTGCATGAAAGCGATCTTCCCGGACGAGACCGATACCGCGCTCAGTATGCTCGGAATGCGCGAAGTCTGCAACTTGGGCAAGTCATCGGGACCGTTGCAGCACTTTCGTGAGACGATTTTCCCTATGATAATCGTAGGAGAATGGGACTTTCGATTGAACTCCGACGAGGTAGAAGCGATTTTGAAGGTTTTAGAGTTGAAAATCGAGGACGGAAAAAACCTCATCGATTTGAAAACGAAGGAACCGTTGAAGAATCGAGAGGAGAAGAAGAAGGAGTACGATGACAATCCGGAGAACAAGTTGAAGAGGAAAGAGCGCGAACAAAAACCGGAGTACAAGTTGAAGAAGAAGGAGTACGATGACAATCCGGAGAACAAGTTGAAGAGGAAAGAGCGCAAACAAAAACCGGAGTACAAGTTGAAGGCGAAAGAGTATAGAGATGATCCGGAGAACAAGGCGAGGGCGAAAAAGTACAAAGACGATCCGGAGAACAAGTTGAAGGCGAAAGAGCGCGAACAAAAACCGGAGTACAAGTTGAAGAGGAAAGAGTACAAGAAGAGGCGAAAAATTGAGCACATCAAACAACAGCTTAAATTTCCTCCGCCGCTCGGATTCAACGCGCCCTGTGCGACGTGTCCGAGAGAGAAGAGCCGTGGTTGGATGCGGGCGATAAAAGCGCACAAACTTCTCTCGAAGAAGTTCGACGAGAAAGGTTTGATAGGATATTTGCCGTTGGATAAGTCGTACAACATCTTGAATATCAAGAAGAGGGCGGCGAAAGGCGAAGGGTGTCCGAAACTCAATCAAAACGACGTTTTCTGTTTAGGCTGCTGGACGACGACCCAGGTCGAAGCCGACAACAAAATTGCGAAAGTGTTGGCGGAACGAAACAAAAACGAGCAGCTCATGAAGTGAGCTTCGAGCAGATTTGGGGAAGAAAAGAGAGAAAGAGAAAGACCAGGGTCTATCGAAAGTTTTACGCGTGTTGATCTGAGAAGATCATCCTCGCGTACTTCGTAAGTAGCCCCCATCCCGAAATGGGATCGAGAACGCAAGCAAGCATTTAGATTAAATTCATCATTGTAATAATGTCGCACACAGACACTTCATACAAAAACGAACGCATCGCAATGACGCTAGCACGTCAACCGTAGAAACCAAAGGTCGAGCCAGCCAGAACCGTCGTCGAGATGTTTGAGCTGAAGACGGAATCGATATAGGTTTGATGCCGAGACTGCGTTTCGGATCCGGAATTCAATCCAGACCAAGCACACTCTCGCACGTTGCTGATTTTTGCGAAGGCTCAGTCGAATCGTCATCGATCGATCGATCGAGCGAGTAGATGTCTCTCGTTCGTACACGTCTGTGACGTAAAACACGTAAACAACGGTTGATGGCATTTAGTCTACTCTTCACACATAAAAAAACTAGACTAATCGTTTTAAATCGTCACAGAAGCATACAAAAAGGTAACACCTTCCTGAATCAATCATCGTCGCGCGTTAGATCGTTCTATCGCGCACATAGTGATCATTTTTCGCGCCATTATTTTTTCCCATTTTCCTCCATTACCCTAAACCCTAAACCCTAAACCCTGAATTTAGGGTGTGCTAGGGGGGTTTGAAACCCTAAACAATAGGGTTTAAAACCCTAAATACAGTAGGGGTCGCGTTTTCTCGCGCGCGCGCGCGATTGAAGCTGAATAGATAGCATGTAGGCGTCAAATGTATGTGTACGCATGTATGTACGAGTTTTGAATTCGTACATTCGCGATTTAGGTTGATTTAACGGAGTTTTGTTTTTTTTTCAAGTGAAAATTGTAGGTTGGGAGTTCCGGATTAGGGGTTTGTCAAAGTCACAAAAAGTCACACAAAAGGAGCTCAAAAACACTACCGCGTATACGCTACGATAACGAATTAGAATCGGTAAAAAGCATTCCACTACAAGGTAGGGAACAGCGTTGGATCTTTAGCGCAATCTTCTGTTCATTTTGGATCGAAATCACTCTTTGGGGCGCGCACCAATACGCGCTAGGTTTGTGTATAGGCGGAATTGGAGAGGCGATTTTAGGGGTAGGGTTTACTTTCGTTCGTTTTCATCTCGAATATGCGGTGCGTTCACAAAGCGGTAGCAATGAAATGTAGAGTGACATGTGGTTGTTCTTTTGGGAAGAGTGGAGGGTCACGTGTTTTCGTTCACTAGATGATATCTTTCGCGCGCAAAGTTGGAAAATTGTCGAAACGTTTTTGTAGGTAAAGGTGCCCACATTTTAGAAACTCTCTCTTTCTTCCTTCTTTCCCCTCCCCAATCATTCGAAGAAGGCGATTTTCGACGCACGCCGTAAAGAGCGAGTTTGATACCAATGAACAAAAGCTCGCGGTTACGAAGTCCCTCTATTCATTGCTCTTTGACGGCGTGCTTTTTCTCGATTTTAACTCCAGATCATAGCGCGCACGGAATGGTGGTTTTAGTGCCGTTTTGTGGTTTTGTGAGGGCGCGTGCGCGCGAAAACGGGTTTTCTTTGACAAAAGACAAAAAAGACGAGCAAGGCGAGCTTAAAAGGCGTGATTTTTGATGAAAAATACCATCTTTTGAAGTGTTTTTCAGTCCAAAAATAGAGCTTATTTTTGCACGAGAATACGCACAATATTATATGTATGTACAACAAAGATTTTGAATTTATTTTTAAACTAAAATACGCGTCTGTCTGTCACCGCCCCCCGATGTGGTGTCACCCATGATTACCCGTTCTTTTCACTCGCTCTTCATTCTTAATCGCCGAAATCATCCTCGTCCTCATCCTCGTCCATGTCTTCCGTGCTTTTGGTAGGCGAAGGACCCCCGTTGTTCCCCGCCACGCTTGGTTTAGCAACACTCCAGTTGCGACTTTCTCGACGGTCCTGATCGGATGGCACCGATGGCACGCCAAATCCGGTCGCTATTTCAGTTTTTTGAAAAGTATCTGCTGCTTCGTCTGTCCCTAACATTTTATTGCTCCCCTCCCCGTTGGGAACCTCCGAATCACGAACACAATCAAAGTTGGCGAGTAAATCTTCCTGCGTGATTTGGCTCTGATTACCCACCAAGCCTTTCGCAGCGGGGTTAATCCAGCCCGTGTACGACGGTCGCATGCGGATGAAATTACCTGTTTCCAGGACGCCAGTCGTACGTCTCCGCGACTGACCTCGAAAATTTTCGTCAGTTTTGTTGACCATGCTAGAAGGCGCTGGGATCGCTTCGACGAGTATGTCGTTTTTGCCGGATTTTTCTTCGTTGTCGCAGAGCATGTAAACACCAACAACCATCGGTTTATCGGGATCAACCGATATGAAATCTGTGTCCTTGTGCAAGATAGAAGTGATCGCGCTATATTCTGTGTGCGCATCGGGATTTAAACGCAAGAGCGTGTATTTTTCTTTGGATACGTTTCCTTCCGTCACCTCGTCGATGAAGGTCCAAATCGTACTGTTCGCCAAAAGCATGATTGAGCGACCAAGAAACTTTACTCGGTCTGGATCCAATAAAAGAGAAAAAGTGAACCCGGCAATTTTTTCAAAAAAATCTGGTTCCTCGAACGGTGGCTTCTCGACCTTGTTCTTTCTCTCATCGTTATCGTCCATGTTCTCTTTAGCCAGCTCGTTTTCTGCCCACTGTTCATAAATCGAAGCGAAGCACACGTTTTCGAAGCGGAGGATTTCTCCCTTTGCAACAGACAGTAGCGCGAAATCGTCAAAGATCGCTCGGGTAGTCGATCGTTGACTTTCTGTTTTGTACGCAAATTCGGCGTTCGGATATTGTTCGTGCCACTTCTCGTTCTCACTTATTTCATCCCATTTGCTCAAACGGACCGTGTGTAAGTCGTCGTGCGGAAACCAGTTCAGGAATACAATCTTCGATACCTGAAGCAGAAACGCTGCCGTAAAAGTGGGCAACGATAAAAAGACAAACTTTTCATCGACGTTTGCTTCTTTCGCCAAGTCTCTCGCGAACTCGACTCTCTTCTCGGTCAACTCTTTCGCGTACGCTTCGACATCTGCTTTGTTAAACTCGATTCGATAATCTTCCGAAAACCTTTCCTTCCACACTCCAATTCTCGATTTAAATTGTTCTTGTTCATTCGGCTTCCATTCTCTTCGTTTTCCCTTCGATCCAACCGCATAGAACAAGTCAACATCAACGATTTCCTCTTGTCTCTTTTTTCGTCGTATTTTTGCGCTCTCGCCCTCGTCCTCCTCCTCCTCCTCCTCGTTGAGTCGAAACATAGATTCGCACTCTCCGAGCGCCGACAAAAGTTTCCCGTGTACTTGACCACTTGCACTTTTCAAGACTTTCACGATCTCGTCTTCGTCGTTTCGAGAATATACGGCGTGTTTTGCGCGAAAATAGTTCTCGATCAAGTCGCGCATCTCATCGAGATGAAATTCTTCGACTCCTTTTGCGAAATCCTCACTGAAATTTAAATCGCTCATGTTCCTACCAAAGCAGTGAACAATTTTTTTAGAGAAGGATCGGATGCGCTCTCGAGTATGCGCGGGCGACGCGCGTCTATCCTTGCGTCAAATAACGAGGATCGATGCGTTGTAGAAGGGAGAAGATGCGTCGTCTCCTTTTTTTTCTCTGGTCAACTTTTTTTTTTCAGATTGGATGTGCGATTAGAACAGAGAGAAAAAAAGAAGTGATCTGTTTGCGCGTTTGTACTCTCGAAACAACAAAATAAAACAAAATACAACAAAATATTCGTTTCTTTCGAGACGTTTTGTGCTTCACTTCTTCGAAACGAGGAACGCCTGATGCATTCAGGAGTCGAAGTGGTTTCGACGACGTTTCGCCCCGAAAGGGCACGATACGGAGAAGGAGCAGCGGCAGCGGCGGCGCCAACAACAACAACGGAGAATGTCCCGAAGGCGAAACCAACGTCAAATTGTCGTCTCACTTGAAGAATTTGTTCAAAGAAGAAGCGAAAGCGAGAGCGTCTGGGTCGAAGTTACAAGGCGGGAACGCGCCGAAGAGCAGTAGCGATAGGAGTCGTAGCGGCGGC
>Ga0255783_10001687_pt1 | contig 23248 bp, 16 predicted proteins | sample 011ome_22_FD_179981 | JGI IMG/M metagenome (GOLD analysis project Ga0255783, IMG submission 179981) | Coastal salt marsh microbial communities from the Groves Creek Marsh, Skidaway Island, Georgia - 011507BT metaG (version 2) | ecosystem: Environmental > Aquatic > Marine > Intertidal zone >... | reverse complement strand
CGCTTTAAAAAAATTTGATATTTTTTTCTCAAAATCAACGATTTATACCATTTAAAAATAGCTCGTATTTTTCAATAGTATATATAATAAGGTATACAATAGATTTCTGACCTTCGGCCGATGCCCCTATGATTGTAAAACAAAAAAAAGTGCTAATTCAATAAAAAAAAGTAATTTTATAAACCAATTAATTAATATGAAAACAACACTTTTACTCATTACACTTTTTATTAGTACAATAGGACACAGTCAGGCTGGTATCCCAAGCAGATCAGGCCCTGTACCTCAGGGATTGGCCTGGGGACAAACGGATGCAGATGCCATTAACTTTTTTAACAATCTAACTAGTAGACCTAAAAAAACACTAAATGCTAAAGACATAAAAGGAACACCTTATTTTGTAGAAGAATTCAAATTAGCCAAGGTCTATTACGGAGGAAAGTTTGAGGAAGGCAAACAAATATACATCAGACATAACGCCTATTCAGATGAACTTGAAATGGCTACCTCACCTTACCAATATGCTTCAGATCAAATTTTAATAAAAGACAATAAAGTTTATTGTGAGGTAGAAGGTATAACTTTTAAACTTCTTCCTTTCATAAGTAAATCTAGTGGAAATCCTGAAATAGGTTATCTACAAACAGTTTTTGAAGGTGAAAAATACAGTGCTTATTTAAAGCAAACAAAGGTGTTCATGAAGCAACAGCCTGCTAGAACCTCTTTAGAAAGATCTTTCCCACCGAGATTTGTAGACAGCCAGGTATTTTATTACTCTAAAGAAGGAGAAACACCAAAATACCTGAACACATCAAAAGGAAGTTTAAAAAAATTATTTAAAAACAAGGGACAAGCTAAGGAATTGTTAAAAATGAAAGGGAATGACATAGAGGTTATAAAAAATATTTTTGCCGCATTAGAAAATGAATAGACAAACAGCATTCCCAAAACAATAATAGCCCTTGCTGAATAGCAGGGCTTTTTTTTGTTAAAGTATTAACAAATAAGAAATATTCAAAAAATAAAAATAAATCAATTTAATAAGCAGCTTAACCAATAATTACTAATACTCTTATTAAAATAATACGATTTTAATGAAAATTAACCGTGAATAATTTGTTTAGTTAACATTAAATTAAGATTTTTACGTTTGCTAATTCAAATTAACTAACAATGAAAACAAAACTAAATGGAATTTTAACACTAGCATTAGTGTTTGCTGTGCAGCTTCTGTTTGCACAAGAGAAAACAATTTCAGGTACAGTTTCTGACGCAGATGGAATTCCACTTCCGGGTGCCACAGTTATTGTTCAAGGAACTACAAATGGAGTTTCGACTGACTTTGATGGTAATTACACCATTTTCGCTAACGAAGGAGAAACACTGTCTTTCAGCTTTATTGGCTACGTAGCCAAAACAGTTGTGGTAGGCGCTTCGAATACTATCAATGTAACCCTAGAAACTGATTCTCAGCAACTAGATGAGGTTATTGTAACTTCTCTTGGTATTAAACGTGAAAAGAAAGCACTAGGTTATGCAGTTTCTGAAGTAGACAACGCTCAACTAGAACAACGTGCAGATGGAGATATTGGTAGGGTGCTTTCAGGAAAGGCATCTGGAGTAAATATCACAAACCAGTCAGGTTTATCTGGATCAGGTACATCAATTGTAATTAGAGGTTTTAACTCTTTCTCTCAAGGAAACCAACCACTATTTATTGTAGATGGAATTCCTTTTTCTACTGAGACAAACAACCAAGGTAGTTTTGTTGATGGTAACAACGGTTCTTCACGTTTCTTGGATATTGATCCTAACAACATTGAGAATGTAAGTGTTCTTAAAGGTTTGGCGGCATCTACACTTTATGGAACACAAGGGAGAAACGGAGTAATTTTAATCACTACTAAAGCTGGGAAATCAGGAACTACTGGAGCAAAGAAAACTGAAATAACAGTGAACACCTCTATGTTTATAAATGAAATGGCCTCAATGCCTGAGTATCAAAACGACTATGGTGGAGGTTTTGACCAATCTTTTGGTTGGTTTTTCTCAAACTGGGGTCCAGCTTTCAGACAAGAGGGTGTAGATGGTTGGGGTAACCAACCTGCCATTAATGGAACAGTTTCTGGCACTCCAGGATTCTTAAGACATCCATATACTACTGCATCTTCTTCAACTGGAATACCTGCTGTACTAGATGCATTAGGAATTGCTCCAGATGCACTTCAAGAATGGAAGCCTTACAGATCTGTTGAAAATTTCTTTAGAAAAGGAGAAGTAGTAAATACCAACTTAAACGTAAGAGGTGCCAGTGCAGATGGTACGGTTTCTTACAATATTAACTATGGTAATCTTTCTGACGAAGGCTTTACACCTGGAAACAAATTGACGAGAAATACACTCAGTTTTGGAGGTAATGCACAATTGAGTAACAAGTTCTCTATTAATGGTACACTAAACTACACAGGTACTAAATTTAAATCCCCACCTGTTGCGGCGGGTTATGGATCTAACGTGGGTGGAGATGGTGCTTCGATTTTTGCAAACGTATTTTACACGCCAAGATCTGTAGATTTAATGGGACAACCATTCCAAAATCCAGTAACTGGAGAATCAATTTACTACAGGCAAAACAACTCTATTCAAAACCCTTTATGGACTGTTGAAAACGCTTCTAACAGCCAAGCGGTTAATAGGGTATTTGGTGGAGCGGCTCTAAATTATGAAATAAATGACAATTTAAATGCGTCATACCGCTACGGTATAGATGTTTATAATGAGAACAACGTTAATTATTCAAACAAAGGTGGTAAAACTGGATCTGTAGCAAACCAATCTGGACAGTATGACACCTGGAATAACGTGAAAACTATTTTTGATCACAACGTGTCTATCAACGGAGACTACAGGTTAAATGATGACTTAGGTCTTACATTCACTCTAGGAGCTACCTCCAGATCAGATACCTATGACAGAAATGGTGTAGCCTCTACAGGTCAACAAGTTTTTGGTGTATTGAGACACTTCAATTTTGAACTTCAAGATGAAATTCAGTACTTTGAAAAAAGAAATATAGTTGGAGCTTACGGACAAGCAGCATTAGATTATAAGAGCATGGCTTATTTAACAGTTGCAGCCAGAAAAGACTGGGTATCTAATTTATCTACTGATAATAATTCAATTACATATCCATCTGCGAGTGTATCATTTCTGCCCACTGCAGCTTTTGACGGTTTAAAATCAGACATGGTAAACTACCTCAAAGTAAGAGCTGGTTATGGTACATCTGCTAACTTTCCAAGCGGCTACCCTATTGCCTCTGTGTTGAGTTTAAATACGCAAAGATTTCAAGACCAGGGTGGAAACATGGTAATTGCTAATACTTCTGGATCACAACTTGGTAATCCAAACTTAAAGCCAGAATTAATTGGAGAATTAGAGTTTGGAGTTGAAGGAAGATTCTTCAACAATAAATTGTCTACAGATATTTCTATCTATAATAAAATAACTAAAGACCTTATCATATCGAGACCATTAGATCCATCAACAGGTTACACATCTACGCAAACTAACATTGGAGAAATTGAAAATAAGGGAGTTGAAATAGATTTAGGCATGGATTGGTTTAACAATCCGAATGGATTAACTTGGAATACTTTTGTAAACTGGTCTACTAATGATGCCATTGTAACTGATTTAGGTCAGGATACTGAGGAAATTGTTTATTCAGGTTTTTCATCATTAGGAAACGTTGCTAAAGTTGGTAAATCTTTAGGTACAATAGTTGGTTCTGCAATTACAAGACATGAGAATGGTGAATTTTTAGTAAATTCTCAAGGGTCATATGACATCACGTATGGGACAAACGAAATAGGTAATGCTAACCCAGATTGGTTACTAAATATTAGTAATACAATATCGTACAAAAACTTATCAATGAGTTTCTTAGTAAACCATGTTCATGGCGGAGATGTGTTTACATATACTGTAGCAACATTACTAGGTAGAGGAGTATTAAAAGAAACTGCAGACAGAGCGCAGTCATTCATTCTACCTGGAGTTCAGGCAGATGGAACACCAAATAGTGTCATGATTAATAACTCCACTTACTATTTTTCTAACGTTCTATATGGACCAGACGAAATGTTAGTCTATGACGCTTCAGTTTGGAGATTAGCAGAGGTATCATTAACATACAAAGTACCACAAAGCTTGTTAAGCAAAACTCCTTTTGGAAGTATTGACTTAACTGCCTCAGGATACAATTTATGGTATGATGCATATAATACACCAGATGGTGCAAACTGGGATCCAAATATTGCTGGTACAGGAGTTGGTAATGGTAGAGGTTTTGACTACCTGAACGGACCAAGTGCAAAAAAATATGGATTGAGTCTTAAATTGACGTTCTAATAAATAAAAAAATATATCATGAAAATAAACAAATTTATAGCAGTTATTATGATTGGTTTGGTTTCATTTACGTCTTGCGAGACTATGGAACTTGAACTAGTAGATAACCCAAATGCGTTGAGTCCTTCTCAAGCTGATGCTACTTTCTTTTTGAATTCAATTCAAGTGGAATTTGCATTTTGGGTAAATGGAATAGGTAGTAGAAGTGCTGCTTTGACCAGAATTAATTATATGTCTGGAAGGTCTTATCCAAATGTTTACGCTCCTACAAGCTTTAATGGGAATTGGTCATCTGCTTATCGTGGAATGATGGAAGACATGAGATTGATGAATAATCTTGCAACTGAAGCTGGTTTAAACTATCATATGGGTATGGGGCAAGTTATGAAAGCATACATATTGGTCACTTTAGTTGATCAATTTGGTGACGTTCCTTACTCTGAAGCATTATTAGGTGCAGAAAATTTAGCTCCTAATGCAGATTCAGGAGAATCTGTTTATGCTGCAGCATTGGATTTATTAGACAGTGCGGTAGCTAATTTTAACGCAGGAGGTCCAAAACCTGCTTTGGATATGTATTATGGTGGAAATACTGCCAAATGGATAAAAGCAGCGAATTCAATCAAAAAGAAAATTCACTATACAACTGGTAATGTTTCAGCTTTTAACTCAATAACAGATTACATTAAAACAGAAGCAGAAGATTTTCAATTTAAGTATGGAGTAAACGAAGTTCAACCAGATACCAGACACCCATCATACAGGTCATCTTACACCGCTACAGGAGGTGGATCCTATATGTCTAACTGGTTAATGAACACAATGCAAATAGGCCATGGTTCCACAAAAGACCCAAGGATGGTTTATTACTTCTACAGACAAGTATCTGCTACTCCAGGTTTTGGGGCAGATCCAGATGAAGAGACCTTAGAATGTAGTCTTTACACAGCACCATCTCATTATTTAGCCAGTAACGAAGTTTATTGTGGATTAAATGATGGTTATTGGGGAAGAGACCACGGGAATGACAATGGAATACCACCAGATGGTTTCACAAGAACCCTACATGGAGTGTATCCTGCAGGAGGTAAATTTGATGATAGATCCTTTAAAGGTCAAGTGAATGGCGCTGGAGAAGGTGGAAGGGGAATTACTCCTATAATGTTGTCCTCTTGGATGGACTTCATGAACGCTTATATGAATCCTTCAGAAATGAAAACTTCAATCTTATCAGGAGTTAAGAAATCTATTGAAAAGGCAGATTCTCTAGGAGGTCCAGCCTTAGATCCTGCAGATGTAGATGCTTATGTGGCTTTAGTAGAGGCTGATTATGATGCAGCTTCTTCGGCTGATAAAGCTGAGTTGTGGGCAAAAGAATACTGGATTTCTATGTTTGGAAATGGAATTGATGCATATAATACTTATAGAAAAACGGGTTTACCCTCTACATTACAACAAAATATTGAACCTAATCCAGGTGCTTTCCCATTGATAATGTATTATCCAGATAATTATGCATCTACAAATGCAAATGTGACTCAAAGAACTGATCTTACAGAAAGAGTTTTCTGGAATACGAGCGGACCTTCTAACCTTAAATAATAGATACAATGAAAAATAGAATATTAAAATTAATGACCTTTTCAGTGGCTATTTTTATGGTAGCTTGTCAAGAGTCAGACAATGCAATTGACGCAGTATTTGACGGTACTACTAAAGGTGCTATTATTAGAACAGTATCTTTAAATAGTGGAGAATTTAACAGTTATGACCTTAATTCAGCATTTGATGTAGATATTGAAGTACAAGACGAACAAAATGGTGGATTAATGGAAAAAGTGAATGTATACCTTGGTTTTAAGGGCACAGAAGTTTTAGCCACCACACTTACAGCCTCTTCTTTTACAACTGGTCCTTTTGGATTACCAAGAGCAAACATTAGGATCACTTTATCTGAAGCTGTTGCAGCTTTAGGATTAAGTTCTAGTCAATACACAGGAGGAGACGCGTTACCTGTTCGTTTAGAATTGGTACTTACTGATGGTAGATCATTCTCGGGAGATGACGCCTCTGGATCACTTCAAGGATCTTACTTCTCTTCACCGTTTAGATACAATACGGTAATTAAATGTATTCCTACTAGTGCTGTACCTGGAATCTATACCATTTCAATGGTAGATTCTTATGGAGATGGTTGGAATGGTGCCTCTGTAGACGTAACTATAGATGGAACTACTACATCTTACACCATTGATGATGGCGCAACAGCAACGCATGTGGTAACAATTCCAGCTGGAGCATCTACCATGTCTTTTGCCTACACAAATGGTGATTGGGATAGTGAAGCATCTTATGTAATTACTTACACTAAATTAGATGGAACTTCTGAACAAACAGCCTTAACTGATGGACCTTCTTCTGCAGGAGGAACCAAGGTATTGAGTGTTTGTCAATAACATTTAATTATAACCATTAAAAAGGCCCGCTAACGCGGGCCTTTTTTTTTGAGTATAATACTATGTCTTTAACCACCCCTATGGTATATTCAATTTTAATAATCGAGTGTCATTTTTGGTATAATAATAACCCCTCCAAAAACTTTTTCCTAAGCCGTCATACTTCCAAACAACTTCTCCTTGAACAGATACTTCCCAATACCCATAATCACCTTCACAAATCAAAGTATTACCATTGGGGAGCCTCTGTAGACCTGAAATTTTGTCAAAATACATATCTGGATTAGTAAAAGACCATTTAATTTCAGGGGAAATATAATTTTGCATACTAGTCGTAGAGAAAGTGGGTAACACTAATTCATAGGCAATAGACTGTTCTAAGTTGCTACCATTATTATAAATTAGAAAATTACCACTACCAGGATAATTGTCAAGTACTATAGAAGGATGGTGATTGTTAAATAAGAATTGTTTTGCATTAGTGTGTTCAAACAAAGAAGGGTTGCCAAATCTATACACCAAGTCTCCCCCCCTATTGAATTGTCCTCCTTGATTGCCAGCAGCTTCTGCTGTTGTGGTACTGTGATCAATGACCCAAACCTCAGAATAAAAATTAACACTCATATATATTAAATCAGTTGCTGGATCATAGAAAATACCATTTGCATGCATCCAATCCCCGTTCTCTAAATCACTGTGATTAAGGTCAATTTTATTGGGAAAATCAGAAAGCTGACCGTACAAATCATAGTCAGCCGCTGTTTTTTGTACCATATGATCCCAACTCCTCCACTGCCAAACAATTTCGTTGGTTTGAGGGTTTACTTCTATTAATTTCTCCAAGAAAATATCATGTCCTGGGAATTGACCAGCAGCTTCGAGTTGAAGCTCAGTGATTCTTTCCCAAACCATGATCATCACATGCCCATTGGGTAATTTGGTCGCATCATGGTGGGCAATTTCATTTTCAGTATTCACCTCATAACGCCACAATTCCTTTCCGGTGTAATCCATGAGAGACACGACACCTCCAAAACCACCAAAAGTTATAATTGGATCTGAAGACTTAAAACAAGCCAGCAAATCACCAGATGGTGTTATTTCTATGTCATTTCCAAAACGTTCTTCAAAAGCCCACTCTTTAAGCTTTTTACCCTCATGATTCACTAAATACGCATTTTTTTGTCCATTTTCCATCATAAAAATATACCCACTTTGATCTATCCCTTGCTCATTATAAAGCACAATGTTCTCTTGAGCAAAGCGCTCTAATGGAATAAAGAAAGCAACGACGTCAAAATCATCGGTCAAAATAAGTTGTTTAGAGACTTCTGATCCCGTTAAATCACCATCCCAATGTGAAAATTTGTAATTCGGTGCTGCTACAGCAGTAATCGTAATAGTTTGTCCTGCTTTATAAGGAGGGCTATCGCTAAATAAAATAGTGCCTCCAATATCAGGGCTAACAGCGGTTGTCACATTTAACGAGACTAAATCAACATCTTCATTTTTGGTACATGAAAACATTAAGAATATCAGTGCGAAAACAATTGGATTTCTCATAAGTAATTTGATTAAAAAACAAATATAGGACGAATTAAAATCGAAAAACAAAAACATCATTTTGTTTAATAAAAATGAATTAATTCATAAAAAAAAAGACAAAAAAACATATTATTTAATTATAGTGGTTAAATAACAAACAATACGCAAAAAATTTACATATTATATAAAAATAATTTCAAATTAAAATATATAAATCAATTATTTAACAAAGGGAATACTTTACGTTATTGAAATCTTAAAATAAGTTATATTTATTTATATTATTATTATAATTTATGATCTAAATACATTTTTTCTGTTAAAAGCAATAAAATGTTAAATAATTATTAATAAAATCTTGCTTGAGTTGATAAATAAGTGGAAATTTACGAGCTAATTTTTAAATAAATCTAATAATGAAAACAACTTTAAATGGTATTTTAACGCTATTATTGGCGTTAGTTGTGCAAGTATCTTTTGCGCAAGAAAAGACAATTTCAGGTACTGTTTCAGATCAAAACAACATTCCATTGGGAGGTGTAAACATCCTTGTACAGGGCACATCTAATGGAACACAATCAGATTTTGATGGGAACTTTACCATAAATGCTAGTGTAGGACAAACATTAGTTTTTACATATATTGGAATGAAACAAACTACCGCTGTAGTAGGTTCTAGCAATGTAATGAACATTCAAATGCAAGAAGACGCACAAGCTTTAGAAGAAGTTGTGGTTTCAGCACTTGGTGTAACAAGAGAGAAAAAAGCGCTTGGTTACTCACAACAAACTGTTAAAGGTGAGAACTTAGTTCAAACTAAAGAGGTAGATTTAAACACAGCACTTTCCGGAAAAGTAGCTGGAGTTCAAATGGTAGGTGCTCCTTCTTCAACATTTGATCAAGGTCTTCTTAGATTAAGAGGTGAAACTGGTGTTCTATATGTAGTTGACGGTGTAAAGGTTTATTCTCAGTCTGATATTAACACTGATAATATAGGAAACATTTCTGTACTTAAAGGTGCGGCTGCAACAGCTCTTTTTGGAGTAGATGCAAGAAATGGGGTTGTTTTAATAACATCTAAGACTGCTACTGCTGGCCAGGGAAGCTTATCAATTGACCATACAACCTCAATGACTTCTGTTTCTTTATTGCCAAATTATCAAAATGAATACGGTGGAGGTTACTATCAAGAGTGGGATACTTTTGAATATAACCCCGCAACTGATCCAGCCGAATGGGCCTCATTTGAAGGTCAAAAAATACCCTATTATGCAGCAGATGAGTCTTGGGGTCCGAGATTAGATGGTACTTTAGTAAGACATTGGGATTCTTGGATTCCTGGTTCTTCTACTTTTGGGGAATTAAGACCTTGGTCTCCAAACCCAGATAACGTAAAAAACTTTTTCCAAGACGCTATTACAAATAACACTTCATTGAACTGGTCTAAAGGTGGAGATGACTATAAAGTGTCTGCGTCGGTAAGAAATATTAATACTGAATTGGTTCTCCCAAATACTTTTAGAAACCAAATAGATATTAACTTGAACGCTTCTTTTGATTTTAGTGAAAAACTAAATATGTATACTACGGTGAACTATCAAACCCGTGTTACTGAAAATGAACCAGCACAAGGTTATGGAAGTTCTTTAGGTTCTAATTTTAATCAATGGTGGCAACGTCAATTAGATATGGATAGGCTAAAAGACATGTATGTTCAGAATGGAAATTATTATAGCTGGAACATTCGTTCTCCTAGAAATTCTAGGCCATTATATTGGGACGCACCTCACTTTGGTGTTGATAATAATAACTCAAACCAAAGAAAAGATGTACTATTCGGTAACTTTGGATTGAATTATCAATTGAATGGAAACATAAAAGTGAATTTAGAAGCAAGAAGAAGAAACAATAATTATTTTTCGGATTCTAGAACTGCTTTTGGTGGATTAGAAGTGCCATCTTATTCTGAATCTCGATCAAGATATGAGCAGAATGAATTGTTTGGTTTTGCTTCATATAATAACAGATTTTTAGGAGATGCATTAGATATTGATGTTAAAGCTGGTTTCCAATTACAAGAAAATAAATCTGTTTCTACCTCTGCCTCTTCTGTTGGAGGGCTATCTGTTCCTGATTTTTATAGCATAGCTACTTCTGTTGACAGACCTTCTTACGGTACTACGTTTACAAACTCTAAAGTGAATTCTTTGTTTTCTTCAATGTCTTTAGGCTATGACAGCACTTTTTACTTAGATGCATCTTATAGATTAGACTGGGGTTCTACAGCGAATCCTGAGAACAACAGATTAGAAACTTACGGACTCTCTGGGGTTTTTATCTTTCACAAATTTTTAAATATTGATGCAATTTCTTTTGCTAAATTAAGAGCGGGTGTAGCACAAGCACCTATATTCCCATCGCCTTACCAAACAACTTCTATTTATAATGTTGGTAATCCATTTAATGGGAATGCGTCTTTCTCAGTTCCAAACACACAATCAAACCCAATGTTATTGGGGGGAACTAGAAATGAAACAGAATTAGGTCTTGAAATGAAATTCTTAAAAAACCGACTCGGATTAGACTTAACTTATTTTCAACGTGAAGATTCTGAGTTACCTGTTGCCATACCAGTATCTGGTGCCTCTGGATTTACTGGACTTTCTATTAACTCAGGACAAACTTCTTCTAATGGAATTGAATTAGCTATTTCAGGAACACCAATTCAAACTAAAAATATCACTTGGGATTTAGCAGTTAATTTTGGTACATTAGAAAAGAAAGTAGATTATATCTATGAGGGAATTGATAAAAATATTCTAGGAACATTAAGCTGGTACTCTCTTCAATTGCAAGAAATCGCTGGAGAAGAATGGGGAACATTTGTTGGAAGAAAAAGAAAAATTGACGAGAGCGGAAACTTCATACTAAACTCTAATGGTTCTCATGTAATTGAAAGCAATCAAAACTTAGGAAATATTTTACCAGACTTCACTGGAGGATTTTCTTCTACATTTAGATATAAAAATTTCTTTTTATTTACTGGATTAGATTTTCAAAAAGGAGGTTTGTTCTACTCTACAACAAACATGTTTACCAACTATTCTGGACTTCATGCTGACACTGCAGGAAACAATGACCTTGGTAATCCATTAAGAGACGATCCATCTGTTGGTGGTGGTGTACATGTAGTTGGTGTGGATGAAACTGGTGCTCCAGTAGATACTTATGTAGAAGCTCAAACTTACTTTGGAGGATTATTTGGAGCCCATGATGCTTGGCTATACGACGCTACTTATATTAAATTACGCCAGGTAAGATTAGGATACACTTTACCTAATAGTTTGTTGTCAAAAACACCTTTTAAAAAGGTAGATCTTTCTGTTATTGGTAACAACCTATTACTTCTTTATTCTGATGTTCCAGGATTAGACCCTAGTGAAATTGAAGGAAGTGGTTCTTTAACAAGCCCATATAGAGCTGTAGAGGGTGGACAATTACCACCAGCAAGAACAATTGGATTAAACGTAAAAATTAACTTTTAGAAAATAATAAAATGAAAAATACTATAAAATATTTAGGAGTTTTAGCACTTTCTCTTGGTTTGTTAGGCTCTTGTGAAACTATTGACTTTGGTAATGAAAATCTAAATCCAAATCAACCTTCAAAAGCATCTACAGCCGCATTATTAACAAGTGCCTTAAGATCTCTTCCTTCTCACGTGAGTGAAGTAAATGGAAATATGTGGGTACAATATATCTCACAGGTAACATATACTGAAGAATCTAGATACTCAACAACTCAATGGTCTTATGACGGCTGGTATTCAGGAGCATTAAAAGACCTTCAAGAAATAATTGATTTAAATACCCTAGATGCTGTTGCTTATTCTGGTGGTGGAACTTCTGCCAATCAAATAGCTGTAGCTAAAATCTTAAAAGCGTATTATTTTCAATTTATGACTGATACGTGGGGAATGATTCCTTTTAACGAAGCTTTATTAGGTGTAGATAACATTACACCTGCTTTTGACACTCAAGAAGCCATTTACACTGCTGGTTTTTCATTATTGGATGAAGCTTTATCTTCAATGAATAACTCTGGTACTCTTAACGGAGATATTTTATTTAATGGAGACATGAGTAAATGGGCAAAATTTGCGAATACGTTAAAAATCACCATGGCAATGAGAATTGCAGATGTAAATGAGTCTTTAGCAAAAACTAAGTATACTGAAGCAATTGCTGGTGCTATTGGGAGTGTATCTGAAAATATTGAGTACCCATATTTATCAGAAGACACCAATGACAACCCTTGGCAAGATCGTTTTGAAACACGTGAAGATTATGCATTAAGTGATGTATTTGTAGCGCATTTAAGTAATAATAATGATCCAAGAATTACTGAATACGCAGAATTACCTGCTTCAGGGGGAGAATACACAGGCGTACCTTATGGCGTTGCTAATCCAAATGTATTACAAGCAGATGTTTCTTTCATTGATAGTGATATTATCTATGATGGAACTCAGAGAGGTGGTGTAATTTACTCTTATGCCCAAGTTGCATTTACAGTAGCTGAAGCTGCTGTTAGAGGGTGGACTTCTGAATCTGCTGCAGATTGGTATAAAAAAGGAATTCAAGCTTCAATGGATCAGTGGGGAATTAGCCCAACAGACGCAGCTTCATACATAGAACAATCTGAGGTAAAGTTTAACTCAACAAAGGCCATGGAACAAATTGCCACTGAAAAGTGGGTTTCTTTATACCTACAAGGTTTTGAAGCGTGGGCTGAGTGGAGAAGATTAGACTATCCACAATTAACTCCAGCTCCAGATGCCTTAACAGGTTCAGGTATACCAAAAAGATATGGTTACTCTGCTAACGTAGCAACTTTAAATGAAGCAAATTACAATGCTGCAGTTTCTGCTCAAGGAGCAGACAATCAAGACACCAAATTGTGGTGGGATATAAAATAAAATTCAATTTATTGTTTTTATATTGTTAGTTAATTAAAGCACCTACAATTGTAGGTGCTTTTTTTATTAAATTTAGATTATGAAAAACTTAATTATACTCTTATTTTTTCCTGCTTTAATTTGGGGACAAAACATTTCTATAGATCCTAGAAATTTCAACTCGGGCAACATAGAACTTACCAGGGCTGTAAACGAAAATAGAAATATTAAAGGACATCCATATTTAGAGGAAGATTTTTCCATTTCTACCATTGAATTTAAGAATGGAACAACCTATGAAGGATTGATTAGATTCAACATTGGTAAAGATATTTTTGAGATGAAAAGCAATACTTCTGAGGAAATCTATGAATTTAAATTAAAACCAGGGATTCGCATTACGCTCTCTGGGAAAACTTTTGAAGCTAAACTACTCAGCAGTGAGAAAAGCTTAGCTACTTTTGAGATTCTAGTAAATGACATGCCTTATTCGCTTTATAAATACCATAAGAAAATTATTAAAGAACCCCGAAAAGACGGTATAGCTATGCCAAGTTCCAACCAAGGTAACAACAGTGATGCATTTTGGAGTGAGCAATCTTCTCTGATACTCATGGCAAAAAATCAGGTTTACGAAATAGAAAAATCTCATAAAAGACTACTCAAATCAGGAATAGTTGATCCTACCAAATACAATGAGATTACAAAGAAAAAGAAATTCAAACTAGATAAAACAGAAGATGTTATAGCATTGGTTAAAGCACTCAACCAATAAGATGAACCTATTCTCATAAAAAATACACATATTCAAAAACCCCCTGCCAAAAGCAGGGGGTTTTTTGTTTACTTTTGCATCATGGAGAAACAAACGTATATATACGGCATTAGAGCTGTTATTGAGGCCATTGAAGCCAAAGAGACCTTAGATAAGATATTTATCCAAAAAGGACTACAAGGAGACTTGATTAAGGCCCTAGAAAACCTGATTAGAAAGCAAGGTTTAAACACTTCTTATGTGCCTGTTGAAAAGCTAGACCGATTGGCCAAGCAACACAACAACCACCAAGGAGTTGTAGCGAGCATTTCTCCCATAGAATTCCACGAACTCGATCCTTTTGTAGAAAGTGTCTTGGAAACAAAAGAAGCCCCTCTTTTCTTACTCTTAGATCAATTATCAGATGTAAGGAATTTTGGCGCCATCATAAGAACTGCCTCTTGTACGGGAGTAGACGCCATTATCATTCAAAAAAAAGGTGCTGCTCCAGTGACAGCAGACACTATAAAAACTTCTGCAGGCGCAGCTTTTCAAGTCCCTATTATTAAAGTAGATCACTTAAAAGACGCCGTTTTTCATTTACAAGCCTGCGGTATTCAAGTAGTCGCAGCTACAGAGAAAGCGAAAAACGACTTATATGAAGTTTCTTTTACAGGCCCCACCGCTATTGTTATGGGTTCTGAAGACATAGGAATAACACCCTCCATTTTAAAAGTGGCCAACGCCCAAGCAAAGTTACCCATGCAGGGACCTATTAGCTCATTAAATGTATCTGTTGCCTGTGGTGTATTCTTATACGAAGCGGTGAGACAAAGAAAATAATATGAATGAACCATTAGCAGAAAGAGTCCGCCCAAAGTCCTTAGAGGGCTATATGAGTCAAACTCATTTGGTGGGGCCTGCTGGTGTATTGACCAAACAAATAAAGGCAGGTGTTATCCCTTCGATTATTTTATGGGGACCTCCAGGAACTGGAAAAACTACCTTAGCCAATATTATTGCCTCCCAGACACAACGTCCATTTTACGCCCTAAGCGCTATTAATTCAGGGGTGAAAGAAGTGAGGGAGGTCATTGAAAAAGCCAAACAATCTGGTGGCTTATTTACCACCAAAAACCCGCTATTATTTATAGATGAGATCCATAGATTTAGTAAGTCTCAACAAGACTCCCTATTAGCAGCAGTAGAAAAAGGATGGGTTACTTTAATTGGAGCTACCACAGAGAATCCGAGTTTTGAGGTGAATGCTGCTCTACTCTCTCGTTGCCAAGTTTACACGCTCAAAGCTTTTGAAAAATCCGATTTAGAAGCGCTATTGAATAACGCTATAAAGATAGATCCATGGCTCAAAGAGAAAGAAATTATCCTCAAAGAAACCAATGCACTTTTTAGGGCAAGTGGTGGTGACGCCAGAAAATTACTCAATATTTTTGAATTTCTTGTCACCCAAAATCCAAATAAAAAAGTAGTCATCACAGATGAGTTTGTGACAAGCAACACACAAAATAACACTGCTTTTTATGACAAATCGGGAGAACAACATTACGACATTGTTTCTGCATTTATAAAATCTATTAGAGGTTCAGATCCCAATGCAGCAGTTTACTGGCTAGCCAGAATGATCGTTGGAGGAGAAGACGTGAAATTCATTGCCAGGAGAATGGTTATATTGGCTTCTGAAGATATTGGAAATGCCAATCCAACTGCCCTTGTACTAGCAAATACCTGTTTCCAATCGGTACATACCATTGGTCACCCAGAAGCAAGAATTATCTTGAGTCAGTGTGCGATATATTTAGCCACTTCTCCAAAGAGCAATAGCAGTTATTTGGCCATAGATCAAGCGATTGCTACTGTTAAAGAAACTGGAGATTTACAAGTACCCCTAGCACTGAGAAATGCACCCACCAAACTGATGAAAGAACTGGGCTATGGAGACAGCTACCAATACTCACACAACGGACCAAACGCATTCATAGCACAAGAGTTTCTCCCAGAAGCCATATCAGGAACCGTATTTTACCAACCCGGAGACAACCCTAGAGAGAAAGGGAGTCGGGATTTTCTTAAAAACAGGTGGAAAGATAGATACGGATACTAAATAAATTCCTAGCCTGTTATAGAAACTTCTTTAATTCTTCTAAACTTTGCACCATTTCACAATGCTCATGTACAGATTCTCCGTGAGCGTTAAAGTGAATAACCTTAAAGCCAACTTCTTTAGCACCTAAAATATCTGCTTCTAAACTATCTCCAATCATTAAAGATCTAGCTGCAGTAACATTTGCTTTTTCAAGCGCCAATTCAAAAATTTGAGGGTGTGGCTTTTTTACCCCTGCCAGCTCCGAGTCCATAACAACGTCAAAATAATGATCAATATGGGCATTTTCCATTTTCTTGCCTTGCACTTCAGAAAATCCGTTGGTAATGATGTGCAAATTGTAATGTGGTTTCAGGTACTCCAATATTTCTATAGTTCCAGGAAACAAATGATTGTAAGTCGTTAGCACAGCCATATACTGGTCTGCTAACTCGTGAATGAGTGCGTCTGTTGCAGGGTATTCAAGCGTGTCAAAGGTAAACTTCAAACGTTCATAACGCAAGGTTTCTTTGGAAACGGTGCCGTTCCTGTACATACGCCAATACTGAAGGTTAATAGGGATATAGGCTTTTAAAAATGTATCTAATGAAATGTCCACGCCATATTCAATGAGTAAACGTTCAAAAGTAAGGGCTGAATTTTTTTCAAAATCCCAAAGGGTATGGTCTAAATCAAAAAATATATCTGAAATCTTTCCTTTAAACATTGCTTTTTTTTGCTAAAGGTACTATTTAATTTTGCTTTGCCTAGCCCAAAAAACTACTCTCTGAATGGTTTACTCTGCTTTAGATTAATATCTTTTACAGGCAATACATTCTCAGAAAAAGAAAACTATTTACTAAACTGAGCCAAATATTTTTGGAAAGTCTCTTTCCATATATGGGCTTTTTCTCCTCCCAACAATTCATTAGAGAAAACTACGTTAAAGTGAGCCCCCACCTCTTTTGTTGCCTGATACAAGGGAGTCATGATTTTTAAAGCATCTAAAGTACTTTTCTCCTTTAATAAGGCGTAATCATGCACAGCAAAGGGGTGTACTTTAATGGGCAATTGAACCTCAAGGTAAATGTCATAAAAGAAAAATGGGCTGGCAGTACCAGCTCTAAACCCAAGCTCATGAGTGTAACCCATAGAATAGTCGTTATGAATTTCAGCGTCTACCAAGTCCCTGTAAGAAACCGGTATATCTACCCTATTATATCGCATTCTTGAAGCCTTTATAGGTCTGTTGACTACATTGGCCAAATGCTTCTGCTCATCCATTAAAACTTTAGGTGCGCCAAAAGATGCGTATGACGCCGCCAATGCTACTTCAAAATGGTCTGCTACAGATTTTATAAGGGCTTTAAAAGCATTGTTATAAGGAGACACATTTTTGTCATAAGTCCCATATTCTGCAAATTGAAAAAAGAAAATGGCCTTAGCTTTATACTGTCTTAAAAGAATCCCTAAAAAATCAAAATTATCATAGGGGTCTTTTTTAAAGCGCAGCCACACCCCTATCCTAGTGAGAAGCCTTGTAAATTTTAGGCCCGACAAATCCACAAAAAAACCAGAGATTCCTCTGATAAGGCCACGGTATGCAAATGCGTGAGAGCTAGTCACATCTATTAATGGGGTAAAGCAATACGTCCTTTTAGACCTTATAAGATCAGGAAATTTTTCTTGAATGGCATTAAAAAAAAGCCCTGCCCATTGGTCCACCACTGGTAGGGTTAAAAACCCGTTCACATAACCCACACTTTCTTTTGGGGGAAAGCGCCCATGAATGTCCTTCACATGAGGTAAATACTCCTCGTAACGAGATAGCATATAAAAACTGGCGGCAAAAATATCAAAAGGGATACTACTCTTGTCCCCCACAGGAAAAAAACAGGGTACCCCATTCCAATCACTCACTTTAATAGAATGATCATTGATACCTTGCTCAAAGAGAAGCGAATGAGATCTAATAAAAAACTCATTCTGTAGTGCTTGTTTGGTGTAGGTTAATTTTGGTCCCTCATGTTTTATAAAGTCCGACACTTCAGTGGTAAAAGCAACTTCTATCCCTAACAATCGCTTACATATATGGTTGGCAATATAAGTAAGTCTCGGGGTGATTTTATACGTGTATATCAGGAGCATCTAAAAGAGAATATGATTCAAAAAACACATAACCAAAGGAGCGTTAATCTAGGTTTAAAATTAAACAATTATAGCAATTGCTGGTCTGCAAAACTAAAGTATTCATTTTTACCTACAATAATATGGTCCAATAACAGCATATTTAACAACTTAGCCGCGTCTTTTAATTTAAGTGTTAAAGTCTTATCAGCAGCAGAAGGCGTCAGATTTCCTGTGGGGTGGTTGTGGGCCACTATCATGGCGGTAGCTCCCCATTTTAAGGCTTGTTGCAACACCAATCTAATATCTACAACCGTAGCCGTAAACCCACCCTTACCCAGTAAAGACCGTTCTAAAACTACATGGGCATTGTCCAAATAAAGCACCCAAAATTCCTCATGAGCCAATCCAATGAGTACTGGTTTTAATACTGAAAAAGCCGCTGCACTTGAAGAAAGCGACAAGGGTTTTGAAGGGATAAGAGGTAACAATCGGTACCCCAAATCCAAGGAAGCCTTAATTTTTACAGCTTTTACCTTCCCCACACCTTTAAAATCCATTAAATTTTCTACCGATAATTCAAAAAGTTTTTGAAGGTCATTACCAGAGCGAATTAAAAGGCTTTTGGCCAATGAAAGGGCAGATTGCCCCACAGATCCATTACCAAGAACAATCGCTAATAGTTCTGCATCTGTCAATTTTTGCCCTCCCAAACGGAGGTACTTTTCTCTGGGCTGGTCTTCAACAGACCAAGACTTCATACTCGTGTTTTTAGCATAAACCATAAATAAAGATAACCAGTATGGTAAAAAAAGGAGCGTAAACCAGATAAACTACACATAAATTAGATTATCGGTCAAAAAACCTTACTTAAAAACAAAAAAACTTAGGAGATCCTTTGGGCTAAAGCTTTAAAATCTGTACCACCATAATTACCAGAACTCATGAATAACAGCACTGTTCCTTCTAGAGGTAAATCTCTTAAAAAAACAGCCAAACCTTCTGTTGTAGTTTCTATTTGAAGTGCATTAGCATTAAAGGCTTCTTTAATTACCTCAGCAGAGATCGGGTCCCGATCTTTAATGGCTAATACGGCTGGCTCGTAGAAAACCATACCGACATCGGCCTTGGCCAAAGCATTTTTATATTCCTTGAGAAAAGAAGCGTCTAAGCTGCTATAAGTATGTAATTCAAGTACCACAACCAACTTTCTATCTGGATACTGCTCCTTAACCGCTGCAGTAGTGGCCTTTACCTTACTGGGGGCATGAGCAAAATCTTTATAAATAGCTGTTTGATTGTTCTTAGCGACCAATTCTAATCGTTTAGAAGCCCCTTTAAAACTACTAATGGCCTCGTAGAAATCTAGGGCATCTATCCCCATATGCTGGCATACCCACTTGGCGCCTGCCAGATTATTAAGGTTGTGCTTTCCGAAAATTTCTAATGGCAAAGGACCCTCCTCTGTTTCCAGATAAGTCACGCCATTATCTATAAAAGATTCTGGAGTGCTGTAAGCAATTTTACGAATGGTGTTGGTGGCTTTTTCAACCATTTCGTGAAGCAGCACATCTTCTTGATTGTAGCTCAGACTGCCTCCCGCTACAATACTGTCAATAAAGGATTCGAAGGGCGCGCAATAGGATTCAAAAGTGGGAAACACATTAATATGGTCCCAGGCAATACCACTCAACAACGCAATATGTGGCTTGTAATGTAAAAACTTAGATTGAGGGTCTATGGGAGACGAGAGGTATTCGTCCCCCTCTAATAACATAAAATCGTTCTGTTCAGTGAGGTGAACCATCTTGTCAAAGCCGTCTAATTGCGCTCCCACCATAAAGTCTATGTCTTTTTCATGGTAGTGCATAACATGAAGAATCATAGAAGTAATGGTTGTTTTTCCATGACTCCCCCCTATGACCACGCGTGTTTTATGTTTTGAATGCTCGTATAAAAATTCAGGGTAAGAATACACTTTTAAACCCAATTCTTGGGCTTTGGCAAGCTCAGGATTCCCTGATTTCGCATGCATCCCTAAAATAATTACGTCTATATCCGAGTGAATATTTTCAGGCTGCCAACCCATTTTTAAGGGAAGTAAGCCAACGGCTTCTAAACGGCTTTTAGAAGGTTCAAAAATGACATCGTCACTGCCGCTAATCTCATGACCCGCTTCGTGTAATGCCAGTGCTAAATTATGCATGGCACTTCCTCCAATGGCTATAAAATGTATTCTCATAGTGTTATTTTCCAGAACCCATAGATTCCTTTTGATCGTGTATCATTTCCCAAAGAGTGTCTTTGAGCGGCATAATGCCTTTTTGCGCCACTGCAGAGAAGAATAAAAATGGGGTATTTCCCAATACGGGTTTTAGTAAACCTGAAATTTCCGCTTCTAATTCCTCATCCAACATATCACTCTTAGAGATAGCGACCAAACGGTCTTTATCTAGCAATTCGGGATTGTATCTTCTCAGCTCATCTAATAAAACGCCGTACTCTTTTACAATATCATCACTATCTGCAGGGATTAAAAATAGAAGAGTCGCATTGCGCTCTATATGCCTTAAAAAGTAGTGTCCCAGACCTTTACCTTCCGCTGCTCCTTCAATAATTCCAGGAATATCTGCCATGACAAAACTCTTAAAATCTCTATACTCCACAATTCCTAAATTGGGTTTTAGAGTGGTAAATGCATAAGAGGCTATTTTTGGTTTGGCAGAGGTAATCACAGAGAGCAGGGTAGATTTTCCTGCATTGGGAAAACCAACCAATCCAACGTCTGCCAACACTTTTAATTCAAGGGTAAAAGACCCTTCTTTTCCTGGGATTCCAGGCTGTGCGTATCTGGGTGTTTGATTCGTAGAAGACCTGAAGTGCCAGTTCCCTAGCCCCCCTTTTCCTCCTTCTAGAAGTACAATTTCTTGGTCGTGCTCAGTCACTTCATACAAAGGCTCCTGGGTTTCTCCATCTTTAACAACAGTTCCCAAAGGCACCTCTAAATAAACGTCATTTCCATCCGTACCAAAACTCCTGTTTTTGCTACCATGGCCTCCATGCTCCGCACTAAAGTGTTTTTTGAATTTATAATGAACCAGTGTCCAAAGGTGCTTATTGCCCTTTAAAATAATGTGTCCCCCTCTTCCTCCATCGCCACCATCGGGTCCTCCCTTGGTGATGAATTTCTCCCTGTGTAAATGTATAGATCCCTTTCCTCCATTTCCTGAGGTTAAAAAAACCTTTACATAATCTACGAAATTTCCTTCTGTCATGGGGTAATGATTAAATAATTTATGAGGTAATTTGGCCTATTCTAGGCCGATGCTTTAAAGAGAGTTTTTCTGTTATAAACCATTAATAATAGCAGCAATTCTCTTTGTTATTTCTGAAATTTCTCCAATGCCGTTCACAGCATAAAACTTATTTTGGGCCTTGTAAAAAGCCTCTAATGGCGCTGTTTTAAGGTTGTATTCCTGAAATCTGTTTCTAATTTTTGTTTCGTCCTGATCGTCCGGTCTTCCACTTTCCTTACCTCGTTCTAACAGTCTAGCCGTTAAAACATCTTCGTCTGCTTCCAAGGCTATGGTGGCTGAAATTTCCATTGACTTAGACTTTAAAAAAGCATCCAAGGCTTCTGCTTGGGCGGTTGTTCTTGGAAATCCATCAAAGATGAATCCTGCAGCTGCTTGGTTTTTATTCACCTCTGCCTCCAACATTTGTATGGTCACAGAATCTGGAACCAAATCTCCTTTATCCATATAAGACTTGGCCAATTGACCTAAAGAAGTATTCTGAGAAATGTTAGCTCTAAAAACATCTCCAGTGGAAATATGCTTTAATTGGTAGGTTTCTTTTAAAAAGGCCGCTTGGGTTCCTTTTCCTGCGCCTGGTTTCCCAAACAAGACAAGGTTGGTTTTCATGGGGTTTTCTTTAGTTAATTAAAGGCACAAAGATAGTGTTTTGATTTCGCTTTTTTAAAAGGACAGACCGGCTTTATAATAATTATCTCGTATTTTTGTAGCACAAGCACAAAATAACCCTAAGGGCCTTATTAATGAGTACAAACTATTTTTCTTCTAATTTCACTCTCGGCATTCTCGGTGGCGGACAACTAGGCAAAATGCTTTTGCAGGAAACCAGAAAATGGGACATTCAAACAAAAGTATTAGATCCCTCTAAAGACGCTCCGTCTAGATTGGCTTGCAATCATTTTGAGCAAGGAGATTTAATGGATTATGAGACTGTTTTTAATTTTGGAAAAACCGTAGACCTACTCACCATAGAAATTGAAAATGTAAATATTGACGCCCTAGAGGCGCTTGAAAAAGACGGAATCACTGTGTATCCCTCCTCAGATAGTCTTAGAAGTATTGCCAACAAGGGCACCCAAAAACTGTTTTACACAGACCATCAGATACCAACGGCACCTTTCAACAGGTTTGCCTATAGCTCAGAAATTGAGGACAGTATTGCTCATGGGGGACTGTCTTTCCCTTTTGTATGGAAGTCTGCTCAATTTGGTTATGATGGTCAGGGCGTAAAAGTCGTGAGACAAGCTTCGGATTTAAAAGGACTCCCCAACGTAGCTTGCATTACAGAAAATCTCATTGCATTCGAAAAAGAATTGGCAGTAATTGTCTGTAGAAACCCCAGTGGAGAAAGTGTGCACTATCCAGTTGTTGAGATGGAATTTCACCCTGAGGCCAATCAGGTAGAATACGTTTTGTGTCCTGCAAGAATCGCAGATCACTTGGCCCAAAAAGCGATAGAGGTGGCCTTAAAAACTTCTGAAGCTTATGGCCATGTTGGGCTCTTAGCGGTGGAAATGTTTTTGACAAAAGAAGGCGATATTTTGGTGAACGAAGTTGCCCCTAGACCGCACAATTCAGGGC
>Ga0255783_10001669_pt1 | contig 23423 bp, 19 predicted proteins | sample 011ome_22_FD_179981 | JGI IMG/M metagenome (GOLD analysis project Ga0255783, IMG submission 179981) | Coastal salt marsh microbial communities from the Groves Creek Marsh, Skidaway Island, Georgia - 011507BT metaG (version 2) | ecosystem: Environmental > Aquatic > Marine > Intertidal zone >... | reverse complement strand
TTGTTGAGCTTCCCGCTGAAACATGCGCTGATCTTCTGCAACGCTCCCAAGAGCTGGCCGAACTGGGGCTGATCATTGAGGCCTTTGGGGGAAGCGCCATAGCAGTGCGCGAAACGCCGGCTATTTTGGGCCCCGTGAGTGCAAAACCCCTAATCATGGATCTTGTGGACGAGCTGCAAGATCTGGGCAATAGCGAAAAAATCAAAACCAAGATCGAAGAAATCCTGAGCCGGATTTCCTGCCATGGATCTATCCGCTCTGGGCGCAGAATGCGGCCTGAAGAAATGAATGCATTACTGCGCGATATGGAAAAAACGCCGCTTTCGGGCCAATGCAATCATGGTCGGCCAACCTATATAGAATTAAAACTGGCCGATATCGAACGCTTATTCGGGCGCAGCTAATGGAAAACACGCCTCTCCTTGCAAACAATCCGGTGGTTTTTCTTCTGCTTGGGCTGGCACTGGCAGCCTTGATTTGGTGGGTGACTGCCGCGCGTAAATCCGGCCAGTCAAACGGGCTTGCAGAACAAGAAATGGGCCTTTTGGTCAAACAATTGCAGGCCCTAAGTGACGGCCAAGAGCGGTTATCAGGCGGGCTACACCATGTGTCAGAAGCCAATGCCAAGGCGCAGACAAACATGCTGGCCTTGATGGAGCAACGCCTTGCACAAGTTCAGCAACAGCTCTCTGAGAATATGCATGGCTCGGCCCGCCGTACCGCCCAATCTTTGGGGGATCTGCAGCAGCGTTTAGCCACCATTGATAAAGCACAAGAAAACATCACCAAGCTCTCGGGGGATGTTTTGAGTTTACAGGATATTTTGTCAAACAAACAAACGCGCGGGGCATTTGGTGAAATTCAATTGCATGACATCGTGATCAAAGCCTTGCCACAAGATAGTTTTACGATGCAAGCCACCCTCTCAAACGGACGACGCGCAGATTGTATCATTCACCTCCCCAACCCGCCCGGGCCAATCGCTATCGACAGCAAATTTCCCTTAGAAGCCTATGAAGCGATGCGGCGGGCCAGCACAGAGGCCGATTTGGCAGAAGCGGCGCGGCAATTTCGAACAGCGCTGCGCAAACATATCAGGGATATCAGCGAGAAATATATTATCGAGGGGGAAACCGCGGATGGCGCGCTGATGTTTTTGCCGTCAGAAGCGGTTTACGCTGAGATCCACGCAAATTTCCCAGATTTGGTGCGTGAAAGCTTTGCAGCGCGCGTTTGGATCGTGTCACCCACCACCTGCATGGCCACGTTAAATACAATGCGCGCCATTCTCAAAGATGCCCGCATGCGCGCGCAAGCGGGGTCTATCCGCCGCGAATTGGGTTTGCTGTATCAGGATGTTGACCGATTAGGCACGCGGGTTGAAAACCTTGACCGTCATTTCGGCCAAGCGGCAAAAGATCTCTCTGAAATCAAAATCAGCTCGGAAAAAGCTGGAAGACGGGCGCGCCGCTTGGATAATTTTGACTTTGAAGAGTTGGCTCCGAGCGAGGCAGAGCCTCCGCTGGTGCCCCCGACACCCGCAAAAGACCCGTAAGCCAAATTAGCAGGAACGCATCGAGAAGCTTGCCAATAACTTTGTTTGTATGAAAATGTGCGATGTAGCGATCAGGCTTGTATCAAAGCGTTGCCAGCTTGCATTGTTTTGCGGCTAAATTGAATTCTTTGCACGATAATCTTTTGATAAGGCTTCACCTTGAGCTAGACAGCGCTTATAGGCTAACACTTATAAAAAACGTGGCGAGATACACTAAGTGGCACATATCATTGTTGTCGGAAATGAAAAAGGCGGCGCTGGCAAGTCAACAGTCACGATGCATTTGGCGACCGCTCTGTCGCGCATGGGCCATCGGGTTGCAGGGCTTGATCTGGATCTTCGTCAACAAACATTTGCCCGCTACTGCTTGAACCGCAAAAAATATCAGGATGAGGCAGGGCTAAGTTTCCCAAGCCCGCAACATTTTAGCCTGCCTGAAATTGAAAAATCCGCCGTACCCGAAGATGAAAACATCTATGATCACAGATTGTCAGCTGCGATCGTTGAGATGGAGCCCGGCAGCGATTTTATCATGATAGATTGCCCAGGTTCGCATACACGCTTAAGTCAGGTCGCCCATTCACTTGCCGATACACTGATCACCCCGCTGAATGACAGTTTTGTCGATTTTGATCTTTTGGCGCATATCAGCAGTGATGGGCAAACCATCGCCGGCCCATCTGTTTATTCGGAAATGGTCTGGCATGCCCGGCAATTGCGCGCGCAGGCCGGCTTAAAGCCGATTGACTGGATTGTGTTGCGCAATCGCGTTGGTGCGCAGCAAATGGTCAATAAACAAAAAATGAGCAGGGCCCTAGAAGAATTGGCCGACCGGATCGGGTTCCGGATTGCGCCCGGTTTCAATGAACGGGTGATTTTCAGAGAGCTATTTCCGCGCGGGCTTACCTTGCTAGATCTGAAAGATACCGGTGTGCGGCAGTTGAACATGTCAAATATTGCCGCCCGCCAAGAATTGCGGGATCTGCTCAAAACGCTAGAGCTTCCCAACGTTGAGCTTAATTTTTAGCGGCTTTAATCGCCCCAGATAGCGGCCTAAATAAAAATATCCGCGAAATCCAGCGATCGCGCGCTATCTATCGAGTGAAACCGTTCGATACGCCCGAAAGGAAAATATCGCATGACGAAATTCGCGCCGCCGCGCCAAGAGCTGATCTTTAGATTGATCCTATCCATCCTTGCGCTCGCGCTACTTGTCTTTGCGCTCAGCCAACGCAGCGTCAGTTCAGCTGCCGGAGTAGAAATGGTCGCCTCCGCGGTGCTTTTCTTTGGAGGCACCATTGGCTGGACCCTATGGCGATTGTTTAAAAGCAAAGCTGCGTTAAACAATCGCTCTGAAAGCCGCAGTTCTGCGTCAGACCCCTCATCGCGGCAATAACGTTAGGAAGCGGTTGAGCTGCGCGTGGTGACGGCGCGCGGATCCGTTTGCACATCTAATATCGCGGGGGCTTTCGCAGCAAGGGCCGCGGCAAACGCATCGGCAAATTGTTCCGTCTTGGTGATCGTTGCGCCAAACCCTCCATATGAGCGGGCCAGAGCCGCAAAATCTGGATTGCGAATATCTGTTCCCGAGGGGCGGTCGGGATATGTCTTCTGCTGGTGCATTCGAATGGTTCCATAAACACCGTTATTCACCACAATCACGATGATATTCGCGCCGTATTGAACCGCCGTTCCAAACTCTTGCATGCTCATTTGAAAACACCCATCGCCGGCAAGGCATACAACCGTGCGCTCGGGGTGCGCCAATTTTGCCGAAACCGCCGCAGGCAGCCCATATCCCATGCTTCCAGAGGTGGGCGCAAGTTGCGTGCGATAGGCTTTGTAGCGGAAATAACGGTGCAGCCAGCCTGCGTAATTGCCCGCCCCATTCGTTAAAATAGCATCGTCTGAAAGCGTCGCAGAAAGATGCAAGATCACCTGCTCTAATTGCACAGCCCCAGGGGTTGCGGATGGGGCCTGCCAGGCCAGATAGGCCTTATGCTCGGGGCTGGCCTGCTGCGCAGCAGGCAGCGTATGCAAGGTTTTAAGCGCCTGCGCCAAGAATTGAGATGGCGCGCATGCAAGGCCCAAATGCGGGCGATACACGCGCCCAATCTCATTGGCATCGCTGTGAATATGGATCATGGTTTGGCTTGGATTTGGGATTTCTAACAATTCATATCCGCCCGTTGTCATCTCACCCATACGCGCCCCCAGAACCAGGAGGCAATCCGCGCTTTGCACCCGGCTTAGCAAAGCGGGATTGGGGGCAATTCCCAAATCACCGGCATAATTGGGGTGGCGGTTGTCAATGTAATCTTGGCAGCGAAAAGATGTGGCCACGGGCAGATGAAGCGCTGCGGCAAAGCGGGCCAGATCCTTGGCAGCTTTTGCGCTCCACCCGCCGCCCCCGGCGATAAGGATTGGGTTCTCTGCCCGCTGCAGCTGTGTCAGCACCTTGTGCACAGAGGCCTCTGACACATCTTGGTATGCAGGTTGCGCTGGCTTTGCATCCAACACCTCACATTGCTGCGCCAGCATATCCTCGGGCAAGGCCAACACGACCGGACCGGGCCGCCCCGAGACGGCCATGTGAAATGCCCGGCTGATATATTCTGGAATACGATCGATACGATCAATTTCAGCAACCCATTTGGCAAGCGGCGCGAACATTTGCCGATAATCCACTTCTTGAAAGGCTTCACGATCACGCTGATCGCTGGCCACCTGACCCACGAATAAAATCATCGGCGTGCTATCTTGCAACGCGATATGCACCCCAGCGGATGCATTTGTTGCGCCCGGGCCCCGCGTCACAAAGGCCACGCCCGGCTTGCCGGTTAACTTGCCATGCGCTTCTGCCATCATCGCCACGCCGCCCTCTTGTCGCCCAATGATCGTTTCAATACCGCTTTCAAACAAGCCATCCAGCGCCGCCAGATAGCTTTCCCCGGGCAAACAAAACACCCGGTCTACGCCTTGAATTTTTAACTGGTCGATCAGAATTTGGCCGCCGTGACGCATTTTTCTATTCTCCAAGCGATGGATCAAACCAGATGTGACACCGGTTCAAACCCATCAAGTATCAGGCCGCCCGCAACCCAAGCAATGCGCGCGCCTCATGCACAGTGGCGGGCTTACGATCGTAGCGCGTGCAAAGATCAACCGCACGCGCAACAAGCGCCGCATTTGAAGGCGCTAAGGTTGAACGATCAATTTTGATATTATCTTCCAACCCAGTACGCACATGCCCGCCCGCGGCGATCGACCATTCATTGACGATGATTTGCTGCGCCCCGATACCGGCCGCACACCATTCAACATCTGGCATCAAACGCCCTACCGTTTTTATATAATAGTCAAAAACGTCTTTATCCGCGGGCATAGCATTCTTTACCCCCATCACGAATTGCACATAGGGTTTGGCCGCGAGGCGGCCATCGGCCAACATCTTCGCGGTTTGATACAAATGAGACAGATCGAAAGCTTCTATCTCTGGTTTAATATTATATGCGAGCATCTCACTAGAGAGCCAATCGACCAAATCCGGAGGGTTTTCATAAACCCGCGTCGGGAAGTTATTCGAGCCCACAGTCAGTGACGCCATATCCGGGCGCAGCGGCAACATCCCACCGCGCTCCTGCCCCGCACCAGAGCGCCCCCCGGTTGACAATTGAACGATCATGCCGGGGCAATGGGTTTTTATACCCTCCATCAACAGCGCAAACCGGCCCGGATCCGAGCTTGGCGTTCCATCAGGCAAACGCACATGGCAATGCGCGATACTTGCGCCCAATTCAAAAGCCGCTTGCGTGCTTTCTACTTGCTCTTCGATGGAAATAGGCACAGCCGGATTGTCAGATTTCTGTGGCACCGAACCCGTAATCGCAACGCAAATTATGCAGGGCTTACTCATCAATTTTTCTTTCTTTTCTGACCAAAACTCAATATCAAACCCACCGTTTTTAGCAAGCAATCATCCAAGTATATCCATATTTAGCATGCCGCGTTGCGCAATTCGATTGTCAATATGATTGATCTTTCAAAGCAAGAGACCAGCGCGCAGCCTTTCGTTCTTTATCGAAAATAAGGTTCGCGTCTCAGCGCTTTACAAACCATGACCGCGGCCGCGGCTGGCAATCAGACGTTAAAAAAAGAACGTAATCAGGATGCGATGAGCGCCTTTTTGAGTGCTCTGCGCTCAGTGCGTCCAAGCGCCGCGCCGCGTCGTGGCAAAATTCTCGCCATATCCACCCGCGCGGATATTGGCCTTGCGCGTCTTGGGTTCGATCACTTCATAGGCCAAAGCTTTTTGCTTGGCATATTGGATAGCAGCCTCTTTATTCTCAAACCGCAAAGTGACCTGCGATTGCGTATCCGCGCTAGATGTCCAGCCCATCAAAGGGTCAACTTCCCGCGCCGAGGTTTGCGTATATTCAAGAACCCAGTCATGTGTGCGGGCAAGCCCAGAGGACATCGCTGTTTTGGCCGGTTTGAAAATACGTGCAGACATTCTTGTTCTCCTAAAAACCCCTGTCTTATGCGTGATTTTCAGTGGGTAAACAAGCAAAAGATGGGTCCAAATTCACTCCGCGCGGCGCGCGTTTTGAAAAACGCAAAAATCACTTATTTTTATAGATATTGTGGCCCAAACCGCTTTGACCTTTGGGCCCGCGGGCCTATTGTTAGAGGGCAAGCAAAGGAACCTTTTTTATGACCCAAGAGCAGATTGGACAGATCAGCGGCGAGGTAAAAGCCCGCCCCAAGCTTGAAGGCGGTAAGCGGTTCAAAATGGTATCAGAATTTTCGGAGGCAGGGGATCAACCTACGGCAATCCGCGAATTGGCGGCGGGCATTCAAGGCCACGAGCGGGATCAGGTTTTGCTGGGCGCGACGGGCACCGGCAAAACCTTTACTATGGCCCGTTTGATCGAGGAAACCCAACGCCCCGCGATTATTCTGGCACCCAATAAAACCCTTGCAGCGCAGCTGTATGGAGAGTTCAAAAGCTTTTTTCCCGATAACTCAGTCGAATATTTCGTCAGCTTTTATGATTATTACCAACCCGAAGCTTATGTCGCACGCTCGGATACCTATATTGAAAAAGAAAGCCAAATAAACGAACAGATTGACAGAATGCGCCATTCTGCAACCCGCGCTTTGCTGGAAAGGGATGACGTTATCATCGTGGCTTCGGTATCGTGTATCTATGGGATCGGGTCGGTCGAAACCTATGGTGCGATGACGCAAGATCTCAAAGCCGGCGAAAATTACAATCAACGCCAAGTGATGGCGGACCTTGTCGCGCAGCAATATAAGCGCAATGATCAAGCCTTCCAGCGTGGTTCCTTTCGCGTCCGAGGGGACAGTTTGGAAATATTTCCAGCGCATCTCGAAGACCGCGCGTGGCGGTTATCTTTTTTCGGTGATGAGCTTGAAAATATCACCGAATTTGATCCGCTGACAGGTGAAAAAACCAATTCGTTTGAGCAGATCCGAATCTACGCCAATTCGCATTACGTAACCCCAAAACCCACCATGCAACAGGCTTTGATCAGCATCAAAACCGAGCTGCGCCAGCGCCTTGATCAATTGGTCAATGAAGGCAAATTGCTCGAAGCACAGCGTTTGGAACAAAGAACCAATTTTGACCTTGAAATGCTGGAAGCCACTGGCGTGTGTAATGGCATCGAAAATTACTCACGCTATTTGACGGGGCGTGCGCCGGGCGAGCCTCCCCCCACTTTGTTTGAGTTTATACCCGATAATGCGATCGTCTTTGCCGATGAAAGCCATGTCAGCGTGCCTCAGATTGGCGCGATGTATAAGGGAGATTATCGGCGCAAATTTACGCTGGCAGAGCATGGGTTTCGACTGCCCTCTTGCATGGATAACAGGCCGCTTAAATTTGAAGAATGGAATGCGATGCGGCCGCAAACCATCTATGTTTCGGCCACCCCCGCCTCTTGGGAGCTTGAGCAAACAGGGGGCGTGTTTGTCGAGCAAATCATTCGCCCCACCGGGTTGATTGATCCCAATATTGAAATCCGCCCCGTTGAGATGCAAGTGGATGATTTACTGGATGAAGTGCGCAAAGTAACGGATGATGGATTTCGCACATTGGTCACCACGCTGACCAAGCGCATGGCCGAAGATCTGACCGAATACATGCATGAACACGGCATAAAAGTGCGTTATATGCATTCGGATATCGATACGATTGAGCGTATTGAAATTCTGCGCGATTTGCGGCTGGGTGCCTTTGATGTTTTGATCGGAATTAATCTGCTGCGCGAAGGGCTCGATATTCCCGAATGTGGGCTGGTGGCAATCTTAGATGCAGATAAAGAAGGCTTCTTACGCTCGGAAACGTCGCTGGTTCAAACCATTGGCCGCGCCGCGCGTAACGCGCAAGGTCGCGTGATCATGTATGCAGATAGAATTACCGGCAGCATGGAGCGCGCCTTGGCCGAAACCGATCGCCGCCGAGAAAAGCAAGTGGCCTATAACACGGCTCATGGGATTACACCGCAAACGGTAAAAAAGAATGTCGAAGATATTCTATCGGGGCTTTACAAGGGCGATACGGATCAATCGCGCATTACTGCACAGATTGACACGCCCTTAGCGGGGGGTAATCTACAAACTGTTTTGGACGGTTTGCGCAAGGATATGCGAAAGGCCGCCGAGAATCTTGAATTTGAAGAGGCGGCCCGGTTGCGGGATGAGGTGAAACGTTTAGAGGCTGTTGATCTGGCAATTGCCGATGATCCGCTGGCCCGCCAATCTGCGATTGAGGCCGCCGGCGAAGCCGCTGTTAAATCGCGGGGCCGGTCAAAAGCTGGGCGCGGGGGTACCCGCACCTATCGCGGAAAGGCGCAACGCAAAGCATAAGCCAGCGCTGCCAACGGCATTTCTTCAAGGCGTTTGAATTAATGGCAAGGCTTTTAGATACTGGGCAATCGCCAATCGGTCCTCGGGGCTCAATTTGGCAAGGTTATCCACCACTTTGGCCATAGATCCCCCCACAACATCGAAATCAGGCGTCAAACCGGTTTCAAGGTAATCAGCAATCTCTTCAAGGCTCCACTGCAAAGCCGCAGGCGTAATATTGGGGATACGCCCTTTTCCAGAGGGATTTTCAGCACCTGCCAACCAATGCGTGGATCTCAGCCCTCCCAATGCATTGCGCGGCGTATGACATTCAGCGCAATGACCTAAGGCCTCAACCAGATATCGGCCGCGTTCTTGCCCAGCATCCAATGGGGATTTCAGATGCCAATCTGGCGCTGCAACAAATAGTTTCCAAAGCCCTACAAGCCGCCTGAAACCAAAGGGAAATTGCAACTCATGGGGGGGTGATACCGTTTCAACGGCGGGTAGGCCTTGCCAGAACATCCAAAGATCGGAAACATCTTGCAGCGTCATATGCTGGTAAGCGGTATAAGGAAAAGCCGGGAAATAATGCTCCCCCATAGGGGATATACCGCGGCGCAGTGCAGTTTCGAAATCCGTAAAATCCCAACGGCCGATCCCGAAATTTTGTGACATTGAAATATTTGGCGCCCGAAACACGCCATAGGGCGTGACAAAGCTTTGCCCGCCCCCCAATTGCAATGCAGCCTCGCCGGCCGCGTTTGGTGTGCTATGGCAACTTCCACAGCCAGAGGCATAAAAAACCTTTGCGCCGCGCGCCGCATCGCTTGGCAGCTGCTGTATCTCCGAGCTTTGCACCGCGGGCGGCATCAACAGCACAAGTGCGCCGAAACCTGTGATAAAGCCCAAAAGCGCTGATATAAAAACCAGCCGCGTCAGCACGGAAGATGTGACCTTAGGACCATTTTGCCGCTTCCTTTCAACCCGCACCGCGCCCCGATTCTATCCAATCTTAGGCTTTATTCTTGACAAAACAGCGCTTGCATCGCGACAGTCCTACTACAGCAAATCGACATCTCCAAGACAGGTGAGTGATATGTCACAATTATATGAAATCAAAGAACTGCCGGATATGGACATTTTCATGCCAGATGGCTGCCGGCTTTCGGCGCGGGTTTGGATGCCCGAAAATGCGCAACAGCATCCGGTGCCCGCTATCTTGGAATTTCTTCCCTATCGAAAACGCGATGGCACAACCGCGCGCGACTGCCTGACTCATCCCTATTTTGCAAAGCATGGCTATGCCTGTATCCGCGTGGATATGCGCGGCAATGGCGATAGCGAAGGCGTGATGGAAGATGAATATACCCAACAAGAACTTGAGGATGCCGTTGCCACCATCAACTGGTTGGCCGCCCAAAACTGGTGCAGCGGCGAGGTGGGAATGATGGGTATCAGCTGGGGCGGCTTCAATGCATTGCAAGTCGCTGCCCTTCAGCCTGAGGCGCTGAAAGCGATCATCACCTTATGCTCGACCGTCGATCGATATGCGGATGATATTCATTACAAAGGGGGCTGTTTGCTGAATGAAAACCTAGGATGGGGCGCCACAATGTGGGCTTATTCTTCGCGTCCGCCCGATCCTGCTTTGGTGGGCGATGCCTGGCGTCAACTGTGGCTCGAACGGCTTGAGGCTGAACCGTTTCTGCCCATCACTTGGTTGCGCCATCAAAACCGCGATGCCTATTGGAAACATGGCTCAATCTGTGAAAACTATTCTGCGATTAAAGCGGCGACCCTAGCGATAGGGGGTTGGGGCGATGCCTATAAGAATACCGTTTCGCATCTGGTGGAAAATCTGCACGCCCCGGTGAAAGGCATCGTGGGCCCCTGGGTACATAAATATCCGCATTTCGCTGTGCCCGAACCACGGATTGGCTTTTTGCAAGAGGCACTGCGCTGGTGGGATCATTGGTTGAAAAATCGGGATCAAAATATCGAACAAGATCCAGATTACACCGCCTATCTTATGGAGGGCGTGCGCCCAAAAACCTGGTATGAAAGCCGCGCCGGCCATTGGATCGCGGAACCAAATTGGCCCGATAGCTTGCAGCATCACATCTTACATCTGCAATCTGACCATCGCTTGGATATGAACGCTGCCGACCTGTCAGAAGTGGTTAAATCCCCCCAAACCTGCGGCGCGGCTTCCGGGGAATATTGCGCCATCTGGTTGGGCCCAGAAATGCCGGGAGATCAACGCGGCGATGATGCTTTTTCAGCCTGTTTTACGTCAGAGCCCCTGCAAGAGCGGATGGATATTGTCGGGGCCCCTAAGCTTCAGCTGCGCCTGAGCTCTGACAAACCCGCTGCGCAGATCGCGGTACGTTTGAACCATATTCACCCGGATGGCGCGGCAACCCGCATCACCTATGGTGTCTTGAATCTGGCCCACCGAAACGGCCATGAGAAATCCGAGGCCTTAATTCCTGGCGCGGATATAGACATTGAACTGGTTTTAGATCAAATTGCCTATCGCGTGCCCAAGGGCCACGCCATCCGCTTGGCCATTTCAACCAGCTACTGGCCGCTATTATGGCCCGTAGCAGAGGCTGCTGAAATCACCCTAAAAGGCGGAGCTATAGACCTGCCGCTGCGCAAAAGCGGCGATGCAGATGAACGTCAGTTTTTACCACCCGAAACCGCAGACCCTTGGAAGATCGCGCAGCTGCGCACACCAAAAAATAGCCGCCGGCACATCACAAATATGGAAACGGGCGAGGTCACTTTGGAAATCATCGATGATTTTGGAAGCGCCCGCGATCTTGAACATGGCTTAATCCATGGCAGCATCGCGCGTGAATGGTGGACGATCCACCCCGATGATCCACTTTGCGCCAGCGCCCGCACGCATTGGACCTGTGAAAACAGCCGTGAGGGCTGGGTAACGCGCACGGAAACCTTTGCAAATATGACTTCGGATCTGACGCATTTTCACCTTACCGCACGGTTGGAGGCCTATGAAAATGAAGAATTGATCTTTGAAAAAGACCTATCTGAAAGCCTGCCCCGCGATCTACGTTAAAGCGGCCCTGATCTTGGCTTTTTTCAACTTGCAGCCTCGGCCCGTTGCTTTGAGAGATTGGTCAGCCAATCTGGGTCCATTTCAGGCACGGATGACAAAAGTAAATTTGTATAGTCGGGATGCGGCGGCTGGAACACATCGGTTTTCAGGCCTTGTTCGACCACTTCGCCCTGATTCATCACCACCACTTGATCCGCGATGGCTTTCACCGTTGAAATATCATGCGTGATGAACAAATAAGTCAGGCCAAGCTCATCTTGAAGCCGCAGCAACAGCTTTAAAATACCTTCTTGCACGATCTGATCTAAAGCCGAGGTAACTTCATCGCAAATCACAAATTCGGGTTCTGCGGCCAGCGCCCGCGCGATACAAATCCGCTGCTTCTGCCCCCCCGATAACTCACCCGGCAGACGCGCTAGAAAGCTTGCATCCAGCTCGATCATCTCAAGCAATTCAACGATACGCGCCTCTTTTTTATCACCGCGCATGCCCAGATAAAACTCCAACGGCCGGCCAATAATATCGCGCACCGTTTGCCGCGGGTTCATCGCCGTATCGGCCATTTGATAAATCATCTGAATACGGCGCTTTTGATCTTTGCTGCGTTCAGACAGTTTTTTGGGCAGAGCCTCGCCATTAAACTCTATGCTGCCTGCAAGCTGGGGCAGCAATCCTGTGATCACCCGCGCCGTTGTTGATTTGCCTGAACCGGATTCGCCCACCACCGCAACGGTTGAACCGCGAGGCACCTCGATATCCACCTGGTGCAAAACCTTTATCGTTCCATAACTGGCGTCGATTCCTTTCAAAGACATCAACGTATCACTGGGTTTCTGAGCTGGTTTCTCCAGCGCCCGCACGGACCAAAGCGATTTTGTATATGCCTCTTTGGGATCGCTTAACATCACCCGTGTACTCGCCTCTTCCACCTCTTCGCCATAGCGCAGCACTTTGATCACATCCGCCATTTGCGCCACCACGGCCAAATCATGCGTGATGTAAATAGCGGCGGTGTTAAACTCTTCAACAATCGCCCGCATCGAAGACAAAACTTCCACTTGCGTGGTGACGTCCAGCGCCGTTGTCGGTTCGTCAAACACGATCAAATCGGGGCGCGGCGACATCGCCATAGCCGTCATTACGCGCTGCAATTGACCGCCGGAAACCTGATGCGGATATCGATCCCCAATATGATCAGGATCGGGTAAATTTAACGCCGCATATAAGGTTTTCGCGTCTGAATATGCTTCCTCGCGCGGCTTAATCTTCGCGCGAATGGTCGAGGCGGTTGTTTGCTCAAGCAAGCGATGCGCAGGGTTGAAGGAGGCGGCGGCAGATTGCGCAACATAGGTCATTCGGTTGCCCCAAAGCCCGCGCTTTTCGCTTTCAGACAGCTGCGCAAGATCAGACCCGTCAAAAAGAATTTCACCCCCCGTGATGCGGCATCCCGGCTGGGTATAGCCCATCGCAGCCAGGCCCAAGGTTGACTTGCCCGCCCCGGATTCCCCGATCAGGCCCAGTACCTCACCCCGATGCAACTTCAGATCAACGCCTTTTACGATGTCATGCCATTTTTCGTCTGAAAATCCTTGGATTTCCAAACCCTTTATCTCAAGCAGCACATCGCCTTTTTTGGTTTTATTGCTCATCACGCAGCCCGCTTGTTTTATGCAAGAACCAATCAACCACAAAATTAATCGCCACGGTAAGCAACGCTATCGCTGCGGCTGGCAGCAATGGAGTTAAACCCGCTTTGATATCATATTGGGCGAACATAATTAGCGAAGCGTTTTCGCGCACCATGGATCCCCAATCTGCGGTTGGAGGTTGAATTCCCACCCCTAGAAAAGACAACGCCGCGATGGTGAGAAACACGAAGCAAAACCGCAACCCAAATTCAGCGATCAGAGGCGGCATAATATTGGGCAAGATTTCTCGGCGCATAATCCACCATAGGCCCTCACCGCGCAGGCGAGCGGCCTCAACATAATCCATCACCACAACATTTAAGGATACTGCCCTGGTCAAACGAAACACCCGCGTGCTGTCCAAAACCGCGATAATAAGGATCAAGTTGGTAACCGTTGACCCAAAAATGGATAATAAAACCAATGCGAAAATCAGGCTAGGAATGGCCATCAACACATCGACCGCGCGGCTGAGAAATTGATCCAACCAGCTTTGATTGATCGCAGCTGCAAGGCCCAGAGAGCCACCGATTATAAACGCCAAAAGCGTGGTGGCGACCGCAATACCAACTGTATTTCGTGCCCCAAAAATCATCCGTGAGAAGATATCGCGGCCAATCTGATCCGTGCCAAAAACATGCTCAGCGCTCCAAGCGGCATAGGGTTCGGGAAAAACCTCGGCCTCTCCATAAGGCGATAAAATCGGCGCGAACACCGCCAATATAATATACCCCAGAATGACGATCATTCCAAAACGGGCTGTCATCGGTGCTTTGCGCAGATCAAGCATCAGGCGTTGCCAAAGCGATCGTTTCTCACTGACAGCGCCGACCTCACCCAAAGCCGAATATGTATTAGGTTCTTGGCTCATTTTGGATGCAACAATCTTGGGTTGGTTACAATGCCGATGATATCGGCAAGCAGGTTTAACAAAATATAAGTTAATGCGAAGATCAACGCACAGCCCTGAACAACCGGGATGTCCCGACTGGCCACGGCATCAACCATCAATTGGCCAATGCCGGGATATACAAACACAACTTCTACCACGACCACCCCAACCACCAAATACGCCAGGTTGAACGCAATCACTGTCGCGATGGGCGCCCAAGCATTTGGCAAAGCATGCTTCAAAATCACTTCGCTTGGAGAGGCCCCCGATAGGCGCGCCATTTGAATATAGGGGCTGGCCAACAAGTTGATGATTGCCGCCCGCGTCATCCGCATCATATGCGCAACGATCACCAAAGTCAGCGTTAATGCAGGCAAAGCCGCCCTGAACAAGCGCTCTCCAAATTGCGTATCGGCATCTACATTCGCAAGCGATGGGAAGATAGGATAAAGCGAGGACAGAAACAAAATCAAGATATACGCAACAAAAAATTCGGGAAACGAGATGGTCGTCAGCGTGGCCATATTGACCGAACGATCAAAAAACGAATTGCGATAAAGCGCAGTTGTAATGCCCAAGATTAGGGCCAGTGGTACGGCAATCAGCGCCGCAACCGAAGCCAAGAACAGCGTATTTTGAAGCCGTGGAGCCACCAAATCGATCACTTCGCGCGAGCGGTCAACGCCAGAGGCGTTGCGACCCGAAAAAGAAGTGCCCAAATCGCCCTGAAGGGCCGCCGCCACCCATTGCCCATAGCGCATGATGGCAGGCTGGTCCAATCCAAGCTCGCGCCGAAAAGCGGCCACCGTCTCTTCCGTGGCTGCTTGGCCCAGAACCGCTTGTCCGAAATCGCCTGGTAAAAGCTCCATTGAAGAAAAAATGATAATGGAGACAACAAACAACGTGACGAAGCCCATGGCCAGACGCCCGAGGACCGTTTTCAATACAGGATGCAAGATTTCCGTCCTAAAAAAGAATGCTCAGGCCAGAAATATCTGGCCTGAGATTTTGATTATACTTACGCGAACCACCAGCGCTCAACGCATTTTGCGCCATCGCTATCCCAGTTTGCAGCAACATTATCTTCAGTTGCAATCGCTTTGCTATTCGCGCTGACATAACTGTTGAACAGCGGTACGATTGCGCCGCCATCATCGCTGATAAGGTTCTGACATTCGTAATACAGCTCTCTGCGCTTGTTATCATCAAGCTCGGCACGGGCCTCTTTAACCAATGCGTTGAACTTCTTGGATCCGTCCGTGCCTTTCCAAGCCGTATCGTTCCATTCCGTGTCATTGGTATAGGCGGCAGAAAACATCCAATCTTCGGTCGGACGACCGCCCCAATAGCAGGCACACCAGCCTTTGGCATCGTTGTTCCAAACGTTTGACCAGTAACCGTCTTTAGGCTCGCGCACGACTTCGATTTCGATCCCGGCCTCTGCGGCAGAGTTCGCAATCAATTGTGCTGCATCAACAGCACCTGCGAAGGCAGCATCTGAAGTTGACAAAGGAATTTTGCCCGAATGGCCTGATTTCTTATAATGGAACGCCGCCTTATCTGCATCAAACTCACGCTGTGGCATGTCTGAATTGTGATAACGGTTCGCAGTTGAAATCGGGTGGTCATTGCCCACCGCGCCGTACCCAAGCAACACCTTGTCAACCAGCTCTTGACGCTTGATCGAATGTTTCAGAGCCATTCTCAGGTCATAATTGTCAAAAGGATCTACGCTCAAACGCATTGGGAAAGTGTAATGCGCCGTGCCTGTTTTCTCCATGATGTTGATATTTGGATTGCGCTTGAAAAGATTGATCGTTTTCAGATCAACGCGATCCATCGCATCAATATCACCATTCATCAAGGCTGTCTGACGCGCGGTTGGATCGATGATGGAAATCAATTCCACTTCATCAAAATGCGCGCGGCCCTCTTTCCAATAATTCGGGTTGCGCTTCAAAACAGATTTCACACCAGGCTCAAAAGATTGAACGATATAGCCACCAGTGCCGATACCTGAGGTCATGTCACCGGCGGGGCGAATTGAAATGTGATAATCACTTACAATGAAGGGGAAGTCAGCATTTGGACTTTCCAATTCAAAAATCACCCGATTCTTACCATCGGCTTTCAATGATTTAACCGCAGTCAGCAAGCCTTTTGCTGCAGAGGTCGAATCCTCGCCCATATGGTGGTTGAAAGAAGCAAGCACATCTTCGGATGTCATGGTTTTGCCATTGTGGAATTCAACACCCTGACGCAGGTTGAACACCCATGTTTGACCATCGGCAGATTCGTAGCTCTCGGCCAACTCTCCAATCAATTGACCATCATTACCAACTTCGGTCAAATGGTTGCCGAATGTATAACCATTCACAAGCGTGAAGTGATTTTCAGAGGTTCCTGAATCCAACGTGTCCGTGGTTGAGCCATGCGCGATCCCCATTCTGAATAAGCCGCCGCTTTTTGGAGTGGCCGCTTCTGCACGATTGGCCAAGCTCAGAGCAGCTGGGACCGTCAGACCGGTTGCCAACACTGACATCATAAATTTGCGACGATCAATGCTACCGGTCATCAATTTACGCGTTTGTAGATCAATGAACTTATCTTTCATACCTATCTCCCTATCGGTTTTTTTATTGGCTGGTGTAGTAAATGTTGCTTGAGCGATAATATCAACCCTTATATTCCAAGTTTGCGTGTAAGTGGGCTATGCCGACAGGATTTCTGGCCCTGAACCTGAAAAAGCGCGCAGAGAGGCACGAAAACACTCATCTCCCGTCTTGTAAGCGATTCTAATGCCAAGGTAAGGAGATCTTTTATCAAGGTAACCCACCGGCCTTAGCGCCAGAAGCACATAAGTCGGCAAACAGCGCGTGAAACCCAGCAAAATCAGCAAAGTCACTTTTTTAAAACCGTCTTTCAAGAAAACCTAGCTTGGGGCGAGCCCGCCCCGGATCACGAATAAAGCGATTCTCCTCCGCTTTTTTGCCTTGATCACCGCGCCAGAGCATCGTAAACACCCTCGCAGTTGGGGTGTAGCCAAGCGGTAAGGCAACGCTTTTTGGTAGCGTGTACCGTAGGTTCGAATCCTACCACCCCAGCCACGTACTTCCCAAAATTTGAGGCTCGCGCGTTGTCCTTACGTTTGTCACGCAAGTTCATAGTCTTACCACTATTGATTTTTGCGTGAGACTCCAACTGCAACGCATTACCGGCCGATATCAGGCCTTCGTCTCTGTTTTGCATTTCCACGGTACGAGTTTGAGGATTGGGTCGCCTAGGTAGCGTTTGAGTGAGCCAGATTCTCTTTGAGCAGAAGCCGTTGTTCGGTCCACCGCCCCGGAACGCCCCGTTTAATCAGAACGTCAGTTGCAGCCGGCAGCGGCAGAGTTCCGGCGATGACCTGCTGCAAAATGTCCGGCGCCAGAAACGCCAGATCAACAACATCCTGGATGCGGCGTTTTGATGTGCCTTCGCGCTTGGCAATCTTGGCAAAAGTCTCACCGCGTTTGATCGCTTCAAACCAGTTTCTGGCTTTGACAATATTGCGAACTAGAACCTCATCTACTTCTGCTGGTTCACCGCCAAGGATGATCTTGGTCTCAACACCTTTGCGGCGCAGTTGGAAGGCAGCCTCGAGCCGTAGATGAGCTCTGTCGATTCGATCTTCGCGTACTTCAAGGCTGTCGGCGATTGCTTCACTGTTCAGATGAACGATCAGTTTGCCAGGAGATATAGTTGCCGAAGATATCAGAGCACTCCATTTTGATGCGCTTTGATGCGGCGCAACGGTATCAGCGAGCAGCTTGGTCTTTGCCTGCAACTGATCTACATCTGTGGCGTCAATTTCACCTAACAGCTTGGGCAGGATCCGCGGATCAGACAGATGGTTATGAACGACGCGTGCGATAGACGCCTCAAGTCGCGGCGCCGGGAGGCGCCAGGCATCCGGATGCTTCTTGCTCTTGCCGGTCACCAGGCGCCGCGAGATGTAATATCGGAATCGCTTGCCATTCTTCGCACTGTGACTGGGCGTCAGGCAATCACCGGTCTCATCAAAGAGATTGCCCGCGAGCGGTGATGGATGCGCTGCGGTTCTCACTACACGTTTCCGCCCTGAACGGTTTGATAACCTGCGCTGTATCTCGTCCCATTCTTTCGGATCAATGATCGCAGGATGTTGCCCCTCGAAAACCTGCTTCTTGTGACGGATGCGACCGGCATAGATCGGATTGGTCAGAATATAATAGATGTTGCCGCGATCAATTACATTGCCGCCTTTGATTTCTCCCGATGGTGTGGTTCGGCGTTTGGATCGCAAGTCCAGACGCCTCGCTTTGTTTGTGACCTCAAAGATCGTCTTGTGGCTATGATACAATCGATAGATTGCGCGAACCGTCATGGCTTCCGCTTCGTTTATGGTCAGGGTTCTGCCATTGGGATCATAGCCAAGCGGTACACTGCCTCCCATCCACAGGCCCTTGCGTTTTGAAGCGGCGATCTTGTCGCGGATGCGTTCGGCAGTCACCTCGCGTTCAAACTGTGCAAAACTCAGCAACATATTGAGTGTCAGACGCCCCATACTTGTTGCTGTATTGAAAGACTGGGTGACCGAAACAAAGGATGCCCCTGCTCGGTCCAGCCGATCTACGATCTTGGCAAAATCAGTAAGTGATCGCGACAGTCGATCAATCTTGTAAACCACGATCTGATCAACGCGACCTTCGTCCAGCTCGCTCAGCAGGCGTTGCAATGATGGCCGTTTCAGTGTGGCGCCGGATAGTCCGCCGTCATCATAGAGCTCCGGCAGCAACACCCAGCCCTCTGCCTTCTGGCTGGTGATATAGGCGGTACAGGCCTCTCTTTGAACATGAAGGGAGTTGAACTCCTGTTCAAGACCGTCTTCTGAGGACTTGCGGGTGTAGATGGCGCAGCGGATTTTCTTGGTCATATCGCCAGGCCGAAGAAACGCGGGCCGGACCAATGGGCGCCGGTTATCTTTTTGGCGATGGCTGACAAGGATCGATACATTGTTCCATCCAGTACATACCCTTCTTTGGTTGCCTCAACCTGATAGGTGCGCCCATTCCATTCCCTCAACAGGTGGGTTCCAGGCTTTATGGATGCCGCCGATCGGGTTTTGGCAACGTCGCCATGCGCAATTGCTTTGAGACGGCGTTCTGTCGATTTGGAACTATATCCAAATGCCTTACATTGCATCTCAAAGCCAATCGCTTTGATCATGAACGGCGCTGACAGGTGTTTTGGCGGAGGGGCGTTGAAGGTCGCACGCCACCTAGCGACAAGTTCGCAGCGTTTGAGGCTTGCCAGAGCATCCAGATCTGCACTCAGTGCAACGATTCTGGATTTGGTTTTGGAATTGGGTCCGGTAGGCTCGAAAACCCGTGCGTTTTGTAGGGTCATTGTTCTCTCCAGCGACAACCCCAGGGAATTCTGGGGCTTGTACTGGGAAAGCCCGGCAGTGCCGGGAATACGGAAAGTTTTTCGCTGTCGTGCATAATGCCAAGAGCACCTTGTCTATACAGTACCGCTCATGGCGCCCGCGAAGTCCAGTCTATTCTGCCACCTATTGCAAGTTTTCTGCCTTAAGTGGTCATTCAATGAAACCCCAGCGAATGACTGCTTGGAGCCCAAATTTCCAGATCGCCAAACGCAGCGAAAGACAGCTTCGCGGCAGCTTCGAAACCGCATCAAACCGAGACGGCTCAAACTGGCCTTTGAGCGGAACTGTGACGATAGTCCGCTATCAACCCCAAGTTCGTTTGCTGCAATTGGAGGCGGGACTTGTCGCCTAAAAACTGCGCTTTCTGGTAGCGACGGATTACCTATCCCAGGAGACCCCCTGAAAAGCACTTGCCGAAACCGGTTTCGGAACTCAAAGTGAGTCGTAGGGAGAATATCATGGGACACGCACCCACAGTTTTGTCAGAAGGTCCAAGCCGCGGCCGCGTCACGATTAATGAGGTCGCGGACGCTCTGCATTTGACCAAATCGACAGTGTCGCGTGCCCTCAACGGATATCCAGACATTTCGGAAGCGACCCAACTTCGTGTAAAGCGGATGGCGGAGCGAATGAACTATCAGCCGCTCAGCCATGCTCAGGCGATCAAGACGGGGCGAACCCGATCACTTGGGTTTGTGTTGCAGCTTGCCGATCATGACGCCCAGCGCCCTTTCCTAGCCGAATTCCTTGCTGGGCTATCAGCGGGATCAACCGCGCAGGGCTATACTTTGACAGTCGCGTCCGCAGACAGTGAGACACACCTGATCGAAACATTCCGTACGCTTTTACGGGAACGCAAGGCGGATGGTTTCATCCTGCCGCGAGCTATGGTTTTTGATCCACGCGTTGAGTTGTTGCGCACCGCTAAGGTGCCGTTTGTCCTATTTGGTCGACAAGCCGACCCCGAGGGTTGCTGCTGGTTCGACATACGCGGCGAAGATGCAATGCAAGAGGCCGTGATGCATTTGTCCGAGCTTGGACACAGACGGATCGGGTTCATCAACGGCGGCACCATCTATTCATACGCGAAATTGAGAGGCGAGGGATTCCGGGCGGGCATGGCGCAGGCCGGTATGGCAGTTGATCCCAATCTGATTTGCGAAAATGCGGTCACTTTGGACGACGGCCGTGAAGCGGCGGCTTTTCTACTTAATTTGGCGCATCCACCAACGGCAATCGTCTGTGCAGTCGATCAGGTAGCTTTGGGTGTTTATTTGGCCGCGGCTGACCGTGGCATCACAATCGGGCGTGACCTGTCAGTTGTCGGATATGACGGCATCCAAGAAGGCGCGCACGCTCAGCCCCCACTAACGACCTTTGCTGTCGACAATCGGGCCGCCGGGGTCGAATTGGCGACCCTGCTGATCGAATGTATTCGAGGCGAGCCGTCCGAGAACCTACGCAAGACTACGAATGCGGTCTTCGTCAGGCGCGGGTCAACGGGACCTTGCATCAATCTTTAGAATTCGAACCACCAAAATCTCAAGGGAGGAGACACTATGACCATCAAAAGAAACTCACTATTGCGCTCAGGTGCGGCCATGGCAATTGCCTTGTCCGCGACAGGACTTGCGGCCGATGAACTACGATTCTGGACTACCGAGGAGCAGCCCGCACGTCTTGCCCGTCAAGAAGCCATGGCGGCTGATTTTGCCGCAGCTTCCGGTCACACTGTCGAGGTCATTCCGGTGACCGAAAACGACCTCGGCACACGCGCAACGGCGGCCTTTGCCGCGGGCGATTTACCAGACGTGATCTATCACCCGCTTCAGTATGCTGCCCCATGGGCCGAAGCAGGAATTCTGGACACCGATGCTGCAACAGATGCCATCGAAACTTTAGGCGGCGATACATTTGCTCAGGGCGCATTGAGCATGGTTGCCGTTGATGGCGGTTATGCCTCCGTGCCAGTGGACGGCTGGACGCAGATGCTAGTATATCGCGCTGATTTATTTGCGGAAAAGGGTCTCGAGCCACCAAATTCTTACGCTAACGTTCTGGCGGCTGTCGATGCGCTGCACAATCCACCAGAGATGTACGGCTTCGTCGCTGCCACCAAGATTGACGAAAACTTCATGTCTCAGGTTCTTGAGCATGTGTTCCTTGCCAATGGTGTGTCTCCAGTCGACAGTGGTGGGGTTCGAGCACTGGACGAAGCGGCTACAATCGAGGTGTTGGAGTTCTACAAAGCCATCGCCAAAGCCTCGCCTCCTGGTGATTTGTATTGGGATCAGTCCCGGACACTCTACTTTTCGGGCAACGCGGCAATGATTATTTGGTCTCCGTTCATCCTGGACGAACTTGCGGGTCTTCGTGACAGCGCTCCGCCCACGATCAACGACGACCCAACCTCTTCCGATCTGGCGGCAGCCACAGGAATTGTGACCAACTTTGCTGGTCCATCCAATCCCGATGGTGCGGCATGGGGCGATGTGCGCTACTTCGGTATCACGTCTGACGCGTCCACAGATGCAGCGATGGAGTTCGTTCAGTACTCTATGTCCGAAGGCTATGGCGCAACGCTGGCAATTGCCCCCGAAGGCAAATTTCCGGTCCGTCGCGGCACCGCGGACAACCCGACCGAGTACGCAGACCTTTGGGCGACGCTGGATGTTGGCGTCGACCGTAAGGCACCGTTGGGCGACCTTTACGAAGCGTCAATGATCGAAGAAATCGTTGGAGGTTTGGATGTGGCACAGCGCTGGGGCGTAGCTGAAGGCCAGCTTTCTGCAGCCTCTGCCATCATCAATAGCCAAGTTATCAACCGTTTCGTACGCGAGTACATCGACGGCGAGCGTGACGCAGCAGCAACCGTTGCTGAGCTGAACGCTGCCATCGCGGCTGTTCAGTAAAAGCGATACCGGGCACCCCGATAGCAGGGTGCCCGAACTCAACCATAGCATTCCCAAAAGGAATTCAGATGGCAGATCTCGGCCCCCCCATTGGCACCGGATCACTCGGCAAACGAGAAGCGCGTTTGGCGTGGGGGTTGTTGTTCCCAACGATCACAGCTGTATCGCTGGTCGTTGTATTGCCGCTGCTGGCAATCTTCTGGATTTCCTTCAAACCCGTCGAGCTCGCAGATCTGCGCCCGCCCGAAGTTGTGCTGCGCGAAGACATCCGTGGCGATTATGACGCCGTGGGCGATGAAGCAACAGTCCGTTACAGACTGCGTAATTCATCCCAGGACCATCCGATAAAAGGCGTGACCTTTTTGGACACCCTGCCGCTAGGACTTGTTGTACAAGAGCTCGACCCTCGCTGCGTCCTAGACAGGCGCGACCTGTCTTGTGACCTGGGCGACTGGGAACCGGGCACTCGTGACACCCTGACAATCACCGTCACGGTCGAACAAGCCTATCTGGAGAACGAATTGCGCCCGCAAGACAGCCCTGCTGTAACGACCGGTGTGTCATCAAACATCCTGACCAACAGTACATTTACGCTTGAGAACTTCCAACGGGTCTTCAACGGCGGTGAGTTTTTTGAGGTACTTTGGGTGACACTTTTTTATACTGTCTTTGGCACCGTCGGCGCGCTTCTTGTTGGTCTATTCGCGGCGCTTCTGCTGAATAAATCTTTCCGTGGCCAAGGTATTCTGCGAGGCCTCTTTCTGTTTCCCTATGTAGCCCCGATTATCGCCGTGGCTTTTGCCTGGCTCATTCTGTTTGATCCGTTTTCGGGTTCGGCCAACGCATTGCTAATCCAGATGGGTTTGACCTCTCAGGCGATCAACTTCTTCGGCGATCGACCCTTGGCCCTGATCATGGTCACCGTCTTTGAAATCTGGCGCTATTTCC
>Ga0255783_10001656_pt1 | contig 23499 bp, 24 predicted proteins | sample 011ome_22_FD_179981 | JGI IMG/M metagenome (GOLD analysis project Ga0255783, IMG submission 179981) | Coastal salt marsh microbial communities from the Groves Creek Marsh, Skidaway Island, Georgia - 011507BT metaG (version 2) | ecosystem: Environmental > Aquatic > Marine > Intertidal zone >... | reverse complement strand
CGATAAGCGAAAAATTTTACGGATCGTAAAAAGAAATAGTAAAAACAAAAAAGAAGTAGACGAAGTAATCAATTATGTGCTCGCTTCAGGAGGTATAGAATATGCCGACAAAAAAATGAGAGAATATGCTTCAAAAGCAATTTCAGAAATTAAAACTCTTCCTGAAACGGATGCCAGATCATCGCTCATTCAATTGGTGCAATTTACCATTGACCGGGAAAAATAAAAGACAAAACAATGAGTTAGTTTTGTCATTAATACATTATTATGAAAAAGAATTTACTCGTATTGGGTTTAGTTACTCTCTTTGGTTTTGGCTTATCTTCTTGCAACAAATGCCAAAAATGCTCTGGCTGTGATGAAGGGGTAACTTTCTTAAACAAGAATGGCACCGAGTCTTTGGAAGTAGAAGTGTGTGAGAATGATGCCCCGAGCAAAGACGACTTTGAAGCCGCTATCGCCAACTATGAGTCATTCGGTTGCACATGCACTGAAATCTAAAACTGGTTCGTGCCAGGCCAATCAAGCAAAAGCATTTTCTCCTGTAATGTCTAATCCTGTGATTAAAAGGTGAATATCGTGAGTCCCTTCATAGGTGATTACAGATTCTAGGTTCATCATATGTCGCATGATGGGATATTCGTTGGTAATGCCCATTCCACCAAAAATCTGACGTGATTCCCGAGCGATGTTAATGGCAATTTCCACGCTGTTTCTCTTGGCCATGGAAATTTGAGCCGAAGTAGCTTTCCCTTCATTTTTTAACTGGCCCAATCGCAATACCATGAGTTGAGCTTTTGTGATTTCAGTAACCATTTCAGCCAACTTCTTCTGCTGTAATTGAAACCCAGCTATTGGCTTTCCAAACTGATGCCGTTCTTTGGAGTAACGCAGTGCTGCATCATAACAATCCATTGCTGCACCTATTGCTCCCCAACTAATTCCATACCGCGCAGAGTCCAGGCAACCAAGCGGTGCTCCCAACCCTGTTTTTCCCGGTAAAATATTCGCTTTTGGGACCTTCACGTTTGAGAAAACAAGTTCACCAGTATCTGACGCCCTTAATGACCACTTGCCATGCATGGTAGGCGTAGAAAACCCTTCCATTCCACGTTCAACAATCAACCCATGAATTCTCCCTGCTTCATTTTTGGCCCATACTACAGCAATATCGGCAAATGGCGCATTTGAAATCCACATTTTGGCACCATTCAGCACCACATGTTCTCCTGCATCTTTGAAATTTGAACCCATTCCTCCAGGATTACTTCCGTGGTCTGGCTCGGTCAACCCAAAGCAGCCAATCATTTCTCCTGTGGCCAACTTCGGCAGGAATTTACGCTTTTGCTCTTCAGAACCATAGGCGAAGATTGGATACATAACCAAAGAGCTTTGTACCGAAGCTGTAGATCGCAAACCGCTGTCGCCTCTCTCGAGCTCCTGCATAATCAACCCGTAGGAAATTTGATCTAGGCCTGGGCCGCCATATTCTTCAGGAATATAAGGACCAAATGCTCCTATTTCGCCAAGCCCCTTAAGAAGATGCTTTGGAAATTCAGCTTGTTCATACGCCTCTTCAATGATCGGAGAAACCTCTTTTTTCACCCAAGCACGCGCTGTGTCGCGAATGAGCTTCTGCTCCTCTGTCAATAAATCATCAATGTTGTAGTAATCTACTCCCTGAAAACGATCTTCACGATTTGCCATGGCCACTTAAATTAAGGTTGCGAAGTTAGAAGAATGTTGTCGTCATTTTGTTCACTTTGAGACTAGCTTTGCCAATTATGACTTGGATAAGTTCTGCAGCAGAAAACCACACCATTGAATTCGCAATACTTGCGCTGCTGCTGCTCATTCTAGGACTTATCCGTCAAAGAGAATATGCTCGGCTTGCGCTTTTCTTAAGATCTTTCAATAATTCTTCATTGGTCAGTCAGCAGGTGCGGGAAGAAAAAGCCTTCAACCGCATCGCCATCCCTATTTTCTTTTTTGTGGTATTTGTGATGTCTTACTTTTTCAGCAAAGCGTTGCAACACTTTCATTTACTCCAGGAATGGTCTTTTTTTTCGCTCTTCTTTGCGGTATGTTCTGCCGTATTGGTCATCACAGGAATTCGAGCGTCAGTTTATTTCGCACTGAGTCTATTATTTGACCTGAATTACATTCACCGTGCACACTCATTTCATTGGTTGCTCAATAATTTCATCCTCTCTTTGATAATTCTTTGCCTCAATGTAGTCTATACTTTCGGCCCAGAATTCTTAAATAACATTCTGATATATTGTGGATTAGTCCTTTCAGGGGCATTGTACCTGGTACGAACATTCAGAATATTTACTCTTTTCTTGGGCGAGGGTCGAGTGCCTCTCTTCTATAATGTTTTGTACCTTTGCGCGCTCGAATTTCTGCCCCCCATTTTGGCAATCACGGCAGTTTTTAGGGCAGCACAAGGATAAAACCAAGATTGAAGTATGAGCAGCGAAGCGACAACGAAGAAGAAAATTAAGACGATTCTTGTAAGTCAACCCAAGCCAGAGAGTGAAAAATCTCCCTATTTCGAACTTGGTAAAAAGCACAAGTTGAAGATTGACTTCAGGCCATTTATACATGTTGAAGGTCTCACAGCACAAGAGTTTCGAAAACAACGTATTCAAATCTTAGATCACACTGCGATCATTTTTACTTCGCGTAATGCGGTCGATCACTTTTTCAGATTGTGCACCGAATCGAGGGTTACAGTACCCGAAACGATGAAGTATTTCTGCATGTCGGAAGCCATTGCCTATTATCTTCAGAAGTACGTAGTTTACAGAAAGAGAAAGGTATTTGTGGGAGAACGTAAATTCTCTGACCTCATGCCACTCATCAAAAAACACATCAATGAGCGTTACTTGTTGCCTTCGGCCGATAAGTTAAAAGAGGATATTACCAAGCAATTGGAAGACACTGACGTTAAGTTTACACGCGCCATTTTTTACCGTACTGTAATCAGCGACCTGAGCGATTTGGAGGATGTAAAATACGATATGCTTGTGTTTTTCAGCCCAAGCGGAATCAAATCCCTCTTTCATAATTTCCCTGATTTTGTGCAGGGAGAAACGCGCATTGCAGCTTATGGCGCAACTACGCACAAGGCCATTGCCGATCACAATCTTAGGTTAGACTGCGCTGCTCCAACCCCCGAACACCCTTCGATGACTGCGGCTATTCAGTCGTATGTTAAAGAACAGGTGAAATAAGTAGTATCGGTTTCTTTTAAGCACCTTTGAACTTCAACCATGAAGGTCAATAATGCATTTCCCAAAAAAGAGAAGCTGACTCATCAAAGGCTCTTTGATGTCCTATTCAAAAAAGGAAATAAGGTTTTTCAATATCCAATCCTCGCATTGTGGGAAGTAGTGAGGTTGGATGAAGAGGTGTGTTTTCAGGTAGGTTTCAGCGTTCCCAAAAAGCATTTTAAAAAAGCCCACGACAGAAACCTCGTAAAGCGATGGCTTAGGGAAGCCTTCAGAACTGAAACCCATGATCTAGAGTGCGCTCTTCGAGCAAAAAATATCCAACTGGCCATCCTGTTTATCACCGTTAAAAACGATAACATTTCTTTTGACCTTGTGCAGCCCAAAATCAGGTTACTTTTGAAAGAAATCACCGAACAGGTATTGAATGCTGAGTAAATTTTTCATCCTCCTTATACGTTTTTACCAAGGGGCTATTTCTCCTTATTTTTCTGCAAACTGCAGGTATACTCCAACATGTTCAGAGTATGGAGTGCTCGCACTAAAAAGACATGGAGCGCTGAAGGGAGGATGGTTAGCTTTAAAACGAATCGGATCATGTCATCCATGGGGCGGAAGTGGATACGATCCTGTTCCTTAATCAATTATTATGAAGTTTTCTCTGAGAAAAATAATCGTCATTTCTACACTATTGTTGGTCAGCATATTCAGCTTTGGGTTTGTAGAAAGCTATTTTGAACTGTCTAAAAATCTCGACATTTTCAGCAGTGTTTATCGTGAAATCAACGTGAAATATGTGGAAGAGACCAACCCGGGTAAGCTGGTCAAAACAGGTATTGATGCAATGCTTTCGTCTTTAGATCCTTACACGAACTATATAGCTGAAGCAGACATTGAAGATTATAAGTTCATGACGACCCATGAATACGGGGGTATTGGAGCATTGATAGGGACTAAGGATGGCGAAATAATGATCACAGAGCCTTATGAAGATTCCCCGGCAGCAAATGCGGGTATTGTGGCCGGTGATGTGATTCTAAAAGTGGGAGACATCAATGCGAAAGGAAAAAACTCAAGCGAATTGAGCGAACTGTTGAAGGGAGAGTCTGGAACGACTGTGGAAGTCACCGTTTACAGAAAATCAACGGATGAAACCATTACCACGACCATCACAAGAGAAAAAATCAAGCTTGATGACGTGCCATACTATGGCATGATCGATGATGAAATCGGGTACATCAGCTTGAGAGGATTCACTCAAACAGCCAGCCGAGAAGTAAAAAAAGCCTTTGAAGAGTTGAAGAAAGAAAAGGGAATGAAAAAGCTCGTGTTGGATTTACGAGGCAACGGAGGCGGGTTGCTCAATGAGTCAGTAAACATTGTGAACTTCTTCGTACCAAAAGGTGAAAAAATTGTTGAGACCAAAGGCAAACTCAAAGAGCACTACAGCTTGCATCGCGCCCTCAATTCTCCTCTAGATCTTGAAATCCCGTTGGTTGTGCTCATTGATGAAGGATCGGCATCTGCCTCTGAAATTGTTTCAGGCAGCCTGCAAGATTTAGATCGAGCGGTCCTGATAGGGCAAAATAGTTTTGGAAAAGGCCTTGTGCAAACCACCACTGAATTATCGTACAATTCAATGCTCAAGATCACGATTGCTAAATATTATATCCCAAGTGGAAGATGCATACAGCGGATTGATTATGGAAAGAGAGACGCGAAAGGGAAGGCTTTGAATGTTCCAGACTCTTTGATCACCGCGTTTGAAACTGCCAATGGTAGAATTGTAAAAGATGGCGAAGGCATTACACCGGACATTCAGGTTGAGGTTGAACAATACAGTGCCCTTCTCGCTACTTTACTCAACGAAAATATTGTGTTCGAATTTGCAACCCGCTACTATTTCGAGCACGACAGCATTGCTCCACCTGAAGAATTTCAACTTAGCGATACAGAATTCGGTCAATTTGTAGACTTTGCGTTAACGCATGATTTCGAGTACAAAACAGGAAGCACAGAAATGATGAAGGAGTTACGAGAGATGATCGAAGAAGATGAATTCATGGAAGATGTTGCTCCTGAATTTGCTGCTCTATCTCAAAAGTTGGAACGCGATAAACGCGAAGACCTGTTTAAGTTCAGAGAAGAAATTCAGGTAATTCTTGAGAATGAAATTGCCAGTCGTTATTACTATTCTCGTGGTCGAATTCGCGCATTCATGTCGCACGACCCTGAAGTGCAAAAGGCGATTGACGTTTTAAGCAATAAAACTTACTACGACTCCGTTTTGCAAGGAACCTGCGAAGATTGCCTCACGAAAAAGGGCTAACTTCACCTACTTTTTAAACTAACCTATGATCCTCAACGAGGCCCATCATCGATGGCTCTTCCTTATTGGCTTGTCATTAGTTGCCGTAGGATTACCCTTATCCAAGGCTTTCATGAGTATTGGAGGGATAGTGCTTGCCTTTAATTTTCTAATTGAAGGAGACCTAAAAGCCAAGTTTAAAAAGCTACTAGAATCTCCTGTTTTACTGCTTCTCATAGCTGTTTTCATCATACACATAGTTGCCCTCCTTTGGACCAGTGACTTCGATTATGCACTCAAAGACTTAAGGGTAAAACTCCCACTGCTTTTATTTCCAATCGTGATTCCACTCTCCAAACCACTTTTAAAGAAGGAAGTGCTATTGGTCTTGGGAATATTTGCTTCTACCGTAATACTAACTTCCTTTCTTTCAACCTATGAATACTTTCAAATGAAGGACAGCCCTTCGTTTGATTTTCGTTCTATATCGCTATTTACCAGTCATATTCGCTACGCATTGATGGTGTGTCTAGCCTACCTTATCCTATTAAATTTTGCTTGGAATGAAAAAGACAATCTTGGGGCAAGAATCAGTTATATTCTGTTGGCCTTTTGGCTGAGTGTTTTCATTTTCATCCTTCAATCAATGACGGGAATAGTCGCATGGCTATTGTGTAGCTATCTTCTACTAATCTACACACTCGGATACTTGAAAAGCACTGTTTTTCGTGCCATCGCCCTTACGGCAATCACCATCACTCCGCTCATAGTATTGTCTTATATCGGATTCCACATTGATGCATTTTACCCCGATCAAGAACCAGACTTTTCACAGCTAGAAAGTCGCACTGCCGCAGGAGGCATTTACGAGCATGACACGAACAATCTGACCCTAGAGAATGGTCATTACATTAATTTTTACATTTCCAATTTCGAACTGGAAAAAGAATGGAGGAAGCGCAGTGATCTCCCCGTTTGGGAAGGGCTTGACAGTGCACAGCAACCGGTTTATGCAACCTTGATAAGGTATTTAACCAGCAAAGGACTTCGAAAAGATTCGGTTGGCGTGAACTCACTCACTGATGCGGATGTGAGCGCCATAGAAAATGGTGTGGCTAACGTGCGCTTTACCTATGGTAACCCCATTGATAATAGAGTTTATACGGTGATATGGGAGTTTGACAGGATGATGAATGAAAAACGTGTTCAAGGTCATTCGGTAACGCAAAGGATATTGTTCTGGAAAACAGGTCTTGAGATTTTCAAAGAAAACTGGCTGTTCGGCATTGGTACTGGCGATATCAATGCTTCCTACGAAAGAATGTACAATAAATCCGTTTCAGAAATAAGCAAGAAGTATCGAAAAAGAACCCACAATCAATATTTGGCCTTTGGCATTACGTTCGGTGTGTTAGGCCTTTCAATCTTTCTATTGTCCATTATTCTTCCCTTTTTTACAATGAAAAGCGCCAATAGCTTTTTATACATTGGCTTTGCCATTGTGATCTACGCGAGTATGCTCAACGAAGACACATTAGAAACACAAACTGGAGTTACTCTCTACGCCTTTTTCAATGTATTTCTACTTTACGGAATTCATGCACTTTCTGAGGATGAAGAGAGCACTTCCTGATATATCTTAAGCGACTTTCGTGCCGTCTCCGTTTTGCTAAATTGCTTGACCTTGACTCGTCCACCGGCCCTACACCTCTTTTTTAATTCATCATCTGAAAGCATGCGCTTCACCGCACTGGCCAATTGATCAGGACGCTCAACATCGCACAGCAAACCGCAAACTTCATTCTCAATGACCTCCACAATTCCACCCGCCTTTGTAGCCACAACCAGCGCGTCAGAAGCCAATGCATCGATAATGGATGTCCCCAAACCCTCTGTTTTTGAGGTGATCAGAAAAACGTCTAACTCCTTGAGCAACTCTGGAACATCTGTGCGAAAACCTGTCAAAATAATGTGATCTTGCATCTGGAGCGAATCGATGTATTCCTCGATTTCTTTTCTACTTGGGCCCTCGCCTATGGCAATGAATTTTGCCTTAACTCCTTCATCTATTAGTCTTTTCGCAGTATCAACAAACGTGCGGTAATCCTTGTGAGGAGCCAATGCCGAAACATTTCCGATGATAGCACATTCACTTGGAATCTGAAATTCTTTCCGCAATGTGCCCCTTGATTCTACCTGTTCAAAACGCTTGAGATCAATTCCTGAATGCACTACTTCAAGCTTGCTTTTATCTTCTATAAATTCCAACATGACGTCTCGGATGGCGGCCGAAACACAAACCACTTTTTTGATATTAGGATGGTTGTATTTAAATAACGACATAGAGCTGCCTTGAATTGCAAAATCAACCCTTCGCGAAACGATTATAGGCCGTTCATTTTTCGTTAAAACAGCACTCAAAATGGCGAAATTATGAGCGTGAGAATCGTGCACATGGATCAAATCAATTCGCTCTTTAAAACATACGTGAGCCACACGAAAGGCCACCATTGGATTGGCAGAAAACCCTTTGAAGTAAGTCACATGCGACAAATGATTCTTCAAACAATACTTGTGTACTTGAGAGTCAAATGGGCACATGATTACCTGATCGACCCCCAAGAGTTTTAACTCCTCGGTCAAGTAAATCAGCTGCTGCTCGCCACCACGCCAGGTTTTTGGTGATGATATGTGTAGTACTCTCATTTTGTGCGCTGAATTTGGAGCAACTTAGAATACTTCAGGTATGTGGCGTAGGCCGAATACGCGGCGATAACCCAACCGTAATATCCATCTAGAAAGCCCCGCTTAAGGATGTAGCTTTTGAAAAATTTCGCCACTGTTTTCACCATAACCTTTGCCCAATTAGAGCGAATCCCTTTATTAAACTTTGCTTGAGATGAAATATCCGAAAATTTCTCTATTTGAGCCCGGTGCTCCTCCATCGAATAGAACGAATAGTGCAACAAATCTCCTTTGAGATGAGTCGCTTTTGCTTTGGAGGCCAACTCATAACGATCGTGTGGATTCACGCCTGTCCAAGCACCATCATCTTTTCTGAATAGGCGCAATTTTACATCTGGATACCAACCACTATGCTTGATCCACTTGCCACAGTAATTAGTAAGCCTGTTCATGGTGTAACCGCCTTTTAAGCCACTTGCCTTTTGTTCTTTTATAGATAATTTCAATTGTTCGCTCAACGCCTCATCGGCATCCAACGAGAGCACCCAGTCGTGTGCGGCTTGACTTTTTGCAAAATTCTTCTGCTCGATATGTCCTAAAAAAGACTGCTCGATGACTCGTGCACCCAGCGATTCGGAAATTTGCTTGGTGTTATCTGCCGAGAGTGAGTCTATGACCAATACTTCATCAGCAATATCAATCACGCTTTGTATGCAGCGCCCAATATTGCGCTCTTCATTCAGGGTAATGATTACAACTGAGATTTTATCCATTACTCTTGAATGTATATTCTCCGAACGCGCTCGGGAATTTTGGTCAATATTTCGTACGGAATTGTGTCCAATTTTTCAGCCATCTTTTGAATATCGATGTTGCCAGAAAAAATAGTGACTTCATCACCCTCTTTCGCATTGGTGTGCGAAACATCAATCATGGTCATATCCATGCACACATTGCCCACAATCGGACATTCGATACCTTGCCAAGTTATGTTCCAATTTCCATTGCTGAGCCTTCTGTCTAGGCCATCAGCGTAGCCCAAAGCTACCGTAGCAATCATTCTATCGACTTGATCAATTCCCTTTCGGGCATAGCCAACCGATTCCCCTGCCCTTACCATCCGAATTTGTACGATATAACTCTTCAATGATCCCAAGGCGTGTAAGAAACGACCTTCATCACTTCCACTAAAGCCGTAAAGTCCAATACCCAATCTCACCATTTCAAAATGATAATCTGGGAATCGCAACACGCCTGTAGAATTGAGTACATGCCTATCTGGTTGGTATCCCAATCCGTCAGCGATGATTTGATTCATCTTTGAGAACGTTTGGATTTGCTGCCTTGTAAATGCGTCCTCATGTTCGTCATCTGTGGCCGATAAATGGGTAAAGACCGAAGCCACTCGAATAAAACCAACCTCATTGATGATGTTCAGCGCCTCTGACAATTGCTCTTCAGCAAATCCGAGTCGGTGCATACCTGAATCAATTTTAAGGTGGATGGGGTATTCATCAAAAAAGTGACGCATCGATTTCGTTGCACGAACAAAGTCTTTGAGGGTATTCAAAGAATAGATCTCTGGCTCCAAATTATGCTGAATCATTGATTCATAAGCCGCTTTACTCGGGCTCATGACCATGATAGGTAAACTTATGCCCTTTTCCCTGAGTACAATACCTTCATCAGCATAGGCCACCACTAAGTAATTGACCATCTTCCTTGATTGAAAGAAATGCGCTACTTCATAGCTACCACTGCCGTAGGCAAAGGCTTTCACCATGACCATGATCTTTGTTGAAGGTTGAATCTTCTTTCTAAAATAAGCCAAGTTTTCACCCAGTTTGCTTAGGTCAATCTCGAGGGTGGTAATGCGCTGTTTGGCTTGAAGGCGATTCACCAATTTTTCCAACTTAAACTTGCGCGCTCCTTTTACGAGAATGGCTTTTTTACGAAGGGTTTTCGTGTCCAACTGATCCCAAAATTGATCCGCAGAATCGAAGCAACGCACAGCTATCGGTTCAAATGCTGTTTTGTGTTTTGCGATTTCTAATCCAATGGCCACCAAGTGAGTAACTTCCGCCTGACGCAGCATTTGCGCTATTTGCACATAAGATTCATGGTTATCGGCATTCTGTTCTAAGTCCGATAAAATCACAAATTTATCACGATCGGCATGCGTCATCAATTGATCGACAGAGGCTTGGAGTGACCCCAGGTCAGAATTATAAGTATCGTCTATGATCAGGGAATCCTCCAAACCTTGTTTCACCTCCATTCTCATAGCAATGGGCGAGAGCTCGTCAAACTTCGACAATACCCTTGGGTTTAATTTGCCCAACAAGGCACACATGGCAAAGCAATGACTCGCATTTTCGATGCTAATGCGATCGGTGAATGGAATCTCAAAAGCACATGTTTTCCCTTCTACGTGAGCTTCAAAAGCAGTTAACCCAGCATTTACCTCTTTAATTGAAAAATAAATATGTGCCTGTTTATCTTCCTTTGACCAAAAGAAGCATTTCTCCACATCCTCCTTAGGAATCCATCGACTTGATAATTGGTCTTTGCAAACCACCACCTTTTTGGCAGTTTTAAAAAGTTTCCATTTTTCTAAAAACTTGGCTTGATCTGATTCAAAATGGGCAGCGTGGGCATCACCAATATTGGTGAGCAAACCGATGGTCGGTTTTAAAATACGTTCGAGCCGCTCCATTTCATTGGGAAGGGAAATGCCCGCTTCAAAAATCGCCAGAGAGTCAAAACTGCTCAATTCAAACACAGACAACGGCACTCCGATTTGTGAATTATAACTTTTCGGACTTCGGCAAATCTTAAATTCACTTTCCAGCAAGCTGTTCATCCATTCTTTTACAATGGTCTTGCCGTTGCTTCCAGTAATCGCCACCACAGAAAGGTTATAATTGTCTCTATGTTCCTTGGCAATGAGCTGCAACGCAGGAATCATGTCTTCTACAATGATGAAATTGGCCTGTCCTTTATATCGTTTGGCAATTTTCTCATCGCTTACAAGAAAATGATGGCAATTTAGATCCATCAATTCGGGTATGAAGTCGTGGCCATCAAAGCGGGCACCTTTGATCGCAGCAAACAAGGCGTTATCGCGTCTTGCTATTCTGTGGTCTATATTAATCCGTGTTACCGTAGAGCCTGGAAAAGCAATCTGCGCTTTTCCATTACAGAAATCTGCGATACTCTCAATTGTATAATTCATTTTGTAATTCCCGAATTAAAGCATGCTCTACACAAAGGTTTGTATTGATTGATCTCCCCTAGTTCAATGAGTTTATCGCTACCTGTTACCCGATATGAGTGGTTAGCCAATGAGCCACAATTTACACAGATGGCATGCACTTTTGTCACGTATTCTGCAATCGCCATCAAGCCAGGCATCGGACCAAATGGTCTTCCTTTATAATCCATATCCAAACCAGCTACAATAACTCGTTTACCCGTATTGGCCAGCTGATTGCACACGTTTACCAACTCTACATCAAAGAATTGTGCCTCATCTATCCCTACAACTTCTGCGGCATTTGATAGGATAAGGATGTTGCCAGATGACTCTACAGGGGTTGAACTGATGCTGTTTTCATCGTGCGACACAACCTCTTCATCGTCATATCTCACATCTACTTCGGGCTTGAAGATTTCAATTTTTTGTCCTGCGAATTGGGCCCTTTTCAACCTTCGAATCAATTCTTCGGTCTTCCCAGAAAACATAGAACCACAGACCACCTCGATCCACCCATACTTATACCTTTTATTGCCTGTATATTCTAAAAACATCTGCTACGAATTTCTATATTCATCATGGAATAAGCCGCAAAATATGACTTGATTGCCATCATTTCTTAAAGATTAGCAATTCGAGAGCACAATTGCCATCTTTGAACAGCGTTTGAAAGCTATGAACATGAATGAATTGATTGAAAAAATCGAGCGGTTGGAGAAACAACTGGCAGAGAAAGAGCATGAACTCCATCTCATAAAAGAGGATTTAGAAGCGGTGCGAGCAACGCTTGAAGCAGCCATGGAAAATGAGTCGGCAACTGCAGCTGAAACCCCTGCGATCCCAGCTGAAGAAGCACCAAGAGAAAAAGAAATAGAGGAATTAGCACGTGCGCAAGCTGATGAGAATGACTCTATAGAAGAAGAGCCAGCTGCCGAATCGAATGAAGAACAGCAGCATGAAGCCATTATGCGCACCATCGAAGAGTTCTCTCAAGAGCAGCGCAAGTCTACGGTGAAGCAAATGGTCAAGCCTGAGTCTGTATCGCTTGCAGATAAAGTGAGTGCGCGACCTCTCAATGATATTAAGAAGGCCATAGGAATCAACGAACGCTTTCTTTACGCCAACGTACTTTTCAATGGCGATATGGGTGCATTCTCTCGGGCTGTGGAAGAATTGAACCACCTTGAATCCATCCTTGACGCCACTCGTCTAATGGACGAGGAGCTTTCGGTAAAATACCTTTGGGATGATGAAGACGAAACCGTGATCGCATTTAAAACATTGGTATCAAGACGCTTTTCCTAATGCCTCGCTTTCATCTCGTAATCTTCGCTTGTTTTTTATTCACCTTATCTGAAGCTCAAGACGTTACATACACAAAATCCATGATCGATTCGCTGTGCGCACCAGGTTATCATGGCCGAGGCTATGTTTTTCAAGGTGATATAAAGGCAGCAGCATTCATTCAGCGGCAGTGTAAGGCAAAAGGATTAAACCCCATTGGAGATTCTTATGCTCAAACCTTTGAGCTGGGCGTAAACACTTTCCCCGGAGAGATGAGCGTCAATATCAATGGCAAACCATTGCGAACGGGCATTGACTTTCAAGTGAACCCCGGATCACAGAGAATAAATGGTTCCTTTAAGCCATATTATCTGAAGCCAAACACGGTTAAGACCCCAAAAAAACTATTGAAAACGGCTTCAAAGAAAAAATTACGCGAGCGGATTATTGTTATAGATAAAACATCGGAAGACGCGATATTGGATGAGTTCGTGAAAAACATTAGTCAAAATCCCTTGAATGCGAAGGGTTATGTTTTACTTACCGAGAATAAGCTCATATGGTGGGTGAGCAGACGTACCTACAACACAACAATTCTCGATGTTGTAAAAGATCACTTCGATAAAAAAATTAAAACAATAGACCTTGCTATTGATCAAGAATGGGTGAGCAATTATCGGTCTCAAAATGTTATCGCTTACATTCCAGGGCAAATAGATTCAACCGTAGTTTTTAGTGCTCATTTCGACCATTTAGGCCGAATGGGTATGGACACGTACATCGCAGGTGCCAGCGACAATGCGAGTGGAAGTGCGATGCTTTTAGACCTTGCTGATTATTATTTAGCGCACCCGCCAAAATACACCACAGTATTTATTTGGTTCGCTGGCGAGGAAGCCGGGTTGGTAGGCTCAAAATATTATGTCGAGCATCCTGCTTTGCCATTAGAAAAGATCAAGTTTTTACTCAACCTTGACCTGATGGTGGATGCCAAAAAAGGAATCACCGTGGTGAATGGAACCATATTTAACGATGCCTTTGACCGGTTAAAAGCAATCAATGAAAGCGAAGATTTATTGAATCAAGTGAAAGCAAGAGGTGCTGCTGCCAACAGCGATCACTATCCATTTTATGAAAAAGGAGTGCCCAGTTTTTTCATTTATACAGAAGGAGACTACAATCACTATCACGATATCAACGATGTTCCTGAAAACATTCCAATGACCAATTACGCTCAGGTGTTCAAGTTGATCACTTCGTTTGTGGATGCGGGCTTCTAGTTGCGCATGATGGTTATGCTTCCCTTCGCATTCTTTTCGAGGTAAGGAAGATTGTCATCACCAACCGCTTGAATTTCATAAAAGTAGATGCCCCCAGGAAGTGCATTACCAAAACGATCAACTCCATTCCATCGTACTGAAATGTCATTCGACTCGAACACCAGCTGTCCGCCTCTTGTCATGATTCTCAGCACGAAGTCTTTCACGCCAAATCCTTCTACTTCGAAGTATTCGTTGTAAGGATCTCCGTTCGGAGTGATTACCTGCTCAGCGCTATGTGTAAAATAGGCGGTGGTTTTTTCTTGCATTACCTCTTCATTCAACGATGAAACTTTGTCCGTTGATGAAGCAGCGATTTCAGGTGTTGATTCTCCTTTAGTGGGGTTTGAGTCTTCAGCCTTATTGCGGTTCGTGGTTTCAGCTACCTGAACGGCTTGAGCGGTTGTGGCTTCTATGGATGAAATTGAGGTTTCTGTTTCCGTTGAATGCGTTTGCTTGTCCAATTGAGCTTTTGGGGCAACTACAGACGTAATTGACTCATTTTCTTGTTTATAATCATCGCCTTGTGTTGAAGGCGTAGGCTCAATCGTTGAGCTTGTTTGTTCTTCACTAGTATTCTCTTCTTCAAACAAAACTGTTTGTTCGGCTTCGTTTGTCTTACTATTTTCTCCTTCAACTACAATTTCTTGTGCTGCATTACTTTCAGCTTGATGGTAATTCACCTCAGCAATAGTGGCCGCAGTGATCAATCCAGCAAACCCAATAACAGCTGCTGCTTTTCCCAAGAAAAGGCTTCCAACTGCAGTAGATGTCGCAGTGCTTAATCCAGCCAATGAAGACTGGATCGATGCCCAAACTTCAGGACCCACCGGCACCTCGTGAGACTGTAAAGCCTCCCTGAAGATTTTTTCAATATTTTCCTTTTGTTCAGACATTATATATTTTCTCTTTCTCCAATTATGTTCATTAAATAATTGCGGGCTTTGCGATACTGCGTTTTCGAAGTGCTTTCAGACATCCCCAATTCATTGGCAATTTCTTGATGCGAATAGCCTTCAATGGCATACATGTTAAACACTGTTCTGTATCCTGTGGGCATCGCTTGAATGATGGTCATCATCTCCTCAACACGCAAACCGCTGGTTGACATTTCACCGTCTCCAGCAAGGTATTCTGCTTCGGAGATATCGGCATCGATTTGTAATCGATTTCTCTTTCGCAACTCGTCCAATGCTGTATTGATCATCGTTCTTCTGATCCAGCCTTCAAAACTCCCCTCGTCTTTAAATTTATGCAGATGAACAAAAACCTTCACAAACCCATCTTGAAGCAAATCTTGTGCTTTCTCACGATCGCCTGCATATCGCATACAAACAGACATCATCTTTCCCGCAAACTTTTCAAATAACGCTTGTTGTGCCCTTTGATCTCCTTTCAAACACTTCTCAATCAACTCTTCGTCAGTCATCATTGGGGCAAAACTTGGAATAAGATGCAATTAATAGATAAATAGTTGTCTGAGGCAATCGAATATATTCAGAATATCTCTGGTTTTGACTTGCCTTTTCAGATCGGGAACGATTAAACGCAGTTAAAAATCAAGATGCGCACTCATCATGAATGAGATTGAGTCGTACTGACTACCTTCGCCACACTTTCTCATGAAGATTTCAGCATCCGTATATTCCAGCAAAGACACACCCCTTCAAGAACTCATTGAAGACCTTGATCAGCACGGAATAGACTATTTCCACATCGATTGCCGAGATGATGAAAGCGTGTTTGACGATATCCAAAAAATCAAACAATTGAGTTCAACTCCTATTGACCTTCATTTGATCACAGCAGATCCAGAAAAATATTTTGATCGGATAAACGCCCTAGAAATTGATCTTGTTACGCTTCAATATGAAGATTTAGATGGATATAATTACACAGGCGGATTAAACGCAAGAATGGGATTGTCCATCATTTCCACTACTGATATTTCAGCCTTTGAAGCCAATGCTGATCATTTTGATTTTATACTAATGATGGCCACGACCCCTGGCGAAAGTGGCGGGCGATTTGACAAGATTAACTTTCGAAAAATTCGGCAATTCAAAAAGGCTTTTCCAGGAAAAGAAATACATGTGGATGGTGGTGTGAATGCAGAGGTGAGCTTCATCTTGCGAAATATGGGCGTTCATTCTTCTGTAGTGGGTTCATATTTATTCAAAAACATGCCCATTGGAGCTGCCTTGTTGAACCTGAAAACGCACGACATAGAAAGCCACTATGTGGTAGGCGACTTCATGAGACTCAGAGAGGAAAGCCCTATAGTGGGGGCTGCCAATCGTACCCTCAAAACTGTGCTTCAAAACATTGAAGACTTTAAGTTGGGGTTCACCATTTTGGAAAACGCTAATCAGGAACTAGAGGGAATCGTGAGCAATGCTGATTTAAGAAGAGAGCTGCTGAGAAACGTGAGCAATCCATCGGCCATTGAGCTCGATCGCATGATCAACAAATCGCCCATTTCAGTGCAGGAATCGATGACGGTGAGCGCCATGCTAATGTACCTCAAACAATTTGAATTTCCCATTAACTACCTTCCCGTGGTTGATGCACACAATAAAGTAAAAGGAGTGGTTTCATTCCTCAATTTGGTAAAAGGAGAACTATGATCATTCATCTTAAATCCAGCATTGGCGAAGGTCAAGCACATGAAATAGCCAAGGCAACAGAATCTGCTATTTTTCACAATGGCGATTGCTTCGTGTTGGTAACCCCATCAAAATTAAAGGACGCTCCAAGCCAGTTCAACAGTTCGATCGAGCAATCGTGGCCTATGGACAGCGACATTCAATTGGCAAGCAAAAGCTATCTTCCTGAAACCCGAGAGATCAAATTGGGCAAAACGACCATTGGTGGAAATACCGGAAACACCATGGTAATTGCTGGTCCTTGCTCGGTAGAGTCAGAAGAGCAGATCAGAGAAAGTGCTGCATTGATGAACGAACTCGGCATAACAGGATTGCGCGGAGGGTGCTACAAACCAAGAACTTCGCCCTATTCTTTTCAAGGGTTGGGCTTGGAAGGATTAAAACTATTGGCCAAAATGCGCGAAAAACACGGTTTTACGATCGTTAGCGAAGTGCGCGATGCTACGCACGTAGATGAAGTAATCGAGCATGCCGATGTCATTCAGATTGGAGCAAAAAGCATGTACGATCACGGCATTTTGAAAGCCTGCGCTAAAACAAATAAAGCCGTTTTAATCAAGCGCGGATTTGGAACCACCTTGCAAGAGTTTGCGCAAGCCGCAGAATTTGTATTGTCTGGTGGCAACTCAAACGTCATGCTTTGCGAACGTGGTATCAGAACCTTCGAAACCAAAACCCGGTTCACTCTAGATTTATGTGGAGTGGCTTGGCTGAAAGAATACACCAACTTACCCATCATTCTCGATCCATCGCACGCACTTGGATACCGCTATGGCATTGAAGATTTAAGCAAAGCGTGCGTAGCCATGGGCATTGACGGATTGTTGGTAGAAGTTCACCCGAATCCAGCTGTTGCGAAAAGTGATGCTGCGCAGCAATTGTATCACGATCAATTCAGAGACTTGCTAAAAGCCATAAAGCCTATTTCCGCTGCCGTTGGCAGAACCATTGTATGACGCTTTTCGATAAAAACATAGCATACCTACAAAAGTCGATTCCCAATCACTTTTCAGATATTGACTTGAAATCAAGCCTTGATGAAATTCGCAACGCGTGCGATGCAGCGGGAATTACCTTAGAAAACCTGCTCTTTTTCAACCTTGATGCAGAATCCATCGATTGGTCAAAAATCAAGTTTGTTTTTTTAGACGTGGACGGCGTTATGACCGAAGGGGGCATGTTTTATACTGAAGACGGTGACGAGTTCAAACGCTTCGATACCAAAGATGGCATGGCCATAAAAGAAGCAATTAAAGCAGGTGTTGATTTTGGCATTATTTCATCGGGCGTCAATAAAAAAATCATTCAACACCGGGCCGATATGTTTGGCATAAAGCACGTGTATGTGGGCACCGAACCAAAGCTTAAAATTGCCGAACGTTGGCTTGACAATCTGGATTTAACTTGGAACCAAGTCGGATATATTGGCGATGACATCAATGACCTTCAAATGTTCGAAAAAGCAGGAATAACAGCTTGCCCTGCTGATGCGGTCATTCCGATTCGAAAGGCAGCCAATTTCATACTAGAATCAAAAGGCGGACATGGCTGCGTGCGTGAGTTTGTGAGCTACTTGCCCAACTTGAAAAACATTCTCTGATGGCAGGTAAGTTGACTCTTGTGCCAACGCCTATAGGTAATCTAGACGACATCACCTTGCGTGCGCTGAAAGTCCTGGCGGATTGCAACACCATCCTCTGCGAAGACACTCGCCACAGTGGAAAACTCCTACAGCATCACGATATCAGCAATAAGCTTCAGCCCTTTCACCAGCACAACGAACACAAAATCACCGATTCTCTAATTCAAAAAATGGAATCTGGCGAACACCTCGCCCTCATCACCGATGCTGGCACTCCGGGAATAAGCGACCCAGGATTTTCATTGGTTCGCGCATCCATTGAGGCGAACATTCAAGTGGAGTGCCTTCCGGGCGCCACCGCCCTTGTGCCAGCGATCGTGGGCAGCGGATTTGCCTGCGAAAAATTCGTTTACCTCGGCTTTCCCCCTCAGAAAAAAGGCCGACAAACCTTTTGGTTATCCTTGGCAGAAGAGCAAAGAACAATGGTCATGTACGAGTCTCCGCACCGGATCTTGAAGGCCTTAAAAGAAGCGTCTGAAGTTTTTGGCCCAGACAGAAGGGCATGTGTAGTGCGCGAATTGACCAAAATGTTTGAAACGTATCATCGAGGAACCTTGAGTGAACTGCAGTTGGAAGGCGAAGCAAACAAATACAAAGGGGAAATTGTGTTAGTGATTGAGGGCGCTGAAATCAAATCGCGCAAAACGAAGAAATGAAAGGTATTTACCTCATAAAACAAGGACGGGCAGATCAGGCGTTTGAAATAAGCAAAATGCAATTGTCAGAAACACAATCAATAATAATAGCTCTCTTAAATCTAAAACCTTAATAGTTCACTTTTTGCTGACGCTATGCAAACCGCACTGCCGTGAATGTTGATTTTATTCTGAAAATTCGCGTCAAACATAAATTTATTGATCCCCTCGTCAAAACGCGTGCTGCGGTTATACCCATAGACATTCGCGCTCCGGGCACTTAACAAGTCTCTTTACAATGTTTAGTATCAGCAGTTAAGGAGGTTTTTGGTTTTTAAATATTCCCGTTTTGGTACAAAAAAGGCATTGAGTACCGCTACGAACTGCGCGCCGCTGCCGAATGGCCAAAAGCAAAACATTTTAGACCTTTAAATAAAATTGGTTGATGAACCAACCCCCTCATATAGAGGTGTTTACGAATAGACTTGGAATGAGAAGAAATGCTATTTTCTAAGTAAGAGAGGAATATAGAATCAATTTTTTTAAACATTTTTAAAGTTTTATTAATTATATTATATTCGCACTCATTCAAAATAACTTAACCAATTAATTATGAAAAATCACTCACTAATTTTTTTATTAGCCTCAATTTTTCTTACGTCATGCGTAAGTATGAAGCACACGTATCGCTCACAAGATGTTCAGCCTTCTGGTATAATGGTAGCTGATAACTATGTAGCAGACTTAGATATTAATTTCAAAAAAACTATTTCAGGAGAGACTTCCCGTCAACACAAATCTGAGTCGCAAGCGAAACAAGAAGCATATTTTAATGCTATCTCTAGTAATAATGTTCATGTATTAGTAGACCCTATTTATAGTGTCAGCTCGACCAAAAGGCTTTTTGGGTCAACTAGCACCGCTAAAGTTTATGGATTTGGTGCATTATATGAAAATCCTCGTATCGCAGGCGCAGGAGCGGAAGGTACAAGTTCTGCAACGGTATCTGACCGTCTTGCACAATTAGAGCGTTTTGCAAAAATAGAAGGCGTTCAAGGTGGTTTGACCAAAGCTTCATATGCCATTGACACAAGAGGCTGCTGCGATGGAAACACGGATGGGTCTAGTTTTGGGAGCACACACTTACTGCACGCATCAGAAAACGCAACTTCTCTAGTTGATGAATTCGAAAAATTCTTGGAACTAACAGAAGGTGGCTCTGGAAATACCATGGATCTCAACGTGGGGATGAACTCTGCAAATCCAGAGAAAAAAAGAGGTTTAATTTCCAATATTTTAGGAAGATTACCTATTGTCGGAAGAATTTTCAGATAAAAGTTTGATTTATTAATAACAAGGCAAGTTACAACGGCTCATTCATCACAGCGAGCCCTTGTAACTTGCCTTTTTTCAGTCGTAAAATTAATCAGTGAGAATACTCGCATCGATACTAATTATAATTGTGGGCAGCATCCATGGTGTGTCCCAAACTATTGGGATACAGCAAGACGTTGCTTCTCGATTAATTCAAAGCCACCAAGTCAAAAAAGCATCCTACATTGAACAAAACAGCATTAATATAGGAACCTTGCTTACTCTGCGCAAGACCTCCCTTGAGAACTACTTAAAAAATATCGTTGCGCAACAATCTTCATTAAGCAAACCAGTCATTCCTTCTACTTCTCAGAAGACTATTACCCGAAAATATCAATCTCATATCTCCAAATCAACCTCTGAAAAAGCGGTTCAAATTGCTGAAGAAATTCATAAAAACAACCACCCGCTAACAAGTATTCAAAAATCTTCGATAGCAAAATTCCCCCCACTCGCAATCAAAGAACAAACCGATAAGCAAGCCTCAGAAATAGTAGCATTTTTGGGTAAAAAAGCCCAACTCAACACCCAGACGATTGCTGAAGAAAAAAATAGTGCTGAAGGCCCTTTAATTGATGCTCCAAAACAGATTGTTGTAGAAACGTATTCTTCGAATGTGGCAAATATTTCGTTTGAAAATAAAGATGAGAAAGAAGCCGTAAGTTCTGAGCAGAGTCATGCTGAAAAAACTCCCTCTGAGAGGCAAAATCAAGCTGATACAACCAATGAACCGTCTGGAATTAAGAGTGAAAATAATTACGAAAACTTAAAACTGGATGACCCCGTAAAACGTACCTTGGAGTTTAAAGCTTTTGAAGATATCACTGCTTCTCAAACTAAAAAAGACTCTACAATTGTGCTTTCAAACCAAAGCAACTCAAACTCCTCTTCGAGCGAGACAGTATTACCAAATAAACCCCTCCAAGAACAGCACGTTGAGACACCAGTAAATGTGAGGCCGATTACTGATATTGCAAGCAAAGAGAAAGAAGTTAAGCCCATTGAACGAACAAGCGTGAATGAAACAATAGATGGGGGAGGTCTCTACGACACCACCTTTGAAGGGGTGTCTTTTTATTTACAAGTCGCTGCTTTATCGTCTCCCAAATCAACTCAAGAAGTAGAAAAAATCCTTGGCCTAAATGAACACGTTGAAAGAAAATTAATCGCTGGTTTATACAAATATTTTATACCAAACTTCAGCACCTATCGTGAAGCTCTGCTGAAAAAACAGAGCTTAGAGCAAAGGGATGTGTCATGCTTTGTAGTTGCCATTAAAACGGGCAATATTTTGGATATTAAGACTTTACTTCAGGTCAGTGATTAGACGAGTAGATCGATAGCGAACTAGTTGATCTGTTGTCCATCTTTGCACCATGAAAGCCATTGTTGTAACCAAAGACGGGTCTGCTAATGACGCGTTCGAATTTCAAGACCTTCCAAAACCAACTCCGAAACCCAATGAAGTGCTCATCAAAGTGAGTCATTTTGGGTTGAACTATGCCGACATCATGGCCCGCAAGGGATTGTACAACGACCGCCCTGCATTGCCTTGTGTATTGGGCTATGAAGTGGTGGGTGAAGTTGAAACGGCTGGAGAAAACGCGAAAGGTTTTGAAAAAGGTGATTTGGTCTTGGGGTTCACCCACTTTGGTGGATACGCTGAATATGCCGTGGCGGATTACAGAGGAGTTGTGCAATTGGCTCAGGGAACGAACAGAGAGGAAGCTACTGCCTTAGCTACACAATATTGCACCGCATGGTTTTCAGCGTGTCACATGATCAATTTACACAAAGGCGATCGGGTGCTAGTGCATGCAGCAGCAGGTGGCGTTGGAACGGCTTTGGTGCAAATTGCCAAATGGAAAGGTTGCGAGGTTATCGGCACGGCCAGTCGACCAGAGAAATTGGAGTACATCAAAGCGCAAGGAGCTGATCACGCGATCAACTATCAAACGCATGATTTCACCGAAGAATTGAAGCGCATTTTAGGCCATGAGCGCTTGGACATTGTATTCGATCCAGTGGGTGGTTCCAACTTTAAAAAATCCATTCAAATGTTGGGCTCAGGTGGTCGTATTGTAACCTTCGGTGCCAGCGAATGGAGTAATTCGAATGGAGGACTCATGGCAAAGCTGAAATTGGCCTTTGGCTTTGGTTTTCTTCACCCGATTGGACTTTTAATGAAAGCAAAAGCTGTAATTGGCATCAACATGCTTCGTATTGGTGAAAACAAACCCGATTACCTGCAACAAACCATTGAGGCCGTTTATGACCACTACCAAAAAGGAGTGTTGAAACCTACCGTAGATTCTGTATTTGATTCAAAAGACATTTCTAAAGCACATGAGAGGGTAGAAGGAAGAGGTTCGATCGGCAAGGTGGTGGTGAAATGGTGATCAAAACGAAAACTCCTTTTTAAAAGCTGCTAGACGCTTGCGAAGTAGGTCCACATCCGAGCGGTCTAATATGAGATTGCCTTCTGAGGTATCTACCTTCAATTCGCGCAACTTCATGTTGTTATTGATGAAGATCATTTCCATCTCGGGATACAATTCGCGTAATACCTCTACAATATCGTTGATACTCAAATTGTGCTCAACCAGATTGAACGTTCCTGCTACCGAATCTGGGTTGATTAAATTGCTCAAAACAGAAGTTACCGTATCGATAAACACAAAGGGGCGATGTTGCTCGCCATTGCCGTGAATATTGATCTTGTTGTGAAAATTCGCATCGAATAACAGTTTGTTGATCACCGCATCAAAACGCATACTTCGGTTGTAGCCGTAAACGTTTCCGCATCGAACGATGGTTGTTTTTACCTTGTTCTCTAGCCTTCGAACATGCTCTTCGGCCCGCATTTTGAGATTCCATAAAACGTCTTCGGATTCAGCTCCGCATCGATTCCCTTGGCCATATCACCAGAACCGTACACCGAAACAGAACTCAAATAAATCAAGTGTTTACATCACTTTCTTCTACTGCATACGTCACTTCAGCCGTGCCCCAATGGTTTACTTGCTCAAACAAGTGTGCATCTTGGTCGGCAAAAGGAGTAGTCACTTTGGCCGCTAAATGAAAAACGACATCC
>Ga0255783_10001651_pt1 | contig 23510 bp, 10 predicted proteins | sample 011ome_22_FD_179981 | JGI IMG/M metagenome (GOLD analysis project Ga0255783, IMG submission 179981) | Coastal salt marsh microbial communities from the Groves Creek Marsh, Skidaway Island, Georgia - 011507BT metaG (version 2) | ecosystem: Environmental > Aquatic > Marine > Intertidal zone >... | reverse complement strand
AGTGTTCGGGGGTTAGTCCCCGACACTACCGACCTTGCGGCGAATGAAATCGCAATCAACTCTGCGGATGCAAAGTTGTATGTTCGTGGTGCGTCCAATAATATTGTAACACTAGCCACGGGTAACGCAGACTCATACACCACCAACACCTATACAAATGGTGTGCTTACCGGGCAATCCAAGTACACAAGTAATGGAGGAGATTTACTTGAGACCAAGACATTCACCTATACAAACGGCAACCTCACACAGGTCGTGGTGAAGTATGGTGATGATACAACCATCCTCACACAAACAATAGCATACGATGGGGATGGTAATGTCTCATCAATCACAAAGGATTACGCATAAATGGCAACTTACACTGTAACAAATGGAAGACTTGTTTGCACAGGCACAGACATTACGAGCGATGGAATTAAAACTGCTATTGACGGAGACCCAAGTGTTGGAACGGCCGAAAAACTAAGTGGAGATGGCAACTCTAGTCCAATTTTTAAGTTTAAAGCTGAAATTTCTATAGGTGATAATCTTACCGATTCTACATGGAAAATCACAGATGAATACATTAATGTATATGCCGATTTTCTAATAATAAATGGTGCTAACGCAAAATTGCAATGCGGTCAGCTTGATGCTAATAGTAAAGCTCAGAACACAAGTTGCTTCACTTACTCTTGTTCAGCTAACACACGAGATAGGTTTCGACTAGATAATGGAGGGGGTTTGTATGTTTATGGTGGTTACTTTAAGGTAACGGCCCCTAGTCAAAACTTTGGTAGAATCCGAAGGAGTCCCACCTCTCCTATTTACATGCAAGATGCTGAAGTAGAAATAGAGGATGGAGTGCAAACAACTGGGGCAAGTTCCGCAATTTATTCATTCATAAAATGCAGGGTACACCACACCAATGCGGTTGGAATAAAATTACAGAATGTAAACACATCTGATCTTAGTGGGACTAGAATTGAAGGGTGTAACTTTGCTATTCAACCTTTCACAACTCCTATAATTTTAAAGGACATAGAAGTGGATGCTAATACCAATCACCTTATCCCAAATCTTGGAAATGCGGGAGTTGATGTCACTTTTGTAAACCCAGATTTTACAGTATTAAGGGCATCCAATTATGATGCATCCGACACTACGACTCTTGCATTTCGTTATAATTTCAAGGTGCAAGATACTTCCCTTGCACCCCTACAAGATGCGAGAGTTTATATTACGGACGAGCAGGGTGATGTTGTGGTTAATAAACAACTTACTGACTCAAGCGGTTTGATTAATTCACACTTATTTAACTATGATGGAGATATTTGTTTACAGAATGGTACTTTTTCGGGAATTACTCGCACTGTTAGGGCCACCCACACAAGGTTAGTTTTTAAATATGGTTTCCTGTTAAGATCAGACACCTTAATTATAGACGAAGACACTAAGGATTTTGTGCCTCTGTCTTCAGACATAAATATAACTGAGCCAAATAAATCAGTAGTGGATGGATACACGGAAATCTCATCTCCAGAAAGATTCTATGACAGGGCGAGTTCATTTCTTGAAGACAATTTAGGAACTTACACAGAAAATATTGTTTCTCGTTCTGGTAACTCCATTAATGCGGGCTCTTACGATGTAGTGGTTGACGGAAGTGTAACGGACTCTGCTTCTGCATTTGCATTTAATGGCACTACAATCACCATTAAGGCATCCAGTTTCGTGGGAAATATCCAGACCACTGGAACAGTCACATTGAGCAATAATGCAGAAGTCATTGGTTCTTATGGGCAAAATACAGTGCTTCCGTGGGAGGTTACGAATGTTGAGGCAACTGCAACTCTGCAATTATACAACCTTACTGCACCAAGGAAGGGGGAGGTTGAAAACCTTGTGGTTGCAGGAACGGCAGGAGATAAGGTGACCTCCTCTGGCACTTACACAGGACAAGAAGTGAGCGTGGGTGACAACATTCGTCTACGGATCACTTGCCAAGCAGGGACAGGAGCATTCCTTCCTTACGAGGCATTTGGTATTGCAACGAGTGTAGGGATTAGTTTCCAGGCAGACCAACAGGCAGATACTATCTACAACGACAACGGAATTAATGCAGACAATCTGACTACCCTTTCCGCTGATTATCCAAATGTAGAAATCGACATTTCAGATGGAGATGGGATCGCGGATGTCAGGGAGTTCTACGCTTTTTATGTAAAACAAACAACCACCTCTACTGGCATTGAGGAATGGTTTGGTGCAATTGATGCGATTGATCACATGAACTATCGAGTCAACACTGCCATAGCTGACATCAAATTACAGAACACTGGAAGCACTCCACTGGTAATTTCTGGTGCTAGAATCTTCCGTGATGATGGTACAAGTATTCTTCACGCAAATGTTAATGACCAACCAATGACACAGGATAGTGGTGAGTTGATCCAGTACATAAAAGGACAGGTAAATGAATCACTGGAAACAAATTTACCTCCTGCCGTAGCAACTGCAATCGATGGTAATGCAACCATCAGTGGCATCGACAAGAACTCTAAATTAATCCCAGCTCTTTTATGAGCTTAATTTTCTAACATGGGTGCTTGACCTATTTAAATCTAGCACCTAATTTAATTGTAACACTAATATTATTGTAACATGGCACAGACATTAGCAAACGACGGAAGTACAAATTTAAATTCAACCGGTAGTGGCATTAAGCTACGGGCTAACAGCTCGGGGGTACCGATGTCGCATGATGATGTCGATACCAACTTTGAAAACCTTAGGCTAAAGGTAAATGAGGTTATTGGAGAGGTTGGCACCAACACATCAAAGCTTTCCGGTATCGCAACTGGTGCAAATAACTACAGCCTTCCACTTGCCACCAGTACTGTACGTGGCGGTATTGAGCTATTTAGTAATACTGACCAATCTGTTGCCGCTAATAGTGTTTCAACTACCGCAAGCAGAACTTACGGAATACAATTAAATAGTGCGAACCAAGCAGTTGTTAATGTTCCTTGGAGCAATACAACCTATGGTGCCGCTAGTTCTACCGGCCTTGGCTTAAGTAAAATAGGTAGCAGCACACAGCAAAACATTGCCGCAAATAGTGTTACAAGTATAGCATCAAGAACCTATGCAGTACAGCATAATTCTGCTGATCAATTAGTTGTCAATGTACCTTGGAGTAACAGCAACACCACCTATTCAACCGCAACTTCAAGTACTGCAGGTTTGGTAAAGATTGGATATACTGAGACTGGCAACAAGTATCCCGTTGAGTTATCTAGTGGTAAGATGTTTGTTGAGGTTCCTTGGACTGACACAGACACCAATACTACATACACTGCTGGTACTGGTATATCAATTTCAGGAACTACGATTTCTGCCACTGGTGGCGTAGGGGGAAGTGGTGCAGATGCGCAAACACTAGAGCCACTGATGCTTTCTTTTTACATTAACGCAACAACAGGCACTACTAATTTCACCACTGCTAGAACATTAACTACTAACGCTACAAATAATTCACAAATAGTAAGTGGTAAGTTTGCTAACTGGGGAACAGTAGAGCAATACATTGCTACGCATATGGATAATAGACCTATTTCCATTTATGCGGTATTTGAAACTGATGTTACGGAAACCCTTACATCAGTTACTCAAGGACAAGAGCATACTTTTCACAAAATAGAACTTGTGGGCTCAGGTAATGGCACTCAATCGAGAGGTTATACAAAATGGGATGTAGCGGTAAATAGAACCTACGGAATCATAGAGTGTCGTTGTCCGCTTACAATACGTGACTTCCAGATCACCGCTACTACCACTGGATGTAATCATTTATTTGCAGTACATAATAGATATATGCTGTTGGGTGGATATATTGGATTTCGCTCCACCGCGAATATTTTTGGTGATGGTATATTCGCCGTTTACCAAGGTGCAGTTTGTTATGCTGCAGTAGGAGCTACAGACACCAAGGGTTGGGACTTCTGGGTTGATGGAAGCCACGCAGATGTATATCCACAATCTATATTCAAGGCACAAAATGGTGCATCGATTCAAGTTTTCCTAGGCAAAGGAAGTTATACATCTGGCTTAGGTAAAATTGACCCAGGTAATACCAATAATATAGGCTCCGGAGGTTATGCCGATACAGATGTGCCAAGGATTGTTTGTGCTGGAAATTTGCGCGCAGCTACTTTGACCCATGGATCTAGCCTTACCATTGATACGAACGGATGGCCGGGAACATATTATAAAAGCGCTGCAATTACCGGATCTGGCTCAAATAGTGGTAATAATTTTGGTCCATTTGCTAGAAATAACTTAGTAGCACAACCTACTGATTATGCACCAGGTAGTGGTCCTCGTGAAGCCGCCGCTGTATATTTCAGAGGAGTTAATAATACACTTGGGATACATGGTACATTTGATGCGTCCAATATTGATGGAGTCAGTCAAATAAATCACGGAGGTGGTTATCAACAAGGTATTCGATTTACCACACTGCCTGGTCATGTGCTCGCGGCTTATGAGAATCATAACACACTTGCAACTGAAGTAGGTGGAAATCTTGAGGAGTATATCAATAACTTAATTGAGTTGCCAACTATTGCGGGAGATAAGTTACCAGAAGCTGATGGCATACATACTGACACCACTGATGCAACTGGAGCATTAAGGGCGACCGCTTCATTTAGAGGATACGCAAGTCTTCAAACAACCAGCTTAGCCGTCGATTCATCAACACTCTCCAATGCAGGATTCTACGAGGCATTCTAATATGAATAATTCACCTATATACTATAATCACATTAAACCAATCCATGAAGTGGCTAGACCATATGTCAGTCACTCAAAAGCTAAGCGCGATGCGATTTTAGCTAAAAGTGATTGGACGCAAACCATGGACGCACCATTGAGTGACTCTAAGAAAGCAGAATGGGCTACATATCGTCAGGCATTAAGGGACTTACCGGCTTCCGAGAATCCCAACGATTTTCCTACGCCTCCGTCCGCCTAGTATGACGGGAATACCCCGTCATGGCGCATCTTAAGACAGTTATACGGCCCGCGAAGGTTTCAGAGCTTCCTTATATCGGTCAGCTTATTCTTGATGAATTTGTGAGTGAAACCCACTCGCACATTCCGGAGCTAGAAACATCTGACCATAAATCTATTGATGGATTCTGTGCAGACTTCAAGCAACGGTTAGAACAAGATATACCTACTGCGATCTTTATCGCGGAGCGTGGTGATGAGATTATTGGTGCTGCTGCGGGGAGTGTGAGTAAGCATCCGTGGGCTAGGGATCAGATGTGGGGATCTGAAGACTTCTGGTATGTAAAGAAGGAAGAACGAGGAACGCCCATTGGGATCAAGCTATTTAACAAGTTAATGGACTGGTTCAAGGAGAACGGTGCCGATCGCATCCACATGGTACATTACCATTGGAATCAAAAGGTATCTAAATTTTATGAGCGCAAGGGTTTTGTGCCGTTTGAAGTAAGCTACGTAAAGGTTGTATAATGGCACATAAAGTAGGTAGAAGTATTAAAAAGGAGATCTTGGATGATGCTCTAGGTATCGACGAGAATAAGACCTTTGGAATCAAGAATAAAACCTTTGTTGGTGGTGCATTAGCGAAAGTAACACCAGGTGCAAAAAACAATATATTTGGACAGGCAGGAGACTTTATTGAGGATAAGGTTACCGCACCAGTAAAGGACTTAGCGGGTAACTTACTTGATCCCGGAAAGGCAGCACGAGAAGCACAGCAGGCACAGCTCGACGCATACAATGCACAGGTATCTTCTTTGGAGGCAAAGGAGAATGAGTCAAACCGTATGGCACTTGCATCTACCTTGCTATCACGAGGAAAGGGTAAGTTCTTTGATATTACTAGACCCGAGGAAGTTGAGAAGTTTTTAATCGAGCAAGAGGGCAACTACCTTGATCCATTTCCTGACTATTTAAGAAAGTCTGGGGACAGACTACTTGGTGACCTAGAATCAACGGGTGAAAATATAAATAACTACATTGGGTCAGCAGACGACCGAATGAGGGATTTTCAGCCTACCCTTGAGGGGTTACAGTCAACGAATCAAAATGCAATAGATCGACTGCAGAGCATTTATGATGGACGTATGGAGTCCAAAATGAATGAGTTCCGGGATCGTGGCGTAGATATAACTCGACAACTTCAAGACCTGAACACTAGGTCGGGAGATATGGAGTACGGTTTACAGAGGGGTGTCCTTGATAATGCGGAACGCTATGCTGATTCACTAGGTAGATCCGTAGATATGCAAACCGCACTAGCGAATCGTCAATTTGATGAGCTAGACAGGATGCCTGGTTTAATGAAAGACCAGAACCGTGAGCTTGAGCAAAGGTTTGGCGATACATATTTAAGTGAACTTGCATCCGCCCGAGGTAACCTTGGTGCTGAGTATGGTGCGGCTGAAGGCATGAGGGGAGCAGAGTACGGCGCAGCCGGAAGAGTCATGGGAAGTGAATTAGGTGCAGCAGATATGATTCAGCGTGGCGAAAGGGCAAAAGCTTTAGCCGCTGGAGCAAATGCAGAAAACCTAGCAAACTCCCAACAACGTGGGATTCGTGGCGCTATGGTTGGTCAAGGAGGCGGTACTGCCCAAAATATGGGTAATGCCATGATACGTGCTCAACTAGGTCAACAGCGTGGCGACTTGCTTGCTGACGCTTTAATTCGTGATGCAGAAAGAAGGGGGCAGGCAGGGATTGATTACGCGGGTCGTACCGGAGCATCTGATATAGGTTATGCTGATAGGATCGGTGGATCGAACATGAACTTTGCGGATCGGGTAGGTACTGCAGGAATTGATAATTCCATGAAGTTGGAAAATATCCTGGATACTGAAGCTGATCTAGCAGGAGCCAAGATTGGGTCTGAACGATTTAAAGCTCTTGGAGATATTAACCCAGCAATGGCAGATGTATATCGTGATGAAGCAATGCTTAATCGTGCTAATACTGAACTAGGGTTTGGTGATACAAGAATGACCGCAGAGGCACAAAACCTTGGATTAGACCAAGGCATCGTGGATACCGACCAAGGTCTGTACTCTGACTTAATGGCACAGCAACTATCCAATACGGGAATGATTCCTGGTCTTGGTATGCAAGAAGCAATGCTACCCGCTCTTATGGGAGAGGCTGCACTTTCTGCTCAAGGTCCACTTGCGAGGTCAGTATCTCCATACACTGCCACAGGTACATTACCTCAAGGTCAGACAATATTTCAAAATACACCATACACGCCACCCGCTAGTGGTGGTAAGAAGAACTGGGTTGATTACTTGGCGGATGCGCCCGGATATATCAACAAGGGCAAGGAAGTGCTCGGTGGACTTAGGGGGATCTTCTCATAATGGCAGAGCAAAATCCATTACTCGCACAATACGCAGGAGCTAGGCAAGTAGCACAAGGTACACCTATGCGTGTATCTGCTGGTCAAGGCATGGCACCTGGTCAGGTAGCTCAGTATCTTCAAGGCAATGCACTTAATGTAGCTCAACGATTAGATGGTCGTGCTAATAACATGGTTGAATCCGATCCGGCTGTAGACATACGGGCTCGTGAAAGATTCCAAGAGCAAATGGATCAGCAGGTCTATGCTGATAACAATGCCATGGATCGCCAGAAAATCGACCTAGAGGGTCGTATGGCAATGGCAGATGCACAAAACGCACTTACTAAAGAGTTGGGGTATGCCAGGATTAATTCAGCTGAAGACATGCAGGACCGCGGGATTGAAGGGCAGAAGGAAATACTTAACATTCAGCTTACCGACAAGGAGAAGGATCGAGTCGAAGATGCCCGCAAGTTTGATACTAGGCAGGCATGGATGGAGAAAGCTAAACAGTTAGACCTCGATGATAATGAAGCTGACCGCGTATGGCGCTCATTGGAGTCTGACAAGCAGATTGAATCCGTTGAATCTGAGGGTGACAAGAATCGTGAAGTACAGGAAAAGAAGATTGAGTCATCTGAGCGGGTATCCTTAGAACAGATCCAAGCGCAGTTAAAGATTGCGGGAGATGAGAATGATACCCGTAGATACCTTGGGGATATGCAAAACGACATTGATAAAGCTCGTACCTTTATCATGCAAGACGAGGTTAATATCAAAGGTAAGCAGGTTGATAATCAGCGGGAGATTAGCCTATTAGAAATTGGGGAGAACAGGAGGCAGTTTAATGAGAACCTCGACCTTGGGTTTGCTAAAATTGATGCTGATATGGCAAAAGCCGATGCATCTAATGCTCGGTTACTAAAGATTGCTAGGCTTCAATTGGAGGGGACGAAATACAATGTCGATAAGAGCTTTGAGATAAAAGAGCTCGAGATGGCTGACATAAACGATAAGGCTCAAGCGATAGCCCCAATGATCAAGGATATGTTTGACACTGCAAATCAGTGGAAGACTACAGGTAGAAATGAGTTTCTTGATGATTTTGAGGAAAGCTTTATCGCATCAAAGGCATTTAAGTATAACATTAGTATTACAGATTCTAGGGGAAATATTAATCCTCAAGCATACGAAAAAGCAAAGCAGTTGTTTTATGCTGATGAAAAAGCAGTGGGTGAAATGCGCTCACTACGCGATACAATGTATGCGCAGCAAGAAAGAATGTACGCAGAACGGATACAAGATGCATATAAAGCAGCAAATAAATTCGGTGTAGATACAGGAAGCTTTGGACCTGTTTCAACTCCTGTGCCTCCTCCTTCTGGGGGCAACCCTAACGCACTAGCTCCTTCACCAACCTTAGTCCCTTTTAATCCATGATTTCTAAATCAAACGCACGAGAGGTTACTTTACCTAATGGCATTAAGATCATGGTAGAGCTAACTGCCGAGAATGCGGCTATGTATGACTTAATGAAGTCTAAAGCTGTAGCTTATGGCGGAATATCAGTAGAGGATGAGACGCAACTTAATAGGATACTTGACCCGATTAAAGAGGCTGCACTCGGAGACATATCTGGAGGAAAAGGTAAACTTCAAGACCCATCGAGCGTAGCGGGTGCAACATACTATCCTGAGGACTCAATTCAGGGCACTGAGCAGAATGGGAAGTTCTTCTTTCCCGGAGAAGCCCGAATGGTAGAAGAGTTGCCTGGTATTAGGCCGAATCCACTTACGGGCGGTCTTGAGTTACCACCTCACCAATCTGTTGGTATGTCGGGCGTGGTCAGGGGTGCGGGAGAAATGATTGGTGACGCAATATCCAATCCATTGGAATCTGCATTATTATTAGGGGGGGCAGGGACAGCAGCATACTTGGGTGATCAAGCTTTAGGTAGAAATAAATTTGGTATACCCGCACCTGAAGGGGAGACAGTACCAAGGAAAAGGTTCAGTCCATTTCCGGGAAAAGATAAAGCTGCGCCTAACTTAACCCAGTCTAACTATGCTGACATTTCAAAAAAGGTTAACCTTGATGAAAACCCACTTACTGCAAGTGATCTTGTAAAAGGATCTGACCGTGCAAAAGCACCCATTCAAAAGCAACTTGATAAGATGCCCCCAAGTGCTCAGCAAGCAATTAAGACGGGAGCAAATTACGGTCTTCAAACAGGAGTTTACCCGAAAAACTCACTAACTGCAGAGTCTGCGGTAAATCAGCAATTCCAGCAAATCCCCGGAAGCTCTTACATAGGTAATAAAGTAAAAGACTACAGGGAAAGAGCACGTCAAGCAGTTGAGGGAATTGCTAAATCAGAAAAGGGCAAAGGTCTCAAGCAAGTAAATCCTGATCTTAATGTGGATGGTGATTCACCAAGCAAGAAATTTAAAGTACCTGGAGGAGCAAGGACTGCCGGTGTAGCGGGTGCGCTTATTGGTGGTGGTGCAATACTAAAAGGCGGATATGATTATTATCAGGACCAATCCCTAAGGGCGAAGAGGGAAATAATGCTTCAGACTATAAACGGGGACAGGCTTGCAAATGGGCAAAGAGCTTTAACGCAGGAAGAATTTGATGAGCTTGAAGCATTGCATAACGAAATGAAAGAGGCGGGAGCTTACTGATGTCAGAAGGACACAAACATAACTTCACGGAAGAGGAGAAGCAGGAGGCGCTTGCTCAATTTGCTGCAGCAAACCAAGCAGTAGATGAAAGTCCTGAGTTTGGTGAGTACAAAAAGAATTTAGGCTTAGAGGTTGGGTTTGATACACTTAAGCAAGCTGCGATCGAGACTGCAAAGGAATCGCCCAAGGAGGCATTGGCATTCGGAGGAACAAACGCATTGGTTGCGGGTAACCCATTAAAGGCTACACCACAAGGTTTTGCTGCATCTATCCTTCCATCACTTCATAATTACGGACAGGGCGACCCGATGGTTGAGGCATACAAGCAGGTTCCCGCTCCACCTAACATACCTTTAGGTGACTCAGGGTTACAGATACCCATTGGTGACGCAGTTAAAGGTTTTAACAATATTGCATTTCAGACTATGAGCGGCGGTAAGAATATGGTTCAGGATGCATTAGGTGGCTTAGGTGGTATGCTACAGGTTCAGCCTGGTCAGTACCCACAAGATTATGTAGGGGCGGATAGTAAGTCCACCGCAGTAACTCCACCGCAGTTTAATGCCTTAATTGCTAGGTAGTGTGGCAACGCTTGATGATGACATTTTCAATCCTACAGTCGCTCGTATTCGGGCTAGACTGCAGGCGGTAGGCTCAGATCTTTCTACTGTATCTAATAAAGATCTTCTTCTGCAGATGGCAGAGGAGGCGAGGAATGAAGGTGGACTTGATTATGTCGGTGAACGATATGGGGAAGGCTTTAAGAATCAGTATTTAGATATAGTTAATGCCCCAGAGCCAGGGCGAGAAGGTTTCATTGGTGGAATCAAGGAGATACCCGAAGGTCTAGGTCGAGGGTACGAGGGCATGAAGAGTACTGCATTAGGCGGACTTGGATTAGCTGCAGGAACATTAGGGTTTGAGGATGCTGAATCAAGCCTCATGGAAAGTGCGGCAGAAGCACAACAAAGAGCATCTGAGTACAACCCGTCAATTAGTCGTGCATCGGATGTAAGATGGGACAACCCATCGGAGGTCATAAGATTTTTATCAGGTGGTTTTGGTGAAGCCCTTCCTTCAACGGTAGAGGCAGCTGGATCATTTGCATTGGGAGCAGGGGTAGGTGGTTTAGTCGGTAGGGGAGTTGTTAAAAGCCGACTTAAAGAAACTTTAAAAAATGTAGTAAAACGCAAGGGTGACGAGACTGCCGAACAAGCGATAAAGCGTACATTTAGTATGGCGGGCATGCAGTTAGGATTGGGTACTAGCTCAATAGGATTAGGTGTGGGTGAGATATACACAGAGCTTTATCCTTACACCCAAGTGGACTCAGCTAGCGGTGAGTACATTGATCCAGATAAAGCTAAGGCAATCGCCATAGGTTTTGGTACGCTTGCGGGTTCACTTGATTTACTATCTGCGGGACTTCAACTTAATAAGATTATTGGTATTGGAGATGAAGCTTCGACTAGATACCTTAAACGATTACTTTACAACCTACCCGAGGGGGTGGTAGTCGAGGGTGCGACTGAGTCAGCACAGGAGTTCATAAACATAGCGGCTGAAAAATACTCTAAGGGTAAGGAGCTTACTTTTAATGGTGAAGAGCTTGAGCGTATGTTTGATGCTGGCGTACTTGGTGCGTTAGGTGGTGTTCAGTTTAGTGCGGCGGGTGCAATTAGGTTAGGTCAGGGTAATAAAAAGACGGGCGACGATTTATTAGGATCAGAATCTGATGACGATCCTAGTCCAGGTGGTGGCATACCTGATGACTTCAAGATGGCAGATGAGCTTGAGTCTACCCTTAATGAAATTGATGAGGCTGACGAGGAGGTCTCATTTAAGGCGGGTGACCAGGTTGCTGTATTTAGGGAAGGTAAGAAGATAAGCGGTACTGTATCCTCCATCAATGACACAACCGCAATTGTAGACTCCAAGGTTAAGGTAGGGGATAAGGAGGTAACTACTAGAGTAGAGGTCGATCTTGCCCGTGAGGGTTTATTCAACGATACATTTGTGCCGGAAGAGGAAGACTTAACTCCCGAGGTAGATGAGCCTGAGGTTGTGGATACGGACGCATCCGAAACGCCTACCGTGTATGAGGATTTCTCATATAATGAAAAGAGCGTAAAGATTGAGCCACAGGAGAAGGAGGTCTTGGAGAAGGCAATCAAGGCATACGAGGATTCAGCACAGAAAGTTAATGGAGTATCAAGTCAATCAGCTACTCCAAAAAAAGATTTTGCAGAAACAACAGGAATAAACAGCCAGTCCAAGTTGGGTCAAAAGGTATACCAACAACTAAAGGACTTGGATGTAATAGATAAAGACGGCAAGTTCACTAAGCCTACCGCCAAGGATCAGAAGCTTGAACAAGATGCAGCTAAGTTGCAGGTCACTAAGAATAAGAACAAGGTAAAGAAACTATTCGGTAAGACTAGCGATGATGGAAGGCGAGTTACTGTACCCGATCCGGTGGGCCAAAAGGTAGCAATCAATAATAGTGCTGAGCCATATACTATTACATCATACGATCCTGACACAGGAGAAATGCGGGCTGAACAGGTAACTACTAGGGGTGGTAAGATAATCAACCGACCCGTGAAAGTAGATGCCGACGGAGCTTTTGATGTAGCAACGGACAAGCGAATAGGGAATGTCAGGAAGTTTACAAAGCGAGGTAAGGTAGGTAATAAGAAGACTGAGTACCGAGCGTACCAAAGTGCTGAGAACGAGGATATATTCTTTAGTGAGGAAGCACCAGAGGGCGGATACATCCCTGGACTAGGGGGCGAGTTTACCACGGCAGAGCAGAAGTCTGTTATGCTACAAGACCCGATCGTCCTGAACATGAATGGAGGAATCCCGAATGAGCAAGACATGGAGATCGCACAGCGTAATCTTGCTACGAATAATGACGGGGTAGTATTTGAGAATGTTGGTTTTAATCAAAGGGAGATAATCATTACCCGAAACCAAGGCGAGGTGTATGAAACACGAAACACATCTATTCGCAACAAGATGGGAGAGCTTGGTTACTCTGAGGCCGAGATGGATGAAGTGTTTAACCCTGTGGGGGAAGTACTAGGAGAAGACCCTATACTCCCACTAATTGGATCCATCGTAGGAAATCATCAATTCGAAAGGTCTAGTCCATTTATAGGTAAGACTATATCAAGGGAAGAGCTTATGGCAGATTCCCCTGACAGGAGTGGCATTGATGAAAAGTATATAGATTCCAACGGAGAAGTTAATGCGATTCGCTGGGCGTATGACAATAAGAGGTCATACTTTACAGGTAAGTCACTAAGCACATCCGATATGGTGCAGGGCAATAACCTAGGTGTTAGTGAGACTTTCGACTTTGATCCTGATGCGGTGTATGAGTTTAGGGGCAGGGATGCTTATGATGTAATCGAGGCTAAGACACAGGAGGAATTTGAGGAGGCATTGTACAGGAAGCGACCAAAGGGAACTAAGAAGATATTTAAAAACCGATCCGAGAACACGGGCGGGTATTATGAGTTTGCCTCAGATGATTATGGTAAGAGTTTCACGCTCGGAGATGTAGAGTTTAAAAAACCAGTTCCAGATGAGCAAAATGCTTACCTTCCATTGCTAGATGACTCACTTGAGCAACAACAGGTATCTATTCTTTCAGTTGAAAATAGGTTAAGCCCAAGGCAAGAAAAGGGAGAGGAGGGGGAGGTCTTAGTTATTTTACAGGCAGACACCACCAGGGATGGACTAGAGGAAGGTAACGTCCGCATAGCTCAGCTAGACAAGACAGGGAAGAAGATTTTTGATTCAGTAAAAGTAAAGAAGGATGGTAAACTGCCTGTCAATAGGTATACACCTGTTCAAGACCTTACCGAGAGTAGTTATACTATGATTGGTCAGGTTAAGTTGTTTGAGCCTCACTCCGAGAGGATTGACTTAATGTATACTAATTTATCCGAGTTCCTGTCTGACCCGGAAGTGCAGGCGGTAACAGGATATGATGGGGAGGTTTTCGTGCCTTCACTCAATATACCTAAGGTTAGTGGAGCTAGGGGCGAAAGGTTAAAGCAGTCCTTTTCTGCGATCCAGCAGATAGAGCGGTTGCAGAAGGATAAGCCAAAAGACTACAAGAAGAGGATCAAAGGATTGCAGTCTATACTTGATGGCTTGCAGGCGGAAAAAATACTTTTACGGGACACAGAAACTAAAGTAATAGAATCAGCCTTAGGAACTCTTAATACAAAATTTTCTGCTGAGAATGGATTAATCGAAGCTGACTTAAAGGATGTAATGCAGATATATCCAATGCTTGATCCGGTTTTACAGAAAAGGATAACAGACCTTTTAAACAAGGGAGAAGGGTCAAGTGAAGCTACATTCTTTACCGATCTACTTGAGCTTACGGTATCCGACCAGGAAGTAAAAGAGCAGATACGAGACCTTAAGGCAAAATTCGCAAGCGTAGATGCCGAGAAACTATATGCTGCACTACGAAATTCCCCTGAGTTAGGTAGTGTTATATCCGAGTACAGCGAGATTTACCGCCAACTTACTGGGTACCAAAATCAATCTAGTGAATACATAAAGACATTAAACGATGGTATATTTAATCTGACTCAGGCTTTCAAGGAAGTGCGTAGCAAGCTGGGTATGCCCGAGATTAGCAATATCGAAAAGCATGCACTAGATGCAGTCGAAAACATAAGTGCAAGTGCTGAGATGAAGCAATTGCAGAGTATCCTGGCAACGGAGGGATTGCGTGCATATAGGGAGCTTGTCGAGCAAGGCGTAATTATTCCTTACACTACTAATGTATTACCCGTAGCGCGATGGGGTGATTTTGGGGCAGGCACTCCTGAGTACAACGACTGGGTAGAGTACTCAAAGAAAAATCCTATACGAAAGGAAAAGGACTATGGGATACCTGCCATTAGGTCAAAGCCAGCCGAGAGGTTTGAAAAGCAGATAAAGAAAAAGTTCGAGGAGGTCATAAGGATTGCTACATTAGCCGAGGATCAGGAGAGCAAAAAGGAACAGACTCGTGCAGTAGAAAATATATTAAGCAGAATCAAAACAGGAGACTCTACCGCTCTTGATTTTAAAGCACTCCTTTTTGAGTACATCAGGGTGTACACTGATCAGTCAGAACTGAATACGGATGGGGCTGAGGAAATATTCGATATACTTGATTCTGAGGCTATACTACGCGTGGTAGGTCGCGCCCCAATTGATGCAGTTGACCGCCTTATACTAGAAGTACAGCACTCGGATGAGTTTAACGACTTCATGCGAGATAACAAAGGAATGGGCATTCTTTCGCAGGACATAAAAGATAAGATATTTGGAAGCATGCGTAATGCATATGGCGTGCCCTCTCCTGAAGAAAAGATTTGGAAGGTTACCCCAAGTAAAAAACCAAGGGGTAAAAGAAAACAAAGGGAGTCCGAGAAGTTTATAATAGCAAAAAATAAATTCAGCGCACTTAGCCAATACCGTGAGCTGATGGGTTTGCCGTCAAATGATACTGGCATTAAGGCAAGCACTTCCAAATTCGGAACCTCAATATACAAGAGGGGGGCACAGACCTTAGCTAATAACCTAGCTGATATGTTTAGGGGTGGCGTGATTTTGTTTTCTGATGAGGATAATAGGACTACTGTAAAAATGTCTAACATGGGTGCAATGCCCAAGGGTTATGTTGACATGACCACAGGTAGGGAGATGGAGACGGACATCTCACCCCTTAACGAGGAAGATATTGAGGGCAATCGGGCTGGTCGGATCAAGCAGACAGGTGTGGTTGCATTTACTGAAGAGCATCCGATGGAGCTTACAGGGATGCAAGAGCAGTTGGGTGAGGCAAGGGCAGCCATCGGTAGGTTTACGGAAGCTAATTCTGCAATGCAAGGTCTTCCATTCCCTGCGATTAGTGCGGTCAATCGAGTACTTAAGTTGGCAGAGTCTAATAAGGCTACCAAGTATTGGGCACAAGCGATTCAGCGTAATAAGGATTTAGTAGATGGAATGACCGTGAGGTTTGTTCCGTGGTCTGAGTTCAGGAAGTACGCAACCACTCGGGAGGACCAAATATCAACTGCGGTATATCTGCAGTCGAAGAATGAAATTTTAGTTTCCGATCTATTTTACGACAACCCGAGCATCACCGCAGATGAGCAGTTGTCTAGCGTGATCGTACACGAGATAATCCACGGCCCCACAAAGTTGGCTATGGATATTGGATACATGCAAGCCAATGGTCATGAGTTGCCGGGCAAGATGGACTCCACTGATGCCGAGACCCTTGGAAGAATCTACAGAAGCTTAGACGAAGTAGTACTCCCAGAGTTACGCGAAAAACTAGGTAACGCAGACTATGTACATGGATTGTCATCAGTAGATGAGTTTTGGTCAGAGGTGGCATCTAACCCTAAGTTCCGTAAGTCACTATCCAGGACAAGATTTTCAGCAGAAACGAAGAAGAAGTTAGGGATAAGTAAGTCGTGGATTTCAAATGCATGGGACTATGTAAAAGCAATCCTTGCTAAGTTCTTCGGGCTTGAGACAAACACCGAGTCACTCAAGTGGGCAAACGAGCAACTTGATAAGGTACTAGAGTCAGCTCAACAACTTACCCCAATGCGTCATTCAATAAATGCAGTCAATGCTCGAGGGGTCGGAAGCCTGCACATGCTTGGTGGCGAAGGAGCAATCAAGGTAATGGGAGATGAGTTTGCATTTGAGTGGTTTGATGGCACAAAGCGCGTGTTAATCAATCCAAAGGAGTTGCAGATAAAAAGGAATATATCATGGAGTAAGGAAGGGATCTTTGAGGATGGAGAAAAAATCTCCGACACCACACAGATGATTAAGTTATCTGACTTGGTGGAGTGGGATCAATTATTCTACGCCTACCCAGGTCTTGAGAATATAGATGTAACTATTGACCCTAATTATAGGGCTGAGGGTTCATACATAAAAGAGGTTGCATCTATTCAGTTGGGTCTAGGTGGTTTTACAGAAAGGGACTTATCTGAAAAAGATACTATTTCTACACTTATCCATGAGATGCAGCATGCGATAGATACAATAGACGGAAACCCTGGAGGGTTTAGCCCAAGTGCTTTTAAGTTAAACCTGCCTTGGTTGAAGAAGTCCAAGCTATGGCAAGACTTCATGATGGGTATGGCAGATGAGGGGTCAGTTGCATCAATACATAATTGGATGTTAATCGCCCATCGGAATATCAATACCCTAAAGGAGTTGGTACCTAATGATCAAACGGGAGTAATCCAAGATACCATAGATAACCTTGAGAAGGTAGTCTCAATACTTTCACCCTTCGAGATATATAAGAGCAAGTCAGGAGAAGTTACTGCTTTTGCATCTGAGAATATATACGAGGCAATGAACGAGCGGCTGGAGCAAGAGCTAGCTGATTATAGGGAAGCAATTAAAGCCGGCAAAACTGCCCGTCATCCAGCACTAAACTTTGGGGGTATGTTGGCTAACAATGCGTGGAGGTTTAATTATACCAACTTTCATGTTATTGAGTCCGCACTGAAAAGAGCAGGTAAGAATGATCTGGCTGAATTATTTAGTCCGCATGCAACCCGAGACTTTGAAGCACTAGGCATGTACGATAAGGCGGTACCCACTCCCGATGCATCCGAGCGTGTGTTTCAAGAGGGTGATGTGGCTGCAGTCAATGAGGTAGTAAGCTTACTAGCTAAGGCATATAATAAGTTGTCTTCCAAGGGCATGGTTACACAGACTCCCGAGGAGTTCCTTAAGGACATGGCTCCCGGTAAGGTAGGCACTGAGGGATTTTACAAGCGACTAGCTAAAGGCATAGATGACCCTGAGTCTATCCGTATAGGTGACCAAGGTAGAAACCAGGTAACAAGAACCCATGCCTCTAATAAGGCTATTGATTACATTTCTCAAATGCTTAGGGGTAGGAAGCAAAAGAACACAGGCATCCTAGACAAGCTGGATCAAGCGGAAAGAACTGCACTTGATATCAATGAGCAGATAGAAGACTTTAACGAACTATTTAAGGGAGTAATAAAGAAAGGCTTAGCTACCCCTGAAGACATTTCTAAGACCATGCTCGTTAGTATGAAGAAGCTCACCATTGAGCAAATACGAGACATTGCCGCACAGGTTAAGAAGCCAATCCGCAAGTCCGCAATGGATATGGATGATGTTAAGACCAGTGATATTGTACGAGTGGTCAACAAGATCGTAGACATTGACACCTTCGAGGACTTAACTACTCAAGAAAAGAATGACGCTATTGAGAACCTCAATGATCGTCAGTTCTCAGGCAACACACCTGAGGACAAGTACCGCAGAATGGCGCTACTCAAAGTTTTGGAATCACAAAAGGACACAGGGATGTTCCTTTACAGAATGGCAACCGACAAGCTCGGACAAGGAGTAGGGTCGGAAAGGAATAAACTAATTCGTGATCTTAATAAGATCGTGAGTGCCACAAAGACCGAACAACTAGATGGCATCAAGTACGAGTCAACCTTCACTAAAAGACTTGATACGGTTAAGAAGAAAAGGAAGAACTTATTTTTACTCGTTGAACTTCTTGACTCCACCCAAAAGGAGAAGGAGATGCTCAAGGAGTTACATAATGTAATAAATCCTACATACAAAAGACTCCGTGCATCCATGGGAGAGCTTGAACCTACCGACATTGGTGACGGAAAGCCCATGACCATTATGAGGCTGAATAGAAACCCCGACGGGAAACCTGTCGGCGGGTACACTAAGGAGACTATCGTCATTAGCCTAGATAAGAACGGGGCAATAAATAATCCCGGCTTTGATAAGGCAATATCTGAAACACTTCACTTTGCCCGTGATCCTGTCAATGTGCAGAAGTACGGAGACCAACCATGGTTCAGGAATATGTCCCGCAATGCACAGGTTGCCCTCATGGATCCAAGTGGGGGACTAAAGGATAAATACTTTACGCAACGAAAGAACTGGCACCTCGGGTCACTAGAATCAGTAGGTCAAGCGATGAGTCGGTTTGGTCCTGCGGGGAAGAAGATAGGCGGGTTGATCTCGCAAGTCATTGGTCAAACACGAGACCTTCAAAGCCAAGTCAAGGTCTACGCAATCGCAGCCAATAAGGCATTTGTTCGGGTATCCAAGGAACTAGGTCTTAATGGATCGAGTATTTACAGCGAAGTCTGGCAAGACATGGCATTTTGGTTCGACAATCACCCCGAGTACTACGGCAGGGAAGATGTTGCATTTTCTGAAATGTGGAAGTGGTTAAGGAACGAGCGCCCCATGCATCTTGAGAATGTTAAAGACATGAATCGTGCCCGTGATGCCGTTAGGTTTTGGGTTAATAAGGAGGTAGAGGCTAAGAATCACATGCGATATGTGAATGAGGAGGTGCTTGGCAATAGGATCCGTGATGACCAGGTTACCGTGCAGTCAGAACTTGATGGGTCACAGGTAGATTTTTACAGAAGACCAATTGATCTAGGTTTCTCCACATGGAGCAGATCCTTAAATAATCATGCAATCTCATCAGTTGTTATGATTATGAGAAATAATCTAAACGAGGAAGTAAATACCGACACTAATCGTGAGAAGCTGCTCCAACAGCTTTCCAATAGTGCCCAGCAAGGAGACATGCCAAATGTAGATAAGTTGATGTCCCTTCTTTATGGGGATGATCAGGTAATTAGTGAGTTCGTGGAGCCATTCATATTAGGTGGGGTGAGAAGGTCAGCCTTTACTGGACCAGATGGAGCACCGGTAGGGAACTCTCAGTTTGCCATGTCATGGAAGAAGTCAGGTAAGGACATGATGACATTCCTTAATGATGTCTTTGATACATACTCTGAGAATGATGGTCTTGATTCTGAGCAAGAAGACCAAGCGAGGTTTGAGTGGTACGATAGCTTTGCTAAGCAATTAAATTCAAGATATAAAAGATTAGTTCGGGCTGACACTCAAGTAGCTAACGATGCTCACAATGTGATGAAGGCAAGTGAGGCTATTAAGAATACACCTCGCTCATTAGACTCAAGGCAAATTGAGTCCAAGCTTCCCAAAAAGTTTTTCTACTACGACATTCATGATGAGGTAAGCACTCAGATTAGATTAGCCATGATGGTTGCCACATCAGTGTTCGGTAGGAATGGCATGAAGATCAATAACATCGGTCAAGGTTTCTATGACAAGATGAAGGATCGTAAAGCTCTGTTTAACAATATCATGACAGAGGCTACTAGGGGAGTCCATGAAGCCCCTCAGATGACATACAGCGGTGCAGCCAAGAAGGAAGCTTATCGAATCTTAAAGGATCAGTTTAAGGAAAGTAACCCTAAGTTAGCATGGGAAAGACTGTATAATGATGCGGTTACCTATCGAGAATTTGGAAAAGTCTTCGATCAACTAGGTCAGTACTACGGCAAGGGGAACATATCGGGAGCTTACGGTGATGCAAATGTGCTACTTGAGTTATTGGGCACGCAATCACTACTTGTGCTTAATAATCCCAAGTCATCATTTTGGCAGACCCTAGCGTTGGGAGAGTTCCCGATGGCATTTCGTGGTCTGAATAGGATGTCAGGTAAAGCTACAGGTGCTGCGCTTGCAAATATGTTCGATCAATCATTTGGCGGTATACTTGAGGCAATGAACTTCAGTCTTCCCAAGACAAGTCGTCTCGCTAGGTCACTAAATAATACACACTTTCGCACACCAGAAATGGAGCTACCGCTCAAGGATTTACTTACTCAGGTCGGACCAAATGGTGAGATGGTGAATGGTACGAAAACGAACTCATTCAAGAAGGGTATTCGTTTTGTAAAGAATGCAATAGCACACAGCAGGCAATACAACCCGGATGGTAGTAGGCAATCCTTTGATGCATTCACAATGTTTACGGGACTATTCCCGTGGGCGAACGGAGTGATCAATCACTCGGTGGGTGTTGGTACTGCTACTGCCTACGAGTCTGAGATACTTAGGATCGCAAAGCACATACAGGATCAGGGTAATGACATATTTGATCCAAGGGAGTTCACTGCAGAGGAGTTGGGCATGAATAACTCAAAGACTGCGGAGATGGTGATCGGGGAGAGGGATGGTTGGAACAACATGAACAACATGCTCCTGGAGAATGGCACATCAAGCATGTCAAGGCTTGCGTTTGACTACCTCCAAAGAAGGGTAAGTAACCCGGATGCACCCGTGCTTGAGCACAATACGGTTCTTATGATGAACCAAGTGGGAATGTCCAATGTATCAGGTGAGGGATTTAATGCTAAGATCCCCGCACTTTATAATAACGGACTAATGAGGTACGCTGGAATCTTCCTTGGTTGGCCTATCTGGAAGATGGCACAGTCCAACAGATTTATTGGTAGGGAAGCAGGTGATGAGCTTGGTTCCTACATGGCATTCATTAAGTACCTCGGGTTACTTTCTGCGGTATATATGCCATTGGGATTATCCGCAGCTTTCTTAGTAGATTGGTATGACGAGGAGATTGTAGGTAAGCCTAACAACCTTCCACCACTTACCCCGTGGGCAATGATGCCGGTAGTCGGTCCCTTGTTCGCGCTTAGCAATGAAGAGTCTACAATCTACGCCCTTACATCTAGGCTTGCCAGGGCAGGTAACATTTACGGCATGGGTTTTGAGTTGGCTAATAGTATGTTCGCCACAGGTGATCCTTTTGGTGCAGCCAAAGAGTTCTCCCTAGATAGTAGACTATTCATGTTCAACACCTTTAGGAATGTGCGAGATGCACTAGGTACATGGTACCACCAAGGTGAGGCAGATTACGGTAATGTCATTCGACCAATGATGTACGGGCTAGGCTTAGGGTCAGTCATACAGCAAATGGACATAGTTACCAACCTCATGGATATAGACATTGAGGAGCGTAGGGTAGCTGACTACTTATCAGCAAAGAATTTAATCAAGAAGGCATCGTGGGTAATGGGGCTTCCATTAACACCGCCCGCCAAAGGGTATGGTAAGCCTTCTCCTGTCTCCATAAACCTGCGCCAAATGGAAAGGGCGGCATACGCCAATGACAAGACAGAGTTTTTTAAGCAATACCAAGAGGCGATAAGTGCCGCCAAGGTGTACATCGAGGAGAACGGCATGAACACAACTGCCGAGAAGTATGTACACGAAAGGTTTAGGCAACGAAACTTAAGGTATGGAATAACCAAGGGTAGAATCTCGGACGCTGATTGGAAAAGGATCCTGGAGATACAAGATGCTGATGATCGAGTCATGCTCGAGAACTACCTAGGTCTACATGAATTTTATTTAAATCAAATAGGAACTAAGCAATCTTCACTCCCAAGTGCGTCTCAGTTGAGGCGCATGGCATTGCTAGGGGTTCCTATGCGCTACTAATACATTATGCCAGTTAAAAAAATCTCCCCCGGAACTACTGAAGTCATTGAGAAAAGTAGGAATGTACATTTTATAAAGCACGCATTGAAGTCCACTAAGGACGAAGACTCATTTTGGGTGCTACTCAGCTTTGACCGACACCATGATAACCCAAAGTCTGACAATGTCATGGAGCGTAGACACCTTCAGCAAGCTAAAGAAAGAAATGCTTTGATTATAGATGGAGGTGACTTGTTTTGTGCGATGCAAGGCAAGTATGATCCTAGGTCAGACAAGAGGGATTTAAAGCCCGAGCATCAAAAAGGTGACTACCTAGATGCGTTAGTTAAAACCGCAGCAGATTTTTACGGACCATATGCGGATCGGTTTGCCATCATGGCTCCAGGGAACCATGAGACCGCCATATCCAAGAGGCATGAAACAAACCTCACAGAGCGATTAGTTACTATGCTCAACGATAGGCATGGTACAAATATAAGGGTAGGTGGGTTTAGTGGTTGGGTAAAGTTTCAGATAATGCTTTACGGGCAGGCACTTACAGTAAATCTATGGTACCACCATGGGTATGGTGGGGACGCTCCAGTCACTAAAGGGGTCATCCAAACCAACCGACAATCTGTTTATCTCCCAGATGCACACATTGTAGCAACGGGGCACACGCACAATGAATGGCAGTTCCCCATTCCGAGGATAAGATTAAGCCACAAAGGTAATGTGTACCATGATGAGCAGTTACACCTCAAGGTTCCATCTTACAAGGAGGAATATGTGGATGGTTATGGGGGGTGGCATATTGAGAGGGGAGGGCCACCAAAACCAACAGGTGCAGTTTGGCTTAAATTAAGTGCAAGAAAGACCACGAAGAGCGGTAAGGATACAAGTGAGCCACTAATTGAGGCGATCCGTGCCAAGTAAGTCTTGCCAATGTGTTACACGAAGAACTATGTTACTATAATGCATCAACACATAATTATCAATTCAGACATCGGACTCCACTTAGTAATATTTTCAGAAGAGGAAACCAT
>Ga0255783_10001641_pt1 | contig 23604 bp, 18 predicted proteins | sample 011ome_22_FD_179981 | JGI IMG/M metagenome (GOLD analysis project Ga0255783, IMG submission 179981) | Coastal salt marsh microbial communities from the Groves Creek Marsh, Skidaway Island, Georgia - 011507BT metaG (version 2) | ecosystem: Environmental > Aquatic > Marine > Intertidal zone >... | reverse complement strand
GTCTTATGATTACAACTGAAGTCATGATTGCTGAAGCACCTAAGGACGAAGCAGCACCCGCGATGCCTGATATGGGTGGCATGGGTGGTATGGGCGGCATGATGTAAGACGCGTCCATTGCGATTTGAAAACCCGGCCATGTGCCGGGTTTTTTTATGCTTCAAAAGCAGTATCGATACTGTGGTCAAAAGCCTGGGTTTAATGCAATTGCGCGGGTTCTTTTTTTCTATCGGGGAGATATACTGACCACCGGGCAGGGCGTCTAAGACGCTGTTTTTTATAAGAGGAAACAACAAATGGAATACTTAGTCGAGTTCATCTTCCGATACATCCACGTTATCGCCGGTATCACATGGATCGGCATGTTGTACTACTTCAACTTCGTGCAGACGGAGTACTTCAAAGAAGCTGAGGCAGACGCCAAAAAAGACGCAATGGCTAAGTTGGCACCGCGGGCTCTCTGGTGGTTCCGCTGGGGCGCGATGGTCACTTTCATCTCTGGCGCATACCTCCTACATAAAGTCGGTGCTTTGGGCGCAACGATGCCGGCTATCTGGGTGGGTGCCTTGGCAGGTACGTTCATGTTCCTGAACGTGTGGTTGATCATCTGGCCCGCACAGCAAGTTGTGCTGGGTATGAAGGAAGGTGACGGGCCCTCAAATGCTGCGAAAGCAGGTTTGGCGAGCCGCACAAACACACTTTTCTCAGGTCCTATGCTGTTGGGTATGTTGGCGTCAAAGCACTTGCCATTGGCAGGCTCAATGACTGGCCTCTACATCGCTATGGGATTGATCGTTCTTTTGGAAATCAATGCGATTATGGGTAAGCAAGGTCCAATGACCACTGTGAAGGGTGTGATTCACATGTCGCTGCTGCTTACTGTTGTGACGTGGGCCCTCCTGAACTTCGTCTGATTCAGATCTAAGTGTTGTGTATCAAAAAGGCGGCTGAGGCCGCCTTTTTTGCGTCTGATTAAACGTCACGAACAGAAGCTGGTCGCGGTATACTGAAGGCCTCAAGGGGGGGAGATTGACATGGCCCGAGATGAGCTAACCGAAATTCCATCATTTGCGGCTCGCCGAGACGAGGCCGTTGACAGTGCGCCACGCAATGCAATACCGAGCCGCAGCCGCGAAGCGATTGGCATGTCGGGGGGTAGTAAATTTGCCCTGGCATTTTCCTTTATTGCCGTTTGTGCTCTCTCTGCGTATGCGTTTTATAGTTATCAGCTCATTGGGGAATTAGCAGCTGATCAATCTCGGGCGGGCAAGCAAGTACAGAGTCTTGAGAACCTTCTGACAGATACTGATGAGACGGTGACCAAGTCAGCGACGGCCATGGGTGCTCAGCTCAACCTTCTCGATAGTGAGGTGCGTAAGCTTTGGGATGCACGCAAACTTTCGAATAAAAAGCTTTCCGATTTAGACAAGGCCGACAAATCAGCCGCGAAGACGGTACAGACCCTGCAGGACAATGGTTTTCGTCAGAAAAAGACCCTCGATGCGCTGACTGCTGAACTGAAAGCACTGCAGACACTGTCTGCCGATATCGAACGTCTGGCGGGGTCAGCGCGACAGATTCAGAGCGACGTTGAGCGCCTAGCCGACAATGTGAATCGCTCTAACTTAGAACGTGCGGCGCTCGGTAAACGCGTTGGCGCTAACGAGGAGTGGGTTGCCTCGATCAATAATTTCCGTAAGCAAGTAAACACCAACGTGAACCAATTAAGAGCAGACATTCGAGCGTTATCGGCTCAGATTGATTCGATAGATGCCACGTCCACATCTGCGCCCGTGCAGCCAGCTGTGCAGTGAGCGTTATAGACATTAAGATTGTTTAAGAGGTAAAGCATGACGGTAATTAAAGACCGTGACGTCGTTGAGAGCGTCGCCGACGCGCTTCAATTCATTTCCTACTATCATCCTCAGGATTTTGTCCAAGCTGTTCATCGCGCTTATGAGATGGAGCAGAGTCAGGCAGCAAAGGACGCTCTGGCACAGATACTGATCAACAGTCGCATGTGCGCGATGGGCAAGCGTCCCATCTGTCAAGACACCGGTATTGTCACCGTATTTGTCGATATAGGTATGGAGGTGCGCTGGGACACGTCACAGCCGCTAGAGGACCTTATCAATGAAGGTGTTCGACGGGCTTATTTGCATCCCGATAACAAGCTTCGTGCCTCTATCTTGGACGATCCTGCGGGCGCGCGGAAAAACACCAAGGACAATACGCCTGCTGTGATCCACACACGTATGGTGGCTGGCAATACGGTCGATTTTCGCGTCGCGGCAAAGGGCGGTGGCTCCGAGAACAAATCGAAACTGGCCATGCTGAACCCCTCCGACAGCATCGTCGACTGGGTGGTAAAGACCGTACCAACGATGGGTGCTGGTTGGTGCCCGCCAGGAATGCTTGGGATTGGTATCGGCGGCACGGCCGAGAAGGCCATGGTCATGGCTAAAGAGTCGCTTATGGATCCGGTCGATATTCACGAGCTTCGTGAACGAGGACCTGCCAACAAAGCGGAGGAGCTCAGGCTCGAAATCATGGATGCCGTCAATAAGTTAGGGATTGGTGCGCAAGGTTTAGGTGGTCTTACTACAGTACTCGATGTGAAAATCATGGATTACCCGACACACGCCGCATCACTACCAGTGGCGATGATCCCGAACTGCGCGGCGACGCGACACGCGCACTTTGAATTAAAGGGAGGCGGTCCTGTTTTTCAGGAGGCACCGAGTCTAGAGGCATGGCCCGAGGTGACGTGGGAGCCCGGTGAGTCGGTCAGGCGCGTTGATCTCGACACGGTAACTCGCGAGGAAACCTTGACCTGGCAGCCGGGAGATACGCTATTGCTTTCGGGCACGATGTACACGGGTAGAGATGCGGCACACAAGCGTATGACGCAAATGATTGCGGATGGCGAGCAGTTGCCCGTTAACTTGCAGGGCAAGTTCATTTACTACGTGGGTCCCGTTGACCCTGTCCGCGACGAGGTTGTCGGTCCTGCAGGCCCGACGACATCGACTCGCATGGACAAGTTCACCGATAATATTCTTGAAAACACCGGCCTTCTCGGCATGATCGGTAAGGCAGAGCGCGGGCCCGTCGCTATCGAAGCAATTCGTAAGCACAAAGCTGTCTATTTGATGGCTGTTGGCGGCGCGGCATATCTTGTTTCTAAAGCGATCACAGGTGCTGAGGTCGTCGCTTTTGAAGATCTGGGCATGGAAGCGATTTACGCCTTTACCGTTAAGGACATGCCAGTCAGTGTTGCTGTCGACGCAGAGGGGACCTCGGTTCACATTACCGGGCCAAAGGTTTGGCAAGCCGCCATTGAAGAGCAGGCGATTGAACTCTTCTAGGGCGGTCAGTTTCTCGGCGCGCTTTTTAAAGCGGTATCACCTATGGAAGAAGCGCTGTTTTATTCCGGGCGGAGGCCGACGTACCCGAAGCTTCATTAAACACGGTCGAACTCAGCTCGCGCGATGCTGCTTTAGACTCGACCTGTGGGCTCGCCCGTGACGACAGAAACACTTTATTGGCACGACTACGAGACGTCCGGAGCATCACCGGCGAATGATCGTCCCTGGCAGTTTGCGGGTGTACGAACGACACTGGATCTTGAGCTTATTGGCGAGCCGCTGACGGTCTACGCTAAACCCTCGCTGGATGTGCTTCCTCACCCCGCAGCGATAAGAGTTACTGGTATTTCGCCCTATGAATGTGAAGCAAAAGGACTGACAGAGCAGGGATTCATCGCGCGTATCCACGATGAATTATCGCAGCCGGGTACCTGTGGTGTGGGCTATAACTCGCTTAGCTTTGACGATGAAGTCACCCGTTATACCCTTTGGCGAAACTTCTATGACCCCTATGCGCGTGAGTATAGCCGCGGAAACAGCCGCTGGGACCTCATCGATATCGTTCGAGCCTTTTACGCACTGCGCCCTGACAGCCTCAGCTGGCCCAAGCACCCAGACGGATCGCCTAGCTTCAAGCTAGAGGACCTGTCGGCCGCTAATGACCTCGAGCACGGTGCAGCGCACGACGCGATGTCCGATGTAACCGCAACCCTTGCCTTAGCACGGGCACTCAGATCGGCCGATGAAGCCCTGTTTGACCGACTACTGAGTCAGCGCTTCAAGACCCGTGTTGAGGCTATGGTCGATACGTATCGCATGACGCCACTGGTACACATATCGGGTCTTTTTGGCACTGACCGACATTGCCTTGGCGTCATCGTGCCATTGGCAACGCATCCCGATTTTAAGTCCGATGTGATTTGTGCGGACATCACCCGCGAGCCTAAATTTCTTGATCTGTCAGTCGAGGAAATCCGGGCACGCCTCTTCGCAAAGAAAGAGGATCTGAGCTCGCCTGATGATCGCCCCGGCTTGATGACCATCAAGGTCAATCGGGCGCCTGTATTGTTGCCCATGTCAGACATCACCCCTGAGACGGCTCGGCGATTGGGCCTTAATGGTGGTTCTTTGCGCGCTCACTTGAGTGAGTTAAGAGCGGCGAGAGCGTCTCGAGGCGCTACCTTTCCCACCGAGTGTCAGGACATATACCGATCTGCGTCCAAACGAGTTGACGCTAACCCTGACACTGCCTTGTATGGAAGTTTTGTACCCAAAGAGGATCGGGGGCTCCTTCAGGAAGTACGGGATGCTTCGCCTGCGGAGTTACGTGATCGCAGATTTGCTTTCCATGACGCTCGATTACCCGAGCTGTTATTTCGATACCGTGCGAGAAATTGGCCCGACATCTTGAGCGACGAGGAGTGTTCGCAGTGGCAAGAGCACTGCAGAATGCAGTGGGAGGCGAGTGAGCACCTCAATCTCGAGGCTTTTCAGTCAGCACTAGAAGTCGAAATGCGCACTGATGGTTTGAGCGACAAACAGACGACTGCACTCGCTGACTTACAGCGCTGGGTGTCGGAGAATGCCAAAGTTTTAGGTGTTAGCACGCCCATCGGTTTAAACTAACATCAGGGTGGCCCTGCGTCGTTTATTGGGTGCGTCGTTTATTTGGTGCGGTGTTTCGCGCGATGTGCGCCATGAATGCGTTTAACGCCGGTTACGATCGGATATCACCGAACGGTGCTGGGTTCGAGGCGAAATCGCTGAGCTTTCAGAGAGTGCGAAAAGCGGTGAGAGAGCGAGATATAGGGAGATAACGCTTTGAAATTTGCTGGTCATCACATCTTGGGTATCAGCCAATTTGATCGGGGTGATGTCGACCGCATATTTGAAGTGGCGGATCGTATGCGGCCTTACGCTCGCCGTGAGCGCAAGACGTCCGTGCTCGAGGGGGCCATTCTGGGCTCCATGTTTTTTGAGCCATCCACACGAACTCGCATTAGTTTTGGAAGCGCATTTAATTTGCTGGGTGGCCACGTTCGCGAAACTACGGGTTTTGAGAGTACGGCGATCGCCAAGGGCGAATCGCTTTATGACACGGCGCGGGTGCTGAGTGGCTATTCTGACGCAATCGTTATGCGCCATCCCACCGAGGGTTCGGTGAGTGAGTTTGCCACCGCCAGTCGAGTGCCAGTTATCAACGGTGGTGATGGTGCAAACGAACACCCCAGTCAGGCACTGCTAGATCTCTACACGATTCGAAGCGAACTTGCGGGCCGAGGCAGGGATGTTGACGGACTTCGCATCGCAATGGTGGGTGATCTACGTTACGGTCGAACAGTGCACTCACTGTCGCGACTGCTCACGCGATTTGAAAATATCCGTGTGAGTCTTGTCTCGCCCTCTGAGCTCAAAATGCCCGATGCCTTGGTTGAGGAGATGCGGCAAAGCGGTGTCGAGGTTGTTGAGACCGATCAGCTTGAGGTCGGTATTGCGAACGTCGATATCGTCTACTCGACACGAATTCAGGAAGAGCGCTTTGAGTCACAGGCTGATGCTGATTTGTATCGTGGGCGATTCAGATTGAATCAGAGCATTTACACGGCGCTATGCGAGCCGAATACCGTCATCATGCACCCGCTGCCAAGAGATTCTCGGGAGGGGGCTCAAGAGTTGGATGAGGACCTCAATGATGATCCTAATCTGGCAATTTTCAGGCAGTCGGATAATGGCGTGCTGGTAAGGATGGCCCTTTTTGTACTCATCCTCGATGTGGTAGATCAAGTCGACGATTATTCAAGGCCTGTCAATTGGAGCACCGAGCGGCGATTTTGAGAGACCGATGTTGAGACACTTGTCCCTTGCCTATGGCGCAGATGATGTTGAAGTAACTTCTCAGGAGACAGTCTTTCAGGGCTACTTTCGCATGGATGCACTTACGCTTCGTCATAAGCGTTTCGATGGGTCCTGGACGCAGGGTATTCGTCGAGAGCTCTTTCAACGCGGTGATGCAGTCGCAGTGCTGCCTTGGGATGTGAAAGAAGATCGCATTATTCTGATTGAGCAGTTCCGCCCCGGCGCCATTCGTGGGTCTGACTCGCCCTGGATGCTCGAGGCCATTGCGGGTGTCGTCGAGGACGACGAGTCCGACGAGACGGTGGCACATCGAGAAGCCTTGGAAGAAGCGGGGTGCGTTATGGATGCACTGTTGCCAATCACATCCTATTACCCGAGCCCGGGCGCCTGTTCAGAGCAAATTCGCTTATTCATTGGTCGTCTCACCACTGCTGCGGTTGGCGAGGTCCGAGGTGTAGAGACTGAGAACGAGGATATTTTGGTCCACTCGGTGACTCGAAAAGAGGCGATTGCCTTGCTCGACGCAGGCAAGATTAACAACGGACTGACGATCATTGCACTGCATTGGCTCGCTCGCCACGGCGATCGGCTACGATCGGATTGGGTAAGTTAATGAGCGAGGGTTCAGATGGATCTGTACCCAAGAAACGCGGCCTCCTTGGTTCGAGCGTCATCGTTGGTATGGGTACGATGTTGTCGCGAGTACTCGGGCTTGCGCGGGATGTAGTTTTCGCAAACCTTTTGGGCGCCGCACCCAATGCTGATGCGTTTTTCGTCGCCTTTAAAATCCCGAACTTTCTTCGTCGGCTATTTGCTGAAGGCGCATTCGCTCAGGCATTTGTGCCTGTGCTTACCGAGGTTAAGGAAGGGGGGACGCTCGAGCAGGTGAAGGCACTGGTCAATCGCGTTGCAGGGGTGCTCGGTGGTTCGCTTTTCGTGCTGACAGCATTGGCCATGTTAATGGCGCCTTGGGTGGCCTTGGTATTCGCACCGGGTTTTAGTCGAGATGCGGCGAAATTGGCGCTTACTGCCGACTTAATCGTTTGGACGTTCCCTTATTTGATGTTGATCAGTCTCACGGGGTTTTGCGGCGCGATTTTAAATACTTACGGGCGTTTTGCCGTGCCCGCTTACACACCAGTGCTGCTCAATCTATCACTGATTTCTGCAGCTCTTTTCTGGGCGCCGACTATGCCCGAGCCGGCCATGGGCTTGGCGATGGGTGTCGCGTTGGCGGGTGTTGTTCAACTGCTTTTCCAATTGCCGTCTCTACATTCGCTAAAACTAACACCGAGACCTATTTGGGATACGAGCGATCCGAGTGTTCGTAAGATTCTAGCCCTTATGGTGCCAGCACTATTTGGCGTCTCAGTGAGTCAAATCAATTTGTTGTTCGACACTGTGCTTGCGAGTTTATTACCTGATGGCAGTGTTGCCTGGCTTTACTACTCGGACCGACTGACAGAGTTACCTTTGGGTGTGTTCGCGATCGCGATTGCAACGGTGATTCTGCCCACTTTGTCTGCGCTCAGCACGCGCGCCGACTCGGAGGCATTTTCACAGACGTTGGTTTGGGCCATACGGAACGTATTACTTATCGCCGTCCCTGCAACGGTTGCGCTTTGGATTTTGGCTGAGCCCATTTTGGCAACCTTATTCCAGTATGGCGCATTCGCAGAGGGCGATGTCACTATGGCGGCGGCAAGCCTTCGTGCCTACACCCTAGGGCTGGGGGCTTTTATGCTGATCAAGGTTTTAGCGCCTGGCTATTACGCGCGTCAGGATATGAAGACGCCTGTGAAGATCGGGATCATTGCGATGGTGAGCAATATGGTGCTTAACGTGGCATTTGTATTCCCACTCATGTGGCACTTCGATATGGGCCATGTCGGTCTTGCCCTGGCCACAAGCGCATCGGCCTGGATAAACGCAGGGTTACTTTTCTTCGGATTGCGTCGCGGCGGTGTGCCACTGGCAGGTGCGTTTGGCGGCAAATATGCGCTTCGTTTACTGGTAGCGGTTACAGGAATGGCGACCTTGCTCACCTTCATAACACCTGAGGGTGAGCTATGGCTGCAGGCTGACCTTTGGTGGCGTATCTCGCGTGTGACAGTGCTGGTTTTCGCTGGGCTGGCCAGTTTCATGCTGCTTATTGGCCTGCTCGGCGTAAGGCTTAGAGAAATTAAGGATCCGAGTCTGCACTGATCGAGATTGTCGGCGTCTGCTTCTGTATACTTCCCCGTAGTTTTTCTTATCGTTCAGGCATCATGAAACTCATTCGCGGATTGCACAATCTTTCGGACTTGATGCTCTCACAGAGCGCGGTCACGATTGGTGTTTTCGATGGTGTCCATCGAGGCCATCAAGAGGTCCTCGCCCATCTCAAGCGCGAGGCACAGTTGCTAGGTCTTCAAACAGCAGTTATTACCTTTGAGCCTATGCCCGGTGAGTTTTTGTTTCCGGACAAAGCACCACCCCGGTTGATGACGTTTCGGGAGAAGTATCAAGCGCTAGAGAAGCTAGGTATCGATTATTTGCTGTGCTTGCGCTTTAGTGATTGTCTTCGGACTATGAGCCCTCGCGCGTTTGTTGAAGATATTTTCGTCGAGGGGTTAAACGCGCGCTACATCGCGTTCGGCGACGATTTTCGGTTTGGAGAAAATCGTGCAGGGGACCTCCTGTTCACTGAAGCGCTCTCGGCTGAAATGGGTTATCAGGTGGTTCCTACATCGACGTTTGACATCAAGGGAGAACGCGTTAGTAGTACACGGATTCGTGCCGCGTTGGCGCGGGCAGACTTTGAGCTTGCGGCTGAGTTGCTGGGCAAGCCCTTCAAACTTTCGGGAAAAGTACTCAAAGGTAAGCAGTTAGGGCGAACTATCGGGTCGCCAACCGCCAATATTGCGCTCAAGCGTGTAAAGTCGCCGCTACACGGTGTTTACGCGGTTAGGGTGACCGGAGGTGGACTGAGCGATGCGCCCGGCGTGGCGAATGTAGGCGTGCGGCCCACCGTCAATGACGGCATGCTTGCGAACCTTGAGGTACACCTTTTTGATTTTGACGGCGACCTCTACGGAGAGCGTCTTGATGTGGAGTTTTTGATAAAGCTCCGAGACGAGAAGAAGTTTGAATCGTTGGATGCGCTCAAGGCCGCGATTGCGGTCGATCAGCAGGCTGCGCGAGAGTGGCATGCAATACACCCGGCGAAATAGGAAGAGAACACAGTTCAAAGATGACTGACTACAAAACGACATTAAATCTGCCTCAGACCGCGTTCCCAATGAAGGCTAATCTCACTCAGCGTGAGCCTCAGCGGCTTAAGCAATGGGAAGCGATGGGTCTGTATCAGAAAATGCGGGCTGCGGGTTCGGGCAAGCCGACGTTTATTTTGCATGACGGTCCTCCTTATGCGAATGGCGAACTGCACGTGGGCCATGCGGTAAATAAAATCCTCAAAGACATCATCACCAAGTCTAAGACGCTGTCAGGCTTCGACGCGCCTTACGTTCCTGGCTGGGACTGTCACGGCTTACCCATTGAGCTCAACGTTGAGAAGAAAGTTGGCAAGCCGGGGCACAAAGTGACTGCGGCAGAGTTTCGTCAGAAGTGTCGCGAGTACGCGGCTAAACAGGTGGACAACCAACGCGAGGACTTTAAGCGCATGGGGGTTGTCGGCGATTGGGACGATCCTTACCTGACAATGAACTTCGAGTTCGAAGCGAATATCGTCCGCACGCTTGGAAAAATCATCGAAAACGGTCACCTGCAACAAGGCGCTAAGCCCGTTCACTGGTGTTTAGATTGTGGATCCGCATTGGCCGAGGCTGAGGTTGAGTATCAAGATAAGGTCTCCTCTGCGGTGGATGTAGCTTTTCCTTTTGCTGATTCCGTGCAGGCAGAGGCGATTTTAGGCGATACCGGGCTCGATAAGTTGTCGGTTGCGATCTGGACTACCACACCTTGGACACTCGCAGCGAATCGCGGTGTCAGCATCGCCGCAGACCTCGATTACGTTGTTCTCAACGTAAATGGCCATGGGGTTTTGGTAGCCGAAGCCCTAGTGCAAGCATGCGCCACGCGTTTTGGAGTCGAAGAAGTGGATATCCGGGCCACTGTAAAAGGTGAGCTGTTAGATCGCGTTTTCGTCATACCGCCTTTCGCGACCGAACCCGTACCGCTGATGCTGGGTGATCATGTCACGACCGATGCGGGGACCGGATGTGTACACACAGCGCCCGCGCACGGTCTTGAGGATTTCCATATCGGCAAAGCCTACGACCTTGAGGTGTATAACCCCGTCGGTGGCAACGGTGTTTATTTGCCGGGTACGCCCGTCTTTGAAGGCAAGCACATTTTCAAAGCCAACGACGAGATCGTCGCTGAGTTAGAGGCGCGCGGTATCCTGTTATGCCACAAGCCATTTACGCACTCTTATCCTCATTGTTGGCGCCATAAAACGCCGATTATTTTTCGTGCAACTTCGCAGTGGTTTATTTCGATGGAGCGCCAGGGTCTGCTCGCAGAGGCCAAAAAGGCGGTCGATGTGGTCACCTGGGTACCTGATTGGGGACGCGCACGAATTGACGCAATGCTTGAGAATCGACCTGACTGGTGTGTTTCGCGCCAACGTACGTGGGGCGCACCGATTCCACTATTCGTCAATAAAGTCGACGGTAGCCTGCACCCGAATAGCGTAACGCTGATCGAAGAGGTCGCGACCCGTATTGAAGCAAAAGGCGTCGACGCATGGTTCGAGCTTGAGGCAAGCGAGCTATTGGGTGATGAAGCCGGCCAATATGAAAAGGTCACCGATACGCTCGATGTCTGGTTTGACTCTGGCGTGACCCACGCATGTGTTTTGCGAGATCGCGATGGATTGGCGTCACCTGCCGATTTATATTTGGAAGGATCCGATCAGCACCGGGGCTGGTTCCAATCGTCATTACTGACTGGTATCGGCGCCTTTAATGAGTCGCCCTACCGTCAGGTATTGACCCACGGCTTCACGGTCGATGGTGAGGGTCGAAAGATGTCAAAGTCGATCGGCAACATCATCCCCGCTAAGAAAGCGATGAATGATATGGGCGCCGATATTTTGCGCCTCTGGGTATCGTCGGCCGACTACCGAAATGAAATCGCTGCGAGCGATGAAATCTTCAAACGCACATCAGATACCTATCGACGCATCCGGAATACCGCGCGCTTCTTGCTGGCCAACCTCGCAGGGTTCGAACCCAAAACAGATTTGGTGGAGAGCTCAGAGCTGTTGCCTTTGGATCGTTGGATTGTGTCGAAGACGAAGGACTTGCAGGCCGAGTTGATCGAGGCGTACAACACGTATCAGTTCCATCACGTGTATCACAAGGTTCACAATTTCTGCAGCGGCGAGCTAGGTGGTTTTTATCTTGATGTGATCAAGGATCGGCAGTACACAACGCAGACTGATTCTTTAGCTAGGCGGTCTTGTCAGACCGCGCTCTATCACATGGCCGAGGCCATCAGTCGCTGGATTGCCCCCGTCCTCAGTTTTACAGCAGAGGAGATTTGGGAAAATCTTCCGGGGGAGCGGGCAGAATCGGTGTTCCTAGCTGAGTGGTATGAGCTGCCGTCTACAGATGACAGTAGTGCGATGGGCGATGAGTTCTGGACAAGGTGCTTGGCAGTTCGTCAGGACGTTAACAAGGCAATGGAAGCCGAGCGCGGTGCTGGCAATTTACGTGGATCCCTCGATGCAAGCGTTGTGCTCTATGTCTCCGATGAGCTCCAAGCATCACTTGCGATGTTGGGGGACGAGCTGCGTTTTGTCCTAATCACCTCGGGCGCCGAAATCGCTAATATCGCAGACGCGCCTGCGGATGCCCTGGTCGGCGATGTCGACGGATTAAAGGTGGTTGTCAGCGCGAGCGAAGCTGAGAAGTGCGAGCGTTGCTGGCATAGGCGCGACGACGTCGGCGCTCACGCCGACCATCCAACGTTGTGCGGCCGCTGTGTCTCCAATGTCGCTGGCGATGGTGAGACACGGCACTTTGCGTAGCGTCTGTCAGCGGCTGTGCTCTCACAAAGAACCTTTAAATAAAGAGGGGCCTGTAAACCTGCAGGAACCTGGGACCCAAGAGGGGCATAACACCCGATATGAGTGACATCCAGAAGAGTGCAGACAGCGAAAGGCATGAATCTAGCTCGCTCTTCTTGCGGGCGTTATCAAACCCTTGGCTTGGGTTTTTGTTGGCGGCAGTGGTTATTTGGGTTGATCAGTACACCAAAGCTTTGGCAAGCGCGGAGCTTCAATATCGCGTGCCAGTTGAGATTACCTCGTGGTTCGATCTGATGCTTGCACACAATACAGGTGCGGCGTTCAGCTTCTTAGCCAGCGCCGGTGGTTGGCAGCGATGGTTTCTTGCAGGCGTTGCGTCGGCAGTGAGCCTTGTTGTTGCCGTTTGGTTGACCCGACTGAAACGCTCTGAGCTGATGTTGGGTATCGCGCTAGGTTTGATTCTGGGTGGTGGCTTGGGAAATTTAATTGACCGCGTAAACCTAGGTTACGTCGTTGATTTCATCTCATGGCACTACAACGATTGGTATTGGCCTGCCTTCAACATAGCGGATTCGGCTATTTGTCTCGGCGCGGTGTTGTTGGTGTGGGATAGCTTTTTTGCCGAAACCCGTTAGTAGGGTGGCAAGCAAGTTAATTAGATAGGTGAGTATGGCAAACGATCTGCAAATTACAGAGAACACCAAAGTGTCACTGAACTTCTCGATAACGCTCGACAGCGGTGAGGTTGTTGACAGTAATTTTGATCACGAACCCGCCAGCTTCGTTATGGGCGATGGTTCTTTGCTGCCAGGCTTTGAAGCGTGCCTTGTGGGTATGAAAGGCGGGGACGAGGGTGTTTTCACCATTACCCCCGAGCAGGGTTTTGGAGAGCCTCAGGAAGCGAACTATCAGGACATCCCACGTCATACCTTTAGTAACGACTCTGAGCTCGAGATCGGAATGGTATTTTCTTTCGCCGATGCAGCAGGCAGCGAACTCCCGGGTATTGTTGACTCTTTCGATGAAGATACAGTCCGTGTTAACTTCAATCACCCACTCGCGGGACGCACCCTCAGGTTTGAGGTGAAAATCGACCGCGTGGAACCAGCGGAGTTGCACTGATGACAGTGATGCTTGCCAACCCGCGCGGATTTTGTGCTGGTGTTGATCGGGCGATCGACATCGTTAACCGCGCGCTTGAAGTCTTCGGACAGCCTATATACGTCCGCCACGAAGTCGTGCACAACAAGACCGTTGTCGATGACCTTAGGGGTCGGGGCGCCGTCTTTGTCGAAGAACTTGACGAAGTTCCAGACGATGCAATTGTTATCTTCAGTGCCCATGGCGTTTCCAAAGCTGTTCAGGATGAGGCGGCGAACCGTGGTCTCCAAGTATTCGATGCGACCTGTCCCTTGGTAACCAAGGTGCATGTCGAAGTGACTGCTTTCAGTCGTTCAGGCAAGGAATGTATTCTTATCGGCCACGAGGGACACCCCGAGGTGGAAGGCACCATGGGACAGTACAATCGGGCCAATGGTGGTGAGATGTATCTTGTTGAGGATGAGGAACAGGCATCAAGCCTTGTTGTACGAGACCCTGATAATTTGTCTTATGTGACACAAACTACGTTGTCCGTGGACGATACCGCAAAAGTCATCGAGGCACTCAGAGCCCGTTTCCCTAAAATCCAGGGGCCGCGTAAGGACGATATTTGCTATGCCACGCAGAATCGACAAGATGCGGTTCGAGCCCTCGCCGAGAAAGCCAACGTGGTTCTCGTTGTGGGTTCGCCCAACAGCTCTAACTCCAATCGTTTGAAGGAGCTCGCGGAGCGGTGTGGTTCGCGTGCTTACCTTATCGATTCAGCTTCGATGATCGATCCAAGCTGGGTTTCTGAAGGTGATACTGTGGGAGTAACGGCCGGGGCGTCAGCACCTGAGCATTTAGTCGAGGGCGTTGTTTCTTGGCTAAAGGAGCAAGGCCATACCAATGTCGAATCACTCGACGGTCAACCAGAGAATATTACCTTCTCGCTGCCTAGGGAACTTCGTATTCCGGTCGTTGAGGTGAACTGAATCACCGCATGCACCCAGAGTGTGCAGCCAGTTCTAGGGTTTTAGAAGAAGCCTCAGCTGCTGGCCGCTGGTTAGTCAATCACCCATCATGCCTCTCGACGTCTTGAAAACGTGGCTGGCAGAACGATAGCTTGAGACAGCGGTATGACTTTTTTCTTAGAGAGAACAGTTTTTTCCGGTGGCGCCTTCCCCTTGAGGATTGCTCAGTTTTTTCGGGGACTTGCCTTACTGAATTACCTCTAAGCCTATTGCGGCTTTTGGCTTAACGGCTCTGAAAATACGAACGCCAAACCTCGCGGTCGAAACCCTCGGTACCCACGTGATCTGACCATGCTTGCCATTGCTGGCTAAGCTCTGTGATGACATCAGGATGTTCCAGCGCAAGGTCGATACGCTCACCCGCGTCTTCAGCGATATCGTACAGGGCCCACTTACGCTGGCGGGGATTAAATACTGCCTTCCAAGGTCCCGCGCGGACACCCCGCCAACCGGTGTGCTCCCAAAACAGAGGGGTTGTTCGTTGAAAGGCTCCCCCTGTTAATAGGTGGGCAAAATTTTCTCCCGGTAACGTGTGATCAACGTGAGCGCCCGCCAGATCGAGGATGGTTGGATAGAGGTCTTTAACATCGACAATGGTTTCCGTATCGATCGTGTTTTTAGCGGTCAGCCCGCGCGGCCAATGCACGATGATTGGTGAGCGAATACCTCCCTCGAAAGTTGAGCCTTTGTGACCTCGAAATGGGGTGTTTGATACGGTCGCCCATTCGGGTCCGTACGATAAGTAAGAGCCGCGGTCGCCCGGCAGCGTACTGGCTTTGTGCAACCCACGGTTACTGACGTCCTCCGCGGACGCACCGTTGTCAGAGAAGATCAGTATTAGAGTGTTTTCGAGATAACCAAGCTTTCCGAGTGTTTCTTGAATTCGTGCGATTCCACTATCGGCTTTGGTCATCTGTGCCGCGTATACCTCCATGAGTTCAGGAGGCGCAGTTTTCAACTCATCTTGTGGCCGCCTGCTGTTTGTCAGTCCTTGCGCTTTTAGGGTTGTAAGGCGCTGGGTTGACACAGATGTCGTGCCGTCACTGAAACTATTCTCGTAGTCGGCAATCGCTTCCCTCGGTGCATGCAGCGGCCAGTGAGGTGCAGTATAAGAGACCATCAAGAAAAAGGGTTTATCTGCGCGATCACGGCTATGCGCTTCTAGACGCTCAATAGCGAAGTCGGTGGTTGCATCGGTCATGTAAAAATTGTCGCCGGGAGGCGTCCAACGTGCTTCCCCGCGGGCCATAGTTCTTACCATGGGCTGATCTGTGATCAGTTCAAAGTAGCTGCTTGCACCGCTTATGAGACCAAAGTACTCGTCGAAGCCATGCGCTAGCGGCCAGTTCTCAGGTCGCTCACCGAGATGCCACTTACCAGCGAGGTAGCTGCGATAGCCGGCGCCACGAAGCGCCTCCGCGATCGTCACTGACTCCGGGTCGAGATATCCCTGGTAGGGTCCTGACGTTGGCTCAACGTGCGCGGGCGCCGTAAGAAAACCCAGACCAACGCTGTGTGGATCGCGGCCCGTAAGCAGGGCAGCCCTTGTCGGAGAACATCGTGGTTGCACGTAAAAGTGCGTGACTGTCAGACCATTCTCTGCCAGCGCATCGATGGTGGGTGTTCTGATACGACTACCCAGAAATGAGTAATCGGAAAAGCCAGCGTCATCTAACAGCACAACCACGATATTGGGCGGTGCAGCCTTGCTGGCTGACGAGTTGACCTCGGTAAATTTGCCTGATGTTGCGTTTTGAGACGCATGCCTAGGACCTTCTGAATTCGGATCCACCGACTGTGTTGTTGCAGTGCCCGTGATAGACATCTCGCGTGCCGAGGCAGAGTGCTCGTGGTGATCTGTCTTGGCGTAAGTGCTGAGGCTAACGAGACCCAGCAGCCCGCACAGTAGGTAAGTTACTAATCGTGGATGTCTCGCCATACCTATCACGGCGCTGAACAAAACTTGGGTCCATGCGCCTCGGTTAAAGGATAGTTGCGGATAGGACTTCTGCCGCAGATTTGAGGATGCCATCCTCTCATACCCTTTCTGCACTGAGTCCGAATACCTTAGGAATTGCCCGAGGCAGGCGTTAACGATGCTCCGCCCCTCAGTGCATGGTGCTTGCTTTGTTAACCGTACACACATTACCTGCTTTCCATTTCTGATGCGTTTTGGCTATCAGTAAACACAGTCTGGTTTTAAAAAGCTATCAGCATCCGAACTGCCCCAAGATCTCTGGTTGCGGCGACGCGCCTTTACGCTTCGCGCATGAAACCTTTTAATTACAGACAAGGATTCACGCTTCTCGAGTGCCTGATCACTATGGCGATCTTGGCCACTTTAGCCTCGCTTGCCGTGCCCTCATTTACCGCCTCGCGTGATCGCGCTCAGCAGCTGTATGTGATCGATCAGCTGGAGGCGGCCGTTGCAACGGCTCGTCACATAGCCGTTAGTGAACGTGCTGCTGTCACCTTGTGTGGGCTGAGCACCCGTCGTTTTTTGGGGGAAAGCGTAAGCACTGACACTATCGCTTGTGGCGATAGTTACGCGAGAGGCGTCAGTCTGTGGATCGAGACTACCGCTGGTTGGCACATGCGTCATGTCTGGGAGTGGGGGCCGGTGGTGATATCAAATCGTGACGGCAGTCGAGCGGTAAGCGAACCTATCGTGTTCTCACCACGAGGCTTGGCGTTTCGCAATATGACCTGGTCAACCTGCGTTAACGGCGCAAACTTGTCACTGGTCCTCAATCGTGTGGGCCGGCCGGTACGAAGAATGGAATGGGGACACTGCTAATCTTCAAGTCCCAACTTTTTAAGCCGATAGCGAAGACTTCTAAAACTCACACCCAGGGCTTTTGCTGCCGCTGTTTTGTTCCAGCGATACTCGGTCATGGCATTCTGAAGAATCTCGCGTTCTATTCCATCCATATGACCTTCAAGGTCACCATCAACAGCGTCAAGCGTGGTCAAGTCACGCCCACCGGAAGGCGTCATTGCGTGACCGAGGTCTGCGCTCGTACTTGTCTTTTGTGCCGGAGTTGGTCTTAACGTACTCGCTGAGGCAATGATGTCGAGGTCGTCTGCTTGGATCTCCCCAGCATCAGTAAGCGCTGCGGCTCTCGCCAAGATATTTTCAAGTTGACGGACATTGCCCGGGAAATCAGCAGAACAAAGAAGCGCCAACGCGTTAGCTGCAAGCGTTCTTGGAGCCCCCCCATTTTCTTCCGCAATTTTCGCAAGTAAATGAAGCGCAAGATCTGGTATGTCCTCACGTCTGTCTCTGAGTGCAGGCACTGCGATATCGATGACGTTGATTCGGTAGAAGAGGTCATCTCTAAATCTACCGGCGGCAACTTCCTGGCTCAATCGCTTGTGAGTGGCACTGATAAGTCGGACATCGATACTGACTTCGGTCTCGCTACCCACTGGTCGCACGGCCTTCTCTTGTAAGACACGAAGCAGTTTTACTTGTGTGGCTAAAGGGAGGTCTGCCACCTCATCGAGCAGCAGCGTGCCGCCCTCGGCCGCTTGAAATAGGCCTTGTTTGTCGTGCATCGCGCCCGTGAAAGAGCCTTTCAAATGGCCAAATAGCTCGCTTTCTACCAACTCCGGTGGGATGGCGCCGCAGTTGACGGCAATAAAGGGACCGGACTGACGTGCGCTTGACTGATGAATGAGCCTAGAGACTACCTCTTTACCTGCGCCTGATTCCCCATGAACGTGTATGGGTGCCTGGCTGCGTGCCACCTTTGCGATTTTCTCTCGCAGTTTCGCTGTCGCTGGCGACGAGCCAATAAGACCGCGTGAAACGCTTTCATTGTCTGTGCGTTTCAAATTGAGTGCATGACCCACTAGCTCTCTGAGCTTGTCGAGCGCGACAGGCTTGGATACGAAATCGAAGGCGCCCAGCTTCAGGGCGTTGATAGCTGCCTCCACACTTCCGTGTGCGGTGATAACTGCGACAGGCAAATCCCGGTTGAGCTCTTGGACGTGCTCTACCAATTGAAGACCGTTGCCATCGGGAAGTTTCATATCCGTAAGACATAAATCGGGTTCGTGGTGCTCCAACAAGTACATTGCCTCGGTGAGCGTTTTCGCACTCAAGGTATTTAGATTCATGCGCGCGAGAGCAATCTCCAGCAATTGGAGAATATCGGGCTCATCGTCAACTAACAGTACCGTTTGGTTCACTGCACATCCCTTGGCTGCATTCGCAGGCTAAGTCGGAAACTGCTCCTACCATCGTGTGCGCGACGATAGCTGATCTCCGCACCGTTACTCTCGCAAAGCTCTTTGCACAAATAAAGACCTAACCCGGTTCCCTCTGGGCGTGTCGTAAAAAACGGCTCGAACAGTCGCGACTGAGCACTTTCCGGAACACCTTCGCCGTTATCGATCACATCTATGAAGCAGAGTCGCTGCAACACGTTCTGACCAATATGTAGGTCTACAGCTCGTTCACCCGTCGCGCTCTCGCTGTGTCGCAATGCATTATCAATGAGGTTATCCAAAACCCGTTTAAGCTGATTCTTGTCGGCCGAAATCGGCCAATCACAGCTTCCAGAGTAGGACAAATTGGCTGCCGCTGAACTTGCCTCTTTGAAGTCGCATATCACTGACGGAATCCACTTGTTGACATCAATCGGCTCTAACAATGGGGGCACGCGTCTTGATAGATCTAGGACGTTATTGACGGTATCGTTCATCCGTTTTGTATTGCGTACAATAATATTCGCTAGCTCACGATCACCCTCATTCATAGCCTCATTCTCGGCGAGCAGTTGCACGGCATTACTGACCGCGGCGAGTGGATTACGAATCTCATGGGCAATGCTGCCGGTAAGGCGGCCCAACGAATTTAGCTTCAGCGACTGTGCGAACTGGGTCATGGGGGTGTAATCGTCGATAAAGAGTAGCGCGTCACCATCCCTGCCGCCGTCAACTGTGGTGAAACGCGGTAGCAATGTTCGATGCCCTTTATCGGGTTTAAAAGGAGCGGGCATTAGCGTATTGCCGTCCCGCCATTCCTCTAGCGCCAGTGCCAGTTGAGGGTCGACTAACTGTGCCGGTCGTTCGCTGTTGGACTCGAGCAATAATAAGTCATTAGCTGCAGAGTTCACCGGCCTCAGGCCGTTATTGGGGGTAACGAGAAAGATGCCAGTCTGCATGTGCTCAACGATTTGATCGTTGAAGAGCTTGAGGCGGCGCGCTTGGCTCGAGGCAACCTCTGCGCGTTGTTCTGCCTGCGCTAAGGTGGCAGATGCGAGCTGTCCTAACCAGCCGATTAGAAAGACGAGGAGACCGCGTAATCCTGCGTATAAAAGTCCTCCCGTCTCCGTGCTCCCGCGCGACATGACGAACAGTGTATCCGCCAACATCGCGAGAACGATTAACGCCGCAACCAGCGTGGCGAGCTGCCGACTCACTAGCAACATACTTGCTGCCGCAACGGTCACAAAATAAAGCGAAGTGAAACCACTAGTGACCGAAGGGCTGGGATTTGCGACGAGTGTCGTCGCGACGACATCGACCATCATCACGCCAAAAATACCGCTCTCTGTCGTAAATTTTGAGGACGGGCCCAAAAGCGCAATAATCAGGCTGCTGACGACGAAAATGCCGGCGCCGATCATTTGAAGCGAACTGCCGCCCGATGCAAGTCCAGGTCCTGTATCGGCAAGAGTGAGTGCAAACAAAACCGATCCGACTACCAACCGGTAAACGTTGTAAACAGCGAAGACCTGTGAGCGGTCGATGGTATCCTTGTCGCCCGGCGACGTATCTTCAGACATCGTTTGATCAGTGTTTTATCATTGTCCACGCACTATAGCAGTGAGCACGACAGCAGCAACAGTACCGCGAGCAAACAACTCGTGACGAGGAGTAACAGCGCATGAAAGTTGTCATGGGGCAGCTCAACACTTGGGTGGGAGACATTCAGGGAAATACCGATAAGGTAATCAATGTCGCGTTGGAGGCGGTGTCACACGATGAGCCTGTATTGCTCGTTTTTCCCGAGCTTACGCTGACCGGGTATCCACCAGAAGATTTGTTGATGCGTGACAGTCTTCACGATCAAATCGAAACTGCGTTGATGCGCTTGGCGTCAGAGCTTCCCGCAGAACTGTATGCGGTCATTGGTTACCCGCGCCGCTCTGGCGGTCAGCTGTTCAACGCGGCGGGAGTCATTCACCGTGGCGCCATTATTGGTGAGTACTTCAAGCAGCGATTGCCAAATTACCAAGTGTTTGACGAGAAGCGATATTTTGCCGAGGGACAAGGTGCCTGCGTGGTGGATGTAGCCGGTATCAAGGTGGGTATTACCATTTGCGAGGATATCTGGCATCGAGAGCCAGCCTATGAGGCTGCCAGGTCCGGCGCCGAGTTGCTTATCAATTTGAATGCCAGTCCCTTCCACCGAGGTAAGCACAAAGAGCGATGGCAAGTGCTCGCGGACCGTGCGACCGAGCAGAACATCCCCATGATCTATGTTAATCAGGTCGGTGGTCAGGACGAGCTTGTATTCGACGGTGGCTCCTTTGCCGTGAACGCCGATGGTGAATTGGCGACGGTTGCGCCCGACTTCGAGGAGGGAAGCTACGAGCTCTCAGTCTCCCGCACGGTGCGCGGCGTCGAGATTGCCCAGGGTGTCGCCGCATCGGCACTGTCTGACATCGCGGCCGTTTGGCAGGCTTTAGTGTTAGGTGTGCGCGACTACGTTGAGAAGAATGGTTTCCCTGGCGTTGTACTTGGCTTATCGGGCGGTATCGATTCGGCAGTCACGCTCGCTGTGGCCGTTGACGCGCTCGGCGCTGACCGTGTGCAAGCAGTCATGATGCCGTTTAAGTACACCGCTGAAATCAGCGTCGCCGACGCGGGTGAGCAGGCGTCCATCATGGGCGTTGAGTACGATGTCATCTCGATTGAGCCCATTTACGAGATGTTCATGTCGGGGCTGCTGGAGCAGTTCGAGGGCACAAAGGTCGATACCACCGAGGAGAACCTCCAAGCGAGATGTCGCGGCGTGCTGCTGATGTCAATTTCCAACAAAAAGCATCGTCTCGTACTGACCACAGGTAATAAGAGCGAGTTGGCAGTGGGATATTCAACGTTGTATGGCGATATGGCCGGTGGTTTCGATGCGCTTAAGGATTGCCCGAAGATGCTTGTGTATGCGTTAGCGCGCTACCGAAACACCCTCGGTTACTGTATTCCTCAGCGGGTAATAGATCGTCCTCCTTCGGCCGAACTGGCGCCCGATCAAACAGACCAGGACAACTTGCCGCCCTACGAGGAGCTCGATGAGATTATCGAGCGCTACGTTGAGGATGATCAGAGCCCCGAGCAGATCGTTGCGGCAGGGTTTGCTGAGTCGGATGTGAGGCGCGTTATACGCCTAGTCGACTTAAACGAGTACAAGCGACGTCAGGCACCGGTGGGTGTTCGCATTACAACACGGGGTTTTGGTCGAGACCGTCGCTATCCTATTTCTTGGGCCTGGCGTAAGAGTTAAACAACGCATAGGCGCGTTTTGCAGAGCGCCGTGTGGAAAGGCGCGTGATGACATTCGCATCAGAACGCGGGTTTTGCTCGAGATCGTCGCGGCCTCATTGCTCGGGCTTGGAGAAAACCTTGGAGCGCACGTAGCACACCTCACAGAATGCTGCGGGAGTCTGCTTAGCTGAATGAGTGAGCTTGGACTCTCTATAATCTGGGTAGAGCTTTGCTCTGGAAACTTTCTCTAGAGAACGTTACCGAAGCGGTGTCTCGCCTAAAAGTAGAGCAAGCTTAGGACTCGAAGCCGGGCCGATAGTCGAACTGCGGTGCTGCGGGTGGATCCAGCAGTCCAAAGGTCACATTGTTAAGCCATGAGCGCTCGAAGCCCTCGATGTCGTAACCGCCCTTAAAATTGCAGTCCGCATCAACATTAGGGTGCTCTGGGTAGTTGGCGCAAAGAACGCGCACCGAATCCATTGCCAATTCACTCATCTCGAGCAGAATGTACGCCTGTGCCATCACCGCTAAGCCATCGGCAACCGCCGTTGTTTCCTGCATGTTCTCGACGACATTCTGACCGCGCTTTAGCGCCGCCATGTAGGCACCACGCTTAAAGTAGTAGTTGGCAACGTGAATTTCATGGCGCGCCAACATATTTCGGATGTACACCATCCGCGCGCGCGCATCCTGAGCGTATCGGCTGTTGGGATAGCGCGTCAGTAACTGGGTGAATTCATCGAACGCTTCTCGCACACCACTGACATCGCGCTTGGAGTCATCACTGGGGATGAGCGACGAAAAGAAATTTTTGTTCATGTCATAAGCTGACACGCCCTTCATGTAGTAAGCGTAGTCCACGCTCGGATGCTGTGGATGAAGACGGATAAAGCGCTCCGCCGCTTCAATAGCGGCTTCGCTCTGGTACGCACCGTAATGCGCGTAAATAAGTTCGAGTTGTGCTTGCTCCGCATATTTCCCAAATGGGTAGCGACTCTCAAGCTGCTGCAACGCACTGATTGCGAGATCAAAGTTCGAGGTATCCAAGAACCGCTGAGCGCGTCGATACATTTGCTGCTCACCAGAGTTGAGGTCAACCTCTAACTCATCATCACCGTCAAATAGCGCACAACCCGATAACCCGGCGCTCATTATGAGCAGGGTGATGAGCCATTTGCCCCCAAAAATTACAGGCTTAGTCACTGCTGTTGCTTCCATCTGATAGCATCACACCTTCATATTGTAACCCGCGGTTCCACTTTGATCACAGCTCTCATTTCATTTGGTGGTGAAGATGTCGACGATTAATCCCAGTGACAAGATCTTCACCGCCCAGGTCCCTATCCAGCAGCACGGTATGCGCTTGGACCAAGTTGCTGCCGAGTTGTTCCCTGATTACTCCAGAAATCGTCTGGCCACCTGGATAAAAGCAGGGCGGCTAACGCTGGATGGCAAAGCCGTGAAGCCAAGAGAAAAGGTGGTAGCAGGTGCTGTACTCCAGCTGGAGGTGGACGATGAGCCTGTTATCGACTGGCAGCCACAGGAGATGCCGCTCGATGTTTTGTACGAGGACGAACATATCCTTGTTATTAACAAGCCCGCAGGCGTTGTTGTTCATCCGGCGGCCGGACACGCTGACGGTACGCTGGTAAATGCATTACTGGCTTACGCACCGGAACTCGACGCCTTGCCACGGGGCGGTATTGTGCATCGTCTCGATAAAGAGACCCCGGCA
>Ga0255783_10001630_pt1 | contig 23674 bp, 41 predicted proteins | sample 011ome_22_FD_179981 | JGI IMG/M metagenome (GOLD analysis project Ga0255783, IMG submission 179981) | Coastal salt marsh microbial communities from the Groves Creek Marsh, Skidaway Island, Georgia - 011507BT metaG (version 2) | ecosystem: Environmental > Aquatic > Marine > Intertidal zone >... | reverse complement strand
TATATAAGCGAGCAATTAGCGCAGGCTATAGCAGACTACGCCAATAAACTGTTCAGTCAGGGTAAGACAGTCAATAGATTCGACGTGTTGGATGTATTAGATGACTATCGTGAGCCAGATTTCAACCAACTACTGGAGGCTCTTAAACATGACTGAGGAAGAATACCAAGCAGCAGAAGATCGAGACGCTGAGAAGTACGACATCGATAAAGATCGGGAACTACTGGAAGCACTAGAGTTGGCAGACATTGTGCGTAAACAAATGGAGGTGATTAACCATGCTTGATGAACTTATTTTGCAGAGTGCAGGACGCTTCGTTACTGTCGTGTTCGAGAAGAAAGACGGAACGTTGCGAACCCTCACTGGTCGGTTAGGTGTTACGAAGCATTTAAAGGGTGGTAGAAGCACTTTAAACGCTGACCAATACATCACCATATACGACATGGTTAACAAGGGCTACAGGGCGGTGAATAGGGACACTATTCGCTCTGTCACTATCAATCACCAGACACATGACTGAGTGGATTATCACAGTGGGGTTTGCTTTCGCTCTGTGGCTGGAGCAAATCTCACGCTTTTTAAATGGGGGTTAGTATGGAACTAACAGGGGATGCGCTCGACTTGGCGGTGGCTAAAATTGAGTACACCAATCCAGTGACAATAGGTAGTAGCACGCTCATGGTTTTTAAAGGTGTACCTTTTGACTACCATCCATCAATTGACTGGGAGTGGGGTGGTCCTATCATTGAGCGGGAAAAGATCGAGATATTCATTAGGGATGGGAAGTGGTTTGCTTATTCAAGTCTATCCAAGCCAGAGGACTTTTATGGGGAAACCCCACTGATTGCCGCTATGCGGTGTTATGTTGCGTCTGTAACAGAGGAGGTTTAACATGGACAAACGATCTTTTGCGTTAGGCGTAGTGCATGGATACAACGGTGTTATCGGTGGTAACCCGTATGTAACTGAGGAGGACAGCAACGCCTACGATGAGGGCTACGTTATTGGGTACGGCTATTTGGAAGAGGAACTAGAGGAGGAACCAGATGATGTATGAGATCCGCACCATATGGACTAACAAGGTAGTCTACAGGACAACGGAGCGAGGTAATGCGTTGCATTGGCTCGAAGAGAATAACGATCCCATTATTTTTAAGTTGGTACGTGTTAAATGAAAGTAGTTGTGGTATACTGTTTGATGCTCGTTGCTATCTATGTTTATTCTGAGGTGCATAGAGCAGACATAATCTCAAAGTACGAAAGGATTAACCAATGAGATGCCAATGTTGTAATGTAATTTTAACACCATTTGAAGCCACGATAAAGAAAGTTAGCGACAATAGCTTTCTTGATATGTGTGAGAAGTGCTTCAGCTATGTAGCCGATGAGGTTAAGGTGTTAACACGCGAAGACTTGAGAGAGGAAGTTGGCATAGATGTTGCTAACTATATAGATACAGAGGATAATAAGGATAACTATGAATAAAGCACTAGAGGGGACTTATAACTTAGAATCACTAGAGGGAGATATAGGTGTCTACTTACACCCTCTAGCGGAATCTAGTTATCACTATACCTTATTAGACGCCTACGAGTTGATACTAGCGATTGGCTTCGATCAATTCCTAGAGGCACTGTACAAGGACAAGAAAGGCAGGTCGCTCACCATCGAAGAGAAGGAGGCGATACAAACCCTGCATGAAAGATGGGAGCTTTAATGGCATTCAAGAAGATACATCAGAGCTGCCCTGATTGTGGTGGCAGTGACCCTCTAGCAGTTAACGAAGATGGCAGTACAAAGTGCTTCAACTGCGGAACCTACAGAAGGGACGCTATCGATCTCTCGGGTCTAGTTGATACCCAGCTATCACCCGAGGCTAGAAAACCCGTTGTAGGGCGTTCTGATGCGTTTGTAGGGGGTTTTCCAGCGCGTAGGCTCACCACTTACACCATGCGTACCTACGAAGTGGAGCAAACCACTGATGGGGAGGTGTTATTTCCCTACCACGACAAGGCAGGGGAGGTGGTGGCTTACAAGGTGCGAAGTCCAGAGAAAACTTTCAAGGTCGAGGGCGACTGGAAGTCATCGACGCTGTTCGGTCAGAGTCGGTTCAGCAAGGGAGGTAAGGTAGTCACCTTGTGCGAGGGTGAGTTTGATGCGCTAGCGGTTTATCAAATGACAGGAACGCCTGCTGTTAGTGTGCGCAGTGGTGCTCAGGGTGCGTTGTCCGACTGTAAGGCAGCGTTTGAGTGGGTTGATTCGTTCGACAAGGTGGTCATTTGCTTTGACAATGACGAGCCGGGGAAGGAGGCAACGAAGAGGGTAGCCGAGCTGTTCGGTTCAAAAGCGTGTATGTTTCGTCACATCGTTGACCACAAGGATGCGTGCGATTGGCTGATAAACAAGAGTGAGGTGCAGTTTAACGAATCGTGGAAGGGTGCGGATGCGTACAAACCAGAGGGCATCGTCACTGTTACCGACATCAAGCATAGGTTGTTAGCCCCACCAGTGGCAGGTGTGCCGTGGTGTTTTGACACCCTCACTGACCTAACCTATGGGCGCAGGAAGGGAGAGCTGTATGCGTTCGGTGCTGGTGTTGGTGTGGGAAAGACTGACGTGTTCACCCAGCAGATAGCGTATGACATTGACAAGCTAGGGCTACGGGTAGGGGTTATCTACCTAGAGCAGAACGTGGTTGAGACAAGTCAGCGTGTGATGGGTAAGCTGGACAAAAAGCTATACCATGTGCCTGATGCAAGCTGGACGAGGGAGGAGTATGAGGAGAGTGTTGACAGGCTAGAGGCACGAGATCAACTGTACATGATGGAGCACTTTGGTGCGATGGGGTGGCGTAGTATCAAGAACATCATCAAGTTTTTTAACAAGGCTTATGACATTGACCACATCTACCTCGACCACCTCACTGCACTGTCAGCTAATGAGCAGGACGAGAGGCGTGCGCTAGACGGTATCATGGCAGACATGGCATCGCTGGCACAGGAGCTAGGCATCATCATCCACTTCATCAGTCACCTAACCACACCGGAGGGTAAGTCTCACGAGGAGGGAGGCAGGGTTATGGAGAAGCACTTCACGGGCAGCCGAGCCATTGCACGTTGGAGCCACTATATGTTTGGGTTGGAGCGTAACAAGCAACACACTGACCCCGTTAAGCGGCAGACTACAACGTTCAGGGTGCTGAAGGATAGGTTTACTGGGCGTGCGACTGGTGTTAAATTTGGCTTGACGTACAATCAAAAGAATGGTATACTGTCGGAATCAACTATCTTGATGGAGGATGATAACCTATGATTGAACAGGTAATCGTAGGCGCTACGGGCTTGGGTTACCTAACAGTCGGCATCCTCCAATGGGCTAAAGGAGAAGGCGCTAACGGTATGATATGGATTGGATATGCTTTTGCACAGGTGGGATTATGGTTAAACTTGAAGTGATAAAACAGTACGGGTATAACGAGCATGGTGTTTGCATCAACCCCTTTGGTGTTAAACCTGAGTGGGTGCAGAAACTAGCTTACCGCATTCGTTGTAACCACATTGTAACTACGGCAGAGGAGGCACCGTTTTGACTGATAAGGTTAGTGGTGACGGGACTGCCTACGTTGACCACGACTATTACTGGAGACCGCTAGAGACAGCACCGCATGGGGTTAAGCTACAGCTACTAAGTATTTATGGCGTTGCTGCTCATGGGTTGCTATCTCCTGCTATAATTGAAGATGGGTTCTGGATTGGCTGGACACCCTTACCTAAACTTAAGAAGGAAAAGAATGACAATTGACAACATTGCTTTGTGGCATAAGCGTGCTCGTCCTGAGCCAACAGAGAAAGACTTTAACGTGCAGCTAGGCTGTCACATAGAGGAGTTCACTGAGATGCTAGATGCGCTTGGTATTGACTACAACACACAGAAGCTAGCCGAGCTGTACGAATACTTGGACGAGCTTGCTGATGGGTTGAAGAAGGGCTACATCAAAACCTTTTACATGGATAAACCAGCATTGCTAGATGCCCTTGCTGACCAGATTGTCACGGCAGTCGGTGTCGGTGTGTGTGCGAAGATGAACATGGCGAAGGCAGTGGAAGAGGTTAACCAAAGCAATTGGAGTAAGTTTAATTACAAAGGCTTCCCGGAGTATGACAAGTATGGGAAGGTAAAGAAGGGTGAGAACTACAAGCCACCACAACTGGAAGGAATGTATGAGTAAGGATGTTATTGAAACACTAGGGCAACGAGAGACACGCTACGGTGACTATCGCAATGTGTCGGCAACAGCGCAGCAGTTAAAGGAAACCTTGCGTGATGGCGCTAGTTGGTGTATAATGGAACCCTATATGCAGGAGAGTTTGGACTTGATTGCCAACAAACTAGCCCGTATAGTTAATGGTGACCCATTCTATGACGACAGTTGGCACGATGTGGGTGGTTATGCTAAACTAGTGGAGATTGAACTTGCGAAAGGAAAGTGATGGACTTAGTTCTCGACATCGAGACAGACAGCAAGCATAGCCAGATATGGATGTGCTATACCCATAACTCAGACACAAACGAATACGTATGTCACACAAAACCGGATACACTCATACCCTTAATAAACACAGCAGAGAGGTTGATCGGACACAACTTGATCGGCTTCGACGCACCTATTCTGAACAGGCTTTGGAAGACGAGAATTGGATTGAGCAAAGTGAGAGATACCTTGATAATGTCAAGGCTACTCAATCCCTCTATCGAAAACGGTCACAGTTTAGAGGCATGGGGGAAGAGGCTAGGGAACAAGAAGGTTGAGTACAGTAGGCTGTGGCATTGGTGGGCTAACAAACCCTACGATGCCAAGTCTCCTGAACCCTACGATACCCCTTGGGATAACCTAAACCGCTTCTATTGTAAGCAGGACGTAGCAGTGACGGTGGACTTGTACAAGTTCCTGTCCACACAACTAGAGGATTGGGGTGAGAGTGTGCAGCTTGAGCATGAGGTAGCTGCCATCATTGCCCAACAAGAAAGGCATGGGTTTAGGTTTGATGAGGATAAGGGTCGGGCACTATTGGCTACGCTTAACGGTGAGGTTGCTGATATTGAAGGTGAGTTGCAAGCTGTATTCCCACCGATTGTTGAACAGCGTATCAGTGAGAAGACAGGCAAGCCGCTCAAGGAGAAGGTTACGCCCTTTAATCCGGGCAGTCGTCAGCAAATTGCAGAGAGATTGCAGGGGCTAGGGGTTAAGTTTACGCAGGCGACAGAGAAGGGGTCTATCATTGTGAACGAGAAGGTGCTAGAGGGTATTGACTTACCAGAAGCAAAGCTAATCTCTCGTTACCTGATGCTCCAGAAGCGTGTGTCGCAGGTCTCTAGTTGGTTTGACGTGGTTAAGGAGGACGGTAGGGTGCATGGTAGGGTGATAACCAATGGTGCAGTAACAGGTCGTATGACGCACCATAGCCCCAACATGGCTCAGGTTCCCTCTAGCTCGTCTGAATATGGAAAGGAGTGTCGTGAACTATGGACAGTTGAGGTTGGTAAGAAGCTAGTCGGTGCAGATGCTAGTGGCTTAGAGTTGCGTATGCTTGCCCACTATATGCAGGACAAGGCGTACATCAACACCGTTATCAATGGTAACAAGGAGGACGGAACAGATATACACACTGTTAACATGAGGGCAGCAGGGCTTCAGACCCGTGACCAAGCAAAGACTTTCATCTACGCTTTGTTGTATGGTGCTGGAGGTGCAAAGATTGGTTCGATCATTGGTGGTGATTCATCCGATGGCTACCGAATCATGGAACGCTTCTTCGCTAAGACACCAGCGTTGGATGTGTTGAAGAATGAGAAGGTGTTGCCAGCAGCAGCGAAGGGTTGGATACGTGGGTTAGACGGTAGGCACATTATGGTACGGTCTGAGCACGCAGCATTAAACTCTTTGTTGCAGGGTGCAGGTGCAATTGTGATGAAAAAAGCGTTAGTTATCTTGCACAAGAAGATAAAATGTGGTATAATAGACGCTTCATTCTGTGCAAATGTACACGATGAATGGCAGATAGAGGTGGATGAGGCAGATGCAGAGAGGGTGGGAAAGATGGCAGTGGAGGCAATCGAAGAGGCTGGAAAGCATTTCAATCTTCGCTGTCCTTTAACAGGAGAGTACCATGTAGGCAATAGTTGGAAGGATACACATTGAACAAACGTGAGTTAGAGAATCTGGAAGCTGTACTAAATGATGCTGACAATATCATCGTTATTACAGAGACAAGAGGCGAGGTACACCTTAGCTTCAGCCAGAAATTAAGTGAGATGGAGGTGCTAGATATTCTAGCTACCGTCACCTCAAAGTTTTATGAGATTGCCGATGAAGGCGATACACCCAATTTTCACTAAGGAGTTAGTTATGACAGAAGCAGTTAAAATCAAAGCAGACATTATGTGGGCATACCTCAACAAGCCAAACGATATGAGTGGTAAGTTTCAGGTTGACCTTTGCAACCTATCCGAGAAGGCAGCGGAAGCACTTCAGGATATGGGCTTAGAGGTTAAGTTCAAGGAAGGCAAGGGTAAGTATATTACCTGCAAGAGTACCCGTCCTATCCGCGCTTACGACGATGGCGGTAGCGAGGTTGAGGAGCAGCTTGGTAATGGGACTAAGGGTGTGGCTCTAGTGGGTACATACTCATGGAGCTACCAGAAGAAGAAGGGTATCTCTCCAGCCCTCAAGCGCCTCGTGGTAACAGAACTTGTTGAGTACAGTGGCGCACCAGTTGGTGAGCTGGTTGCTGAAGACGACTTGTTGTAATGATAGCACTACTCGATGCAGATATTCTTTGTTATCGGGTAGGGTTTGCTACCAATGATGAGCATGAGAACACCGCTATCGAAACAATGGCGGTTGTTCTTGAGGACTTAATCATGTTTGACCTAATCGACTGTGAAGAACATGAGTTGTTTCTTACAGGCAAGACAAACTTCAGACATGATGTGGCAGTGACAGAACCCTACAAGGGTAACAGGAAGGATGTGAAAAAGCCGACACACCTACCTCTCCTACGGGAATACTTACAAACGGCATGGGGCGCTAGTGTTAGTGATGGACAGGAAGCTGATGATGACATCGCTATCCGAGCAACAGAGCTTGGAGAAGAGTCAATCATCGTATCAATTGACAAAGACTTTATGCAGGTTCCGGGATGGCACTACAACTTTGTGAAGAGGGAAAAGAAGTTTGTTACACCAGAGGAAGGGTTGCGGTTCTTCTACAAGCAAATACTAACAGGGGACGCAGCAGACAACGTGAAGGGGATACATCGGGTCGGGGATGTGAAAGCAACCAAGATGCTTGCCGATGCCAAAACAGAGAAAGAGTTGTATGCGTGTTGTGTGGAGGCAATGGGAGTAGAGAGGGTGTTAGAGAACGCTAGACTGCTTTGGCTCCGACGACAGCCTAACCAAATGTGGGAGCCACCGAATGAAGAAGAATGAGTTTAAACTAGCGGGGATGACTTGGGAGATTATTGATTCTGAGATGACCGACCTTGGTGCATCTAACCCTGAGAGCTGTAAGATTTTATTGAACAGTAGATTGAAAGGTCAAGATCGAGAAGTTACCCTATTACATGAAGTTGTTCATGCTATCCTATTTACAATGGGTGAGCGTGAGCATGACGAGCGGTTCGTAGAGGGATTCGCTCAGTTGTTATACCAGTATGAGCAACAGAAAGTATAACGATGGAGAGTGGACAGAAGCTAGGTTCAGAGCGTTTGTAATCTCTGCTCTACGTGCTCACATGAAACGCTTCCCTCCAAAGTGGAAGGCGTTGAAAGCAGCAATGGTAGGCAAGAGGGTTAACAAGCGTTCAGGTAGGTTGGCTGAGCATTACTTATGTGCCAGTTGTGGTGGGTTCTTTGTGGCTAGAGATGTACAGGTAGATCATATTGACCCTGTTGTCTCACCAGAGGAAGGCTTCCAAGACTGGTGGACTTATATGAATAGGCTCTATTGTGAGGCTGAAAACTTACAGGTGTTGTGCAAACCATGCCATAAGGATAAGACAAACGCAGAGCGTAAGGAAAGGATGAAGAAATGAAACTGGAATATAGTAGCGATAGTAACCCATTTGTTAAACAACTTGAAAGCTCAATGGAGATGTGGCGAGAGTACTGTGATAAGTATTGGGGCAAGCCAGATAAATTTATTGAGGATAACCAGAAGCAAGTAGAGAGCTACATCAACGCTTCTAAGATTATGCTTAACTACCTTGGAGTGAAAGTAGACAAATGAAAGTAAAGCTAGTGTGGGTTACCCCCGATGCAGAGGAGAAGGTAGCGTACATGGCTCGTGTTTCAAACCCCGGCAATCAGGATAACAAGGAGACAGCACCACGTCTTCTTCGTTATCTAATGAAGCACAAGCATTGGTCACCCTTCGAGATGGTTAATGTTTGCATGGAGATTGAATGTACACGAGACATTGCACGACAGATTATTCGACACCGTTCGTTCAGCTTTCAGGAGTTCAGTCAGCGTTATGCTGAGGCGTTGGACATGGAGTGTAGTGAGGTTAGGTTGCAGGATGAGAAGAATCGCCAGAACAGCATCCCTACGCAGGACAGGGAGCTTCAGCGGTGGTGGGATGAGATGCAACGTAGTTTAATTGCACAGGCTCGTGGGGTGTATGGGGCAGCACTGAACAACGGTATTGCCAAGGAGGTTGCCAGAAAGGTATTGCCTGAAGGGTTAACCAATAGTCGGATGTATATGAATGGGACACTGCGGAGTTGGATGCACTATGTAGACATCCGCTGTGATGAAGCAACACAGAAGGAACACAGGGAAGTAGCTGAGAAATGTAAGGCTATCTTGACTGAACAGTTCCCCAGTATTTATGGAGGTTAACATGGACAAGCAGTATTATCATTTCAAGAAGAGTAGTTCCCGCCCAAGCGTAACAACAAGCACAGAGCACTTTTACGTGTGCGAGGATGATGCTAGGTGGGACGATGTTATGCGGCAGTTTGCAGCGTTCCTCGATTCCTGTGGGTATGTAGGTGTGTATGAAAAGGTTGACCTGATGCTAGATCATTACTGGGAGGTTGAATGAAGATACTTGTTATACCTGACTGTCAAGTGAAGCCGGGGATTCCGACTGAACATCTTGAGTGGGCAGGTAAAGCCATCGTAGACTACCGCCCTGACGTGGTGGTTAACATCGGTGACTTTGCTGATATGCCCTCTCTGTCTACCCACGATAAGATTGGTAGTAAATACTTTGAGGGCAAGCGGTACAAGGATGACATTGCATTCGCTAAGATTGGAATGAAGAAGCTGTTAAAACCACTACGAGATTTGCAAGCTAGTCAGAAGGCTAACAAGCAAAAGGTATATAAGCCGCGTATGGTGTTAACACTAGGGAACCACGAGAATAGAATCGACAGGGCTGTGACTAATAACCCCATCCTTGAAGGTTCTATCTCGACTGCCGACCTAGAGTATGAGAAGGATTGGGAAGTTCATGGGTTTCTTAAACCAGTGTTTATTGGTGGTGTCGGTTTTTGTCATTATTTCCCAGTTGGAGTCATGGGACGACCAGCCTCTAGTGCAACTGTTATTGTTAATAAGTTGCATATGTCTTGTGTCGCTGGTCATCAACAGGGAAAGCAAGTTGCCTACGGGAAACGTGCTGATGGGAAACCTATCTGTGGTATCATCGCAGGGAGCTACTACCTCCACGACGAAGACTACATGGACTCTCTTAGCAACCGTCACTGGCGAGGATTAGTTGTGTTAAACGAAGTGGAGGATGGGGCGTTCGATGAGATGTTCTTGTCGATGAACTACCTACAGAAAAAATATGCTGACGCTGCCTGATATTTGTGATAAACTAATGCGTCTTGATGAGGTGACTTTGTTAGAGCTATTGGAGGTGCGTAGCTCTGACATCGTTGCCCGTTTCATGGATGAGATTGAAGAACGAGCCGATTACCTAGAGGAACTATTGGATGACAATTAAGATTGATTTAACCCGCGATGCCCTGTTTGATTCATTAGGGCTACAGCGCCTTAAAGAAAGTTACATGAAGGATGATGAACAAAGCCCACAAGAACGATTTGCCTTTGTATCAGAGGCTTTCTCTAGCGACCCTGAACACGCTCAGCGACTGTATGAGTATAGTAGTAAGCATTGGCTTAGTTATAGTACTCCCATTCTTTCTTTTGGGCGTAGTAAGCGTGGGTTACCTATTAGCTGTTTCCTTAACTATATGGACGATAGTGCAGAAGGCTTGGTCGATAACCTATCTGAAACTAACTGGCTTTCAATGCTTGGAGGTGGTGTTGGTGTTCATCTCGGTATTCGCAACAGCGATGATAAGTCAACTGGTGTAATGCCTCACTTGAAAATGTATGATGCTTCCTCACTTGCATATCGGCAGGGAAGAACTCGCCGCGGGAGTTACGCTGCTTTCTTGGATATTAGTCACCCTGACATTATTCAATTCCTTGAAATGCGTAAGCCTACTGGTGACCAAAACCTACGTACCCTCAACCTTAATCATGGTGTTAATATCAGCGATGCTTTCATGGATGTTATTGAGCGTTGTATGAAGGATGGGGATGCCAACGATGACTGGGAATTGATTAACCCTGCCAATGGCGAGGTAGTCGAGGTGGTGAGTGCAAAGTATTTGTGGCAGAAGATTCTGGACTTGCGGATGCAGACTGGAGAACCATACCTAGTCTTCATTGACACAGCGAATCGAGCGTTGCCTGAGTGGTTAAATGACAAGGGGTTAAAGATTAACGGGAGTAACCTATGCACCGAAATCTTTCTACCAACCAGTGCCGACCGAACAGCAGTGTGTTGTCTGTCTAGTTTGAACTTGGAGTATTATGATGATTGGAAGAATGATGACTTATTTATTCCGGATGTTATGGAAATGCTTGATAACGTTCTTCAGTATTTCATCGATAGTGCTCCTGACCATATTCGCCGTGCTATTCGTTCTGCTACCGATGAAAGGTCTGTTGGACTTGGGACTCTAGGGTTCCATGCGTACTTGCAAAAGAATAACATGGCTATCGATGGGGTTATGGCGAAGCTAACCAACCGTGATATATTTAAGCACATCAGTAAGGAATGTAAACGTGCAGACACTTTATTGTTTTTTAAGAGAGGCGCTTGCCCGGATGCAGCTTGGTCTGGGATTGACCGCCGCTTTAGTCATCACATGGCTATTGCTCCCAATGCTTCTTCCAGTCTTATTATGGGTAACACTTCGCCATCCATTGAGCCGTATCGAGCAAATGTATTTAGGCAGGATACTCTAAGTGGAGCGCACATCTACCGTAACCGCTTCCTTACTAAACGGCTTGCTGAGCTTGGTATGGATGACGATGACACTTGGGCTAGTATTATTGCCAACGATGGTAGCGTTCAGCATTTGGACGTTCCCGAAGATGTGAAGGAAGTATTTAAGACAGCGATGGAGATTGACCAGCGATGGTTGGTTGAGCTAGCAGCAGATCGGCAGGAGTTTATCGACCAAGGACAGAGTGTTAACCTATTCTTCCGACCCGATACAACCATTGCCTACCTACACGCAGTTCACTTCATGGCTTGGAAGATGGGCTTAAAGAGTTTATACTATCTGCGTTCTGACAAGGTGCGTAAGGCAGACAAGGTTGGTGCTCAGATTAAACGTCAGCGCATCGAGGAAACAATTGACATGACAGCTATTGCCAATGGGGAAACCTGCTTGGCTTGTGAAGGATAAAATGAAACCACAACTGACAGAAGAACGTACAACATTCAAACCATTCAAGTACCCTTGGGCGTATGATGCTTGGTTACAACATGAGCAAAGCCATTGGCTCCACACTGAAGTGCCTATGGGTGAGGACTTGAAGGACTACCAGAAGAAGTTGAAGAAGGAAGAGAAAGAATTCTTAACCAAAATCCTACGCTTCTTTGTGCAGGGAGACTTGGACATTGGTGATGGGTACTACACCCACTACCTGCCAGTGTTCAAGCAACCTGAAGTGCGTATGATGATGAGTGGATTCGCTGGTCGGGAGGCTCTGCACGTTGCTGCCTATGCCCACCTAATTGAGACTCTAGGGCTGCCTGAGAGCACGTACAACGAGTTTTTGAAGTATGGTGAGATGGTGGAGAAGCATGAGTATTTTCAGACGCTTGACGAGGCTCCTGTTGCGGAGAAGATAGCTACAATCTCTGCCTTTGGTGAGGGGATGCAGTTGTTCTCTTCATTCGTTATGCTGCTGAACTTTGCACGACATGGGAAGCTGAAGGGGTTAGGTCAAATCATTGCTTGGTCTATTGTGGATGAAACGCAACACGCTGAGGGTATGATTAAGGTGTATCGCGAGTGGGTTAAACAACATCCGAATGAGAGCACTAGCGACCGCATCAAGGAGATTGCTAAAGAGATGGTGGCACTAGAGGACAAGTTCATTGACCTTGCCTTTGGTATGTATGAGGTGGAGGGGTTGACAGCCGAAGAGGTTAAGCAGTATATTCGCTACATTGCTGACCGACGACTAATCAGCATGGGTATGAAGGGTGTCTTCAAGGTTAAGAAGAACCCGATGCCTTGGGTTGATGGTATGTTAGGCGTAAGCCACACCAACTTCTTTGAGCAGAGAGTAACAGATTATTCTAAGGGTGCAACCAAAGGAACTTGGGATGACGTATGGGGGAAAGCAGCATGAGTATTCACATCAACTATCGGCTTGGTATGGGCTTTGACATTGAGCATAACGACGACATCTGCCATGTGGTAGGGGATGATGAGGGAAGGTTTGTAGCCGCCTATGAGGGGCTTATCATTCGTATCCCCTTCTTCTCCATCTACATCGGTGAGTTCAGTGAGCTAGACCCTGAAGTATTGGAATTAGAAGACTAAAAAAAAGCCCCTAAGCTATCTGCCTAGGGGCTTTTTTGTTACTCCATCCCGTATTTATCGTACAGGTTTTGTTCTATTATCTGCTTTCGTAGCTCTGGATATTTAAACATCAGTTTGTTACGAGCTGCTTTGGTTACCCTACTCATCATCTTCCTAGCAACATTTTGTTTAATCTGTTTGTTAGGTAGATTGGCAAGGTTGGGCATTGCATTCGAGAACATCCTAGTTGACATCTCGTTTATATACCGCTTATAATCTGACAATTGCTGTGCGTCCATTTGAACCTTAGACAGCTTAGAACTCTTAGGTGCAAAGGTAACGCCAAGTTCTGCCATCCCTTGTTGAAACTCAGTAGGCATATCAGAGACAGCAATACCTGTAATCGCCTGAGACGTACTGGTCTTACGAGGCTGGAGGTTATTAGGGTCAGCACTGTACAGTGCATAAGACTCTGGTAACGACTCACGGGCAAAGGGCACACGCTGTTGCATCTTCTCTGCTGTTGTTATCGCCTCACGCTCATATGGGTCAATAGCACGAGCTATGGTGTTAGCACCAGCAGGAACCAAACGCTTAGCTAGGTTGTCGAAATAACCCTTAGCTTTGTTGGGTGAATCCATAGCGGTGAGCATATCAGCAAAACCCTGCAAGAAAGTTTTCTCTAGTATGTTACCCTTCAGCAAACTCCAACTAGCAGCAAGAATCTCGTCAGCCTCTTTACCCTTCTGAATCTCACCCTTCTGATAGCGGTCAGTCATCTTAAACGTATCAGCAGCTAACCCCATCACAGTTGCAAAAGGTTCAACACGCTGGTAGCTTATCCACTGGTCACCTACCTTAATGGAGAAAGGCTGGATGCCGTTAGCTTGCCATGTAGCACGTTCAGCAGCATCGTCAGGAACAGAGCCTGTCAGTCGATCTCCTAAGTATAATGAGCCTAGCCCAGTGATAACACCTAAGCCAACAACCTGCCTTGCCACCATGTCTTCCAATGGCATCTTAACCACGTCAGTTTTGAAGGTAGGGATTTTAACCCCATCAACAACCTTATAAACTACGTTAGTCTGAGTGACTCCGGGCTTGACAATTAAACCAGCACCGGGTACGTAGCTTAAACCCTCTTTGGTTAAGTTCCAAGGGGTGCGAAGGAAGGGTACGATTTGGGTCGCTAGAGTTGTCCCTGCTGTATTTCCTTCACCACGTACCTTAGAAATCTTATCCATGATACCAGTTAGTTTGGTCTGGAAGGTTCCATCGGTAGCGTAGTTGCGGATGTCATAGATAGCAGTGAGGAAGTCATCACTGTCACCAAACACCTTATCCAAACGACTAACATAATCCAGTCGATCTTCTTGAGTATACTTCTCAATCAGTGACTCAACAGATACTTTAGGGTCTGCCTTGTTTGCTGCTGGATAGTCACGTTTTGCTTTTGCTACAATCTCTTCACGAGGCTGCATTGAGAAGGCACGTTCCTTATACTGCTTGTACAAGGTGTCATAGTCACCCTTACCAGCCGCCTCATCCATTGATGCTTTGCGACTGATCAGTGCCATAGTCTTCTGTGTGCGTAACCGAGCCTTGAAGTACTCGTCAATACCAATGGTTAACCGAGTAGGCATACGAACAATATCACCACCATACTGACTGGGGATAGCCTTGGTCATGTAGTCGTACATCTCACGCAACGCTAGGTTGGCATCCTCAACAGAAACATTACCAGTTCGAGGGTCAACCCTAGCACCAGCAGCTTCCATCTTCGTGTTAAACTCTTTCTGTGACATCCCCAACGCTTTAGGGGTTAACTGAAAATCAACAGGCAACCCTGCTTTGAAACCAGACTTGAGAAAGACTAAATCGCTTTTTAACCCATCAAACACAGAGTCAAACATGGCTCTAGCTTCACGCTTTGCTGCTGCATCTTTAGAGAAAGCAGTCGCAATCACACGTAAAGTTGGCTTCGCTAGTGTGTTAACAGCGTTACCAATAAAGTTAACCACGGGAGTGCCTGTACCTGATAGCATGGCGTTAATGGTGTACTCGTTAAATATCTGCCACACGTTAGGCTTCTTCTTATCCAGCCCCTGCGACACCATATTCTTGACAACACCATTAACAGCGTCAGGGTCTATACGGTCAACCTTGCTAATAACCTCCCCGATATTTTTCAGTACGTTTTGACACGCTGCTGATAAAAAGTTCTCGCTCATTGACAACCCATCCCCGGAAAGATTCCCCTCATCATTTTGGTCTGAGGTGTTTGACCACTTGAAATAGTCTGTGCTATAATACGACGAGCGTTCATAGCGCGACTAGCCTTAGTACCATCATTCTTGTAGAACAGATCGATACCAGTGTAATATACCATATCACGAGATAGTTCAGCAGCTTCTGCCGTATCTAAACTTTCACCGCTATCCACCAAGTCACGTATGCGGTTTAACACCTTTGTCCTGTTAGCCATAGCATCAGCGTAGAACCAGCGGAAGCCAACAACTTGGTCAGCAGACATATTGTCTTTTAACCCCTTCTTGGCTAGCATGAACTCAGCCATATTGCCATACTCATCGATGATTTCTCTCAATGCCTTAGCACCAGCCTGCTTCAAAGCAGCGAATGAACCCTTACCAGTAACAGTTTTATCCATGTCTTTTGGTAGGGCAACACGAGGGTCATCATTCTCTAGCATACGCATCAGCACACGCTCACGAGTGTCTCCACCCTTGTTAATGTCCTTCATGGTCTTAGGCATCAACTCAGGGGTTAGGTAGGTGCGAGGGTTAACACCAGCAGAACCAACACTGCGGTTCTCTTTAGGGATACCAATATCTTCAGGTGGGATGTCCAACACATCCTCAGTCTTAGGAGTACGGGTAACAGCCTCGCCTTGAATTAAACTCTCGGCTTCTTGAGCAGACTTAGCACCCTGAACAGCGGGAGAGTCTTCAGCAATTTTAGCAACTTCTTCTTGTGGTATAGCCTTGGTTGCTTTAATCTTCTCACGGTAGCCGGGGACATCAAGGTCAACACCAACAGCGTTCAAACGTTCCTTCAGCGTTACTGCTGACATGAACTTGTTACCATTGAAAGCATCGCGGAACTGAACACCACCCCTACCATCTTGACTGATTACAACACCAACCTTTTGTAGGTTTTGTACGTCATTAGAGTCTAACCCATCCTTGACATCAATACGAGTAGGTTGGACAGGAGTACGAATTTCACGTGGTGGAGCAATACGCTGTTTTAACATCCCAGAGAACATAGAGGGACGATCGAAAACAAGTTTACCACCTTCAGGCGTCATCGTACCTACACGCTTGGCTAGTTCCTTACGAACCTTAGTCGCCATGCCTTGTACTTCACGCAAACTTAATCCTGTTTTGTCAACTAACCACGACTGAGCAGCTTGAGAGGATACCCCACGTTTTTCACCAGCAACCCAGAAAGCGTGATCTAAGTCATCAGCAAACTTAGCATCCACCTTGTTAATCTTAACTGGTTTCTTAATTTGAGTAGGCAGGGTTAGGTCAACATCAGAGGCTACTTGCTCTACCGTCTCCAAACTCTTTAACTGAGGGTTCCACTGTATAGGCTTATCAGGAACTGTGAATGAAGGCTCAGGTGCTAGCTTACCATTCCACTCTAACAGCAACTGTTCCTTCTGTGCTTCTGGTAGCTCATCAATCTTAGCTTGAATCTCGTCTGGCGTAGCCTTGGTTAAATCAGCATCGATGCCAAACTTTCTCAACAGAGCAGAAACACCAGCACCAAGACCACCACCGAGAACTAAACCACCTACAACGTTAGCAGTTCGACTGTCTCCCATTGTTTCGTAGGTAGGCTCAATAGCACCACCAAAACCACCAGCAATAGAACCACGTAGAGCACCCGTAGCAATTTTACCACCAATAGCAAAAGGCTTTAACACCGCTGCTGGTAGAGTAACAGGGTCTAAAATTGAACCTGTAATAAGACCAGTCCAACCCGCTACAGGGTTAGTCTCTAGCAGCATCCGACTCTCTTTTTCAGCCTGTAAGTCCTCGTCATAATCAGGACGCATAACGCCCAACCCACGTAAAGAAGAGGTAAAACCCCTACTAATGTTGGATGTAAAAGCGTCCCAAGAGCTTCCTCCTTCACCTGACAAATACTCAAGCGTAGGAATAGACACACCCTCTAGCGTGCCTGTAGCCATAATCTCTAAGTCTTTTACAGGGATTAACGAGTAGTCTATTTCTGCCATTTTTAACTTTCTTTAAAATAACCGTGACCCTGAAATATCACCTTTAGGAGCACCAGTTTTAGGACGAACACGCTGCTTACCTACTCTACTTCGCGCAATTCGCTTACGTAACTCTCTTTTTTGATCGTCTGTTAAGTAAGCGTAGTAGTCTCTAAGAATTCGCTCAGCATCTCCATCTTCAAAATACTTAATTGCTTCTGGAGGTAAGTTTTCTACTGAAACTCTAGCTTTGTCTTCTTTTTCTTGCGCTTGCACCTGACGCTCTGCACTGTTATAACCAGCACGTTCAACATCAGCTTCTGCAATTAGAGGAGCCATTTGAACTTTTTCCTCTGCCCCAGCTACCATACTTTCTATTGTTTTAGGAGCTGTGGTAGTGGATGAGGTACCTCCAGTAGCCGCTGCTTTAGCTGCTTTTGCTTTTTCCAACTCTGCTTTAGCTCTAGCAGCCATATCATCACCACCACCAGTGCTACCAGTTGTTCCACCAGTGGGCTGAGCACTAGACTGCTGCATATCTTCGTATTGCTTTGTCTCTGGATTGTATTTACGTGTAACAGTGATAAAATCTCTTATAGGAACAATCTTACCTTGACCATTATCCGCGTATTTAACTGTTTCAATCTTAAATTCTTTATATGGAGGAATCAAGTCTTGTTGTGCCTTCTGCATCTGCAAGTCTTCAGCTTGTAACCGACGAACTTCTCGTTGAGCCATCATAAACTGTTTGCCCATACCCGGTTTGTCAGCTAGAGAATCAGCCACTGCTTGCATCTTTTCCACTGGTGTGCCTTTAACAGCACTACCAGCCTTAATAGCATCATCTAGGTAGGCAGCTTCAACCTCGCCAGCAACCTTACCACCAAGCAAGCTACCAGCGCCCATACCAAGCATAGTACCAGCATTCTGACCCATAGAGACGACTTGCTGTAACAGCCCCTGACTACCCATCTGAGTAGGGGAAATCATCATGGAGTCTAACGCTTTATTGCGTATGTCTTGTGGGCTTTGAGCATTAAATAACCCTAAAATTTCACTAGCCATTATTTACCCCCAAACTGTTGTTTCATCAAAGCTGTGCCTAGGTTGCCAAACATACCAGCACCAGCCAAGCCACCAGCAAGGTTAGCGTTAGCAGCAGCCTGACCACCAGCCAACAACATCTGTCCTTGGTTAGCACCAGCGGTAGCTACACGGTTACCAATGTCAGCACCAATCTGTAAGGGCTTTAACCCATACTCTTCGATACCTAGACCAGTCTGTAGCAAACCAGTACCACGAGCGATGGAGCGGTCGATGTCTGCTTGAGCCAGTTGTGTTGATTGAGCAGCAAGCTGTTGGTCAGCCATTGAACGAGCTAGGTCACGCTGATACTGTTCTGGATTAACATACCCTGTACCAGCCCCTGCGCCCTGTGATGCGCCTGAAAGCCCTAAGCCAATACGACCACTCTGCAACTGTTGCTGGCGAAGGGCAATGTCTTCTGCACCTCGACTACCTTGTTGTAGAGCCATTTGTTGGTTATAATAGTTTTCAGCGGCTTTGGTCGGGTCAGTTTCAATCTGCCCCATAAACTCACCAGCCCCACCGTACATAGCATTACGAAATGCCTGAAGGGTTGGGTCAAGAGTATAACCAGCCTCTTGTTTATTCTCGTCAAAGAAGCTAGTACCAAAGCCAGTTGAGATTGAATACGGCTTAAACTTAGCTGACTCAGCCGCAATCTTAGCTGCCTCGATGTTAGACTGAGCCGATTGACCGGCTGCATCTTGAGCTTGATTAGCTCCAAATAAACTTAACCCAATTGGAAGAAGTGTTGAAAAAATATCTGCCATGCTATTTCCTTAAAAAGAACCACCGTTGATAGCAGCACCATCAAGAGTAGGTATTGTTACAATACCCGTAAAAGTTGGTGATTCAATGTCAGCTTTAGTTGCCATCTTATCTGCAATGTCGTTAAACTCATCGTCAATCTCAGCACCTTTTACAATTTTACCAGCATTACCACTAGGCAAAGTGTCTTTAGCGGCAAAGTCTGTGAGTTTAAAATAGTTACTCATCAGTTAATCCTTCCAGTTTTAACAAAAATATCCAGTTTCTGCACACTTAGTCCTTGACCGTTTACGTTAGCCTCGAAACCAATCTGTACCACTTCACCACTACCTTGAGCTGGTGTACTCACTTTATCAATCAATACGCCAGCGACATACTCAGACAAGTTATATTCAGCAATGCCGTACTCAAAAGCCTGTCCTGCATTAATCTCAAATGGGTAAGAGAAAGAAGCACCGTAGTAGTCGTAACCTGCTTTGATAACAAAGATTTGACCGCTGCCGCCAATAACAGTAACACTAACACGCTTCAGAATCTTCTTGACAGCGTTCTGACCCATGTCGATATAACTAGAAAAGAACTTCATACGGTAGGAAGAACCATTGTCTTGATAACCACCGTAGACACCAATCCCGTTAGGCTTACCTAGCAAAACAGCCCTGTCTCGTGTCCTGAGAAGTGCTGTAATCTTATGTTTATTCCACACTGTGATACGAGATGAACCATCCTCTAGGGCACTTCGCGTATCCAAGCAATAAACTGCAGACTGCGATGGAAAAGAGATTAGATAGAATGCGTTAGTTTCAGAGTAAACACTCTTTACTTTTGTCAACCCACCATTAACAGCAATCTCTGTATTAACCGCTGATTTAAAGTCATCCCGTATATTCTTGGTTAAGTCACGCATTGGCAATGACTTCTCCTGAATGAGGCGACCCAGAGAACGAATACCTGTATCTGAGAGGAAGATTAAATCATTACCAGTACTTTGAACAGAGTCACGAGCGACACAACCAACACCAGTGATTATGTCGCTTAGTTGGAAATCCCCTAGAGGGTTAGCTGCCCCTGAGTAAATAACAATGTTACGCTCACAAAAAATAATTAGGAAATCATTATGAGAAGCTAAGGCTACAATGTTATCTACGTTCTTCGGTAGTACGGCAGCGATATTTAGCGTACCACTTGTGCCACCAGAGAAGGCTGGGAAAGCTGAATCAGCAATGTCAGTTGACCAGTAAACTGTTTCACCATCATGCACCCAGAAACGCCCGTAAGCCGCCATAACGTCTTTAGGGTAGGATGACCCAAAGGAAGGCGTATAAGGTCCACCATGAGCCGTATGAGAGCTTTCAGGGTGTAGTACAGGGCTGCCACTCTCCCGTGTAAAGATGAGAGGCTCTTGACCATCCTGAACTAACAAAGAGTGGTCATAGATGTTGGCTGCTTTCCAGTTGTTATTGTTAATGGTATAGAGAGCAGGGGAAATGTCAGTTAAGGTGAAGTCGTTCTCTTGCAACAAAACCTTGTTATTACCAGCCACCAAGATGTCAACAGTGTTATCCGCATTTATATGCTCAAAGATACCCTCTACCACTTGCCCCGACAACTCAGACGAACCAGAAACAGTCTGCATTGTCCAACCTTTACGAGCACCCATGCGACCATATTGGTCAATGATGCAATTATCGGCTGTCAGGGCATAATTGGATGAAAGGGTAACACTGCTCTCTTGTGTGTTTAACCCGAAGAAGCCGGGTGCGACGATAGAGATAGGTGTTAATTGTTTCATACGCTATACCAAATAGTGTCCTCTTGATGACGAGCAGCGTCTAAGGCAATCTCATCAGCCAATGCCGACTGAGCAGCACCGTAGGCGTTCATACTTTGTTGACCACCGTCTTCACCTCGATCTTCAATAGCCATCGCTGTAGCTAACAGGAAGACTGGTCGAGCAGGAATTAAGAGCTTGTCGGTGTCGTTAACCAAATCAGCATTACGTAAGGTGACGTTGAAACGTAACTCATAGGCTTTGTCTGGAATGGGGTAAATATCTACCTGAGTATCACCATCAGCACTAACACCGTTAAAGTTGTAGAAGGCTGGGATACCCGTCTGAGGGGAAGCTGTTAGAAACTCACGGTTAAACCAATTAGCTGACCGATACTGCAACTCAATGTCGTTAGAATCGTTCCAAGCGTCTAGCACCTTAAAGTTATTCTTAGTGCCGTTCAGCTCATAGTTGAAAGTGTTAGCTGTGGTTGTTAATGTCAGTGTAGTCCGTAGAGCACTCCAGTCCCAAGCAGCCTCTACTTGTGCTTTAGCCTCATTGACAAAATCTCCAACAAGACGAGGGTATACGTTTACGTTCCCTGAGCCACCAACAGTGGTTGCCTCGCTTTCACGTAGTCGTCGTAAGACTTTATTGACAAGTTGTAAGTATGTCATTTATTTATTCCTTTGTTGCCATTATACCACAGATTAACAGTTTTGTCAAGTTTATTCGCCATCAAATGCAACAGTTTGTGGTTCTTTTCTTAGGTCAAACGTGATGATACAGCTTTGAGTTGCACCCTCTTGTGGTTGAATAACAAAAGAATCCCCTTGTTGCATCACAATAGACCCATTGCTAAACTGTAAATAGCTATGAGAAGACATTGGGTACAAGTCAATAATCTTAATCTTGTGGTCAATGTCGTGAGCGTGTTGCCAATAAGCCGTGGTAGTCTTGTTGTTAGCGTCAAGGTTAGAGATGAATAACAAATCCACCTCTGCCTTGTACCCTTGTGGGACTACGAATATTGTATTGGCAACACCCGCTGTCAGTTGTTTACCTACTGAGTGTTTCATTAGATAACACCACCATAGGGGTCGGACATAGTAGGAGTAGAGTAGTTACCAGTGCCATCTCCTGTAGCTGAGAAACCGTCAGAAGATGGGCTATATGCACCACCTCCATTATCACTAACACCGGGGATGTCAAAAATAGGAGTAATATCTTCGTAAGGAGTAACACCATCCATAATACTGTTATACTCTGATATTCTTTCGTTAGCCTTCTGATAAGAATCAGGCAACGCCCATCGTAACGCAGCAGGTGTTTTGTTGTACATAGCCTGTTGATACATCAAATCATTTAGAGTTGGAGCTGTAGAACCCGAGTAACTTCTTAAACCAAGCATACCACCGCCCAAAGTAGCGCCTAGGGGTAACAAACCAAACAAATCATTCTTGATTCGGTTACCACGTTCATCTAAAGTTTCTCTTCCCAACCAATCTAGTTGCTCTTGGGTTAATTCAACTTTATCAGAACCAGAGTCATAAGGTGTGTTGTTTCTACCCAACATACCATTATCACCACCGCCACCACCACTTCTAACTGCTAAACGTCTCCTCTCTGCCTCATCTAACGCTAGTTGATCAGCTTTTCGATCTCTCGAGATATAGAAGGGGTCTTCACGGTAACGAGCATTCGCGTCAGTCATAGAGGGAGCTGACAGCATAGGGTTATCATTAACTTTAGGTATCGCAGCCATCAGTTCTTTTATGTAATCTGCAAATTTCTTATCAGCCATTACTTCTTCCCCTTGTTAACTTTAGCCCGTTGGTTACGCTCAGGCAACTTACGACCAGCCTTGCTCATAGCGATAGCGACTGCTTGCTTCTGTGGGCGACCCTCTTTAACCAGCATACTGATATTTGAGCTGACAGCTTTGTCGCTCTTACCCTTCTTCAATGGCATATTAACCACCCTTCATATCAATCATTAACACAATGAGCCACCAGATAGCGCCTATTCCAGCTGATACAATACCAATGGCAAGTGAGTTCCACAGGAGGGCTTTACGCCTCTGAGCCTGCTTATAAATTGTCTTCTCTCGTTGTTCCCGTATCTGCCTACGCATCTGGAGCATCTCTCTGTATGTCTCCACACCGTAGCGATAGGTTATCATCTCTCGCAGCTCATTCTCCATCTGCTGAATCTTCTGCTTATGGACTACAGCCTGAAAAGCCTCTTCCTCTACAGAACCTCCACTGAGCAGCTTACGAAACAGAGGTGGGTTCTTAGCCTCTTCCTCTGCTTTGTTAATGTCACTAACACCCTGAAAGAACTTACCGAAGTAGCCAACGCAATCTTCAATCTCTCTTCCAGCCTGAACAGCTTTCTTAATCATGTTGAAAGCACCGGAAGCTAAGGCAAACGCGCTAACAGGGTCTATCATGTCATTTCATCCAATGTTGTGCGAACCAAGCGAGGATGCCACCAACAATAGATGCTATGGTCATCCCCATCCAGAAACCACCTTTGCTTTGGTTGGCTAGGGCTAGAAGTGTTTTGATGTCAGCGTCCATACTGTTCACCTTAGCTTCTAACCCCTCCACCTTAGCCAATAGTTTCCCATACTCTACTGGGTTTAGGTTTTCCATTGGTTACTCCGTGGGTGGCGTATCCGCAGGCTCTGGTGTATTACCCTCTGCCAGCCACACCAGATACTCTTGGTAGTCTGTGTTGGCTTCGTCAAAGGGAATAAAGGCGTTGTCGGACAGGCGGCAAACACCGCGAATCTCTTTGCCTTCAATATCGTTTGGAAATTTTTTAAACATTTTATAACTCCGCCGAAAACTGCCAATTTAAAAAGCGAGAAGAATAGCTTCCCGTTGATG
>Ga0255783_10001613_pt1 | contig 23849 bp, 31 predicted proteins | sample 011ome_22_FD_179981 | JGI IMG/M metagenome (GOLD analysis project Ga0255783, IMG submission 179981) | Coastal salt marsh microbial communities from the Groves Creek Marsh, Skidaway Island, Georgia - 011507BT metaG (version 2) | ecosystem: Environmental > Aquatic > Marine > Intertidal zone >... | reverse complement strand
ACCAGAGTCACATTGGTCTTCTGACCACGAGCATTCAGAATCTTACAGGCTTGCAAACCTGCAGGGGTGCAAGGAACTTTAACTGTGAGTGCCTTGTGTGCTCGATAGTCACCACCTTCCAAGACCATAGCATCAACATCGTCACATGCTGAAGGGTGAACCTCAATAGAAACACTCTCCAAGTCAGGACAAACTCTAAGAATACTAAGGACGCAATCGCGTGCGTTCTTATAACCCAGTTTTGCAATCAAAGTAGGGTTGGTGGTCACACCATCAATCAATCCAGTTTTGTAACGGCGTTCAATGGCACGCTGCTCAGCAGTATCAAGAAATAATTTCATGGGTTGTAATTTTTAAAGATTTTCTTCCTGCTCTGTCAGGATAGTACAGTCAGACTTAGGATAAGCAACACAAGTGAGAACCCAACCCTCTTCGATTTGATCATCGTCAAGGAAAGATTGCTCCTCATTATCAACCTCACCCGCTACAAGTTTGCCAGCACAAGCAGAACAAGCACCAGCACGGCAAGAGGAAGGAAGGTCAACACCTGCTTCTTCTGCTGCATCAAGAATGTACTGATCTTCAGCACATTGGATAGTTGTCTCGGAGCCGTCGGGAGACTGGAGAATAACATTAAAAGTCATCAATTGATATCGGGTTCAGTATATATTATATCACATGAAGAGGACTTCATGGTCCTTATCAGTGTCTACTAACCATTCATTGAACTCAGCATACAAATCGGTTGCTTCATGATACATCTCTTGATCAAGAAGCGTTTGGATTCTTGCCTTGGCCCAATCATAAGTGCCAGCAACTGTGAGTTCATAACTCAGGTCCATAGTAGTCCTTGCGCATGTAGCGTCCGAGTATGTTGCTATTATAATACATCGGAGAGCCTGTGTCAAGAGACTCTTTCAGGACATCGTTGAGGAAGAGTTGCTTTGTCTCCTCATAGTTACAATGTCCCTTAGTCTTATGCAGGCTCAAGATCTCTCTGGTAAAGGAATCCTTACCAAAGAGTTTGATATCTGCCTTGAGTTCAGGACACGAACCATAGTATTTTTTCCAGTCGGATTCCTGCTTTACCTTCCTTTTCTTTCCAGGAGGTGTTCGGAATGACCAAAAATACTTTCTACCAATGTAGCGTCGTGTGTTTGACTTATTGGTAATGAGATAAACAAAGCCGTAGTAGTCCCCAATATCAGGGGAATCAAAAGTCTTACCATTATATAACCACGGATTGGGGTAACTATTCAGTGATTGAGTCGATGACATCTCTGATCAGCCCTTCATCACTTTCTGCATAAACAACTGCTGCCTCATCAAGGTCAGCGCAATGGCCGGTTTCAACCACATAGTTCATGAATAATTGTCTCTCTTCTGCGAACTTCAGAACGCTCTCAATGAACTCCTCAGGAGCACCTGTAAGGAACTCAATTGCCTCTTGATAGTCTTGTACCTGACCCTCAGAGATGAGGAAATCAGCGATCAGAGTGAAGTTGTCAGACTCATCTACAGTCTTTCTACGACCACCACTCGTGGGTTGATCATGCTGAATAGGTCTATCAGTTTTTTTCTTGGCGACAGCTCTCTTAGAACCATCAGGATTTCTGAAGTCTGAAGGATAGGTTGCTTCATCAACCTTTTTCTTCATCTCTCTATAACGTTTTGCAGTCGCAGGTTCTTGACCTTTCTCTAATTTATCAAGTTCTTTTTGATTTGCCTTGATTGCCTTTTCGTAAGACTCTTTGTAGTTGCTACGGGCTTTCTCATCACCCATCTTGGAGAAGCGCTCATTCTCCTTCTGACGGGAGATAGCAGAGACGATCTTAGAAGACTTGTCCATTGCAGACTGCTTCTTCTGACCTCTAGAGGACAGTGCAGTGCGGGCTAAGTTGCCAGCACGGCGATACATCTTGTTCTCTTTTGCCTTGTCGATCTCTTTGTAACCTTCTTCGACTTCAACTTCAACTTCTTCTTTCTGAGCTCTCTTACGCTTGGCAAAATCAAAATACGACTCACCAGGACGGAGTTTATTATCATCCTTCTTCTTATCTGCTGCCTTAGCAGCATCAGCACGATCTTCACGAGCACGCTGATTGGCACCAGGACCACCCAGTTTACGATCCTTCTCAGGATCAGGATGCCAGGTGTCCGCACGCTCTTGCACATCCTCTCCTTCGGGAGCAGGGGGATTGTTCATCTGTCTATACAACTCCGACAAACCACGGAGTTGATCCATCCCCTTATACAGATCCATCGACTCTAACCTAAAACTTGAAACTATTTAGGTTTTCAGAGTTTAAATCCAGCAAATGTGTCCTTGTTTACATCCTGCTTGATGCCGCCAACGATGTAGGATTCTACCTCAGTTTCCTGTGGTGCCACTTGCAATCCTTTAGAGGACAACCAGTGCTCTGTCCAGGGTAATGGATTGTTCTTTTGGGGTACATCATAGATGGGTTTGATTCCAACCGCCTTCATGCGGCGATTAGCAACCCACTCAACATACTTGCTAAGAAGTTTATCGTTCAGACCAATCATAGATCCATCTCTGAACAGATAATCAGCCCATGCTTTCTCTTGATTGACGCAGTTCTGGAACTGTTCCATAAACCAAGGTTCTTGTTCCTTGGCAATCTTCTTCATCTCAGGATCATCACCTTCACGCCACTTGTTCAGGATATTTTGCGTGAGTACCAGGTGTTGCGATTCATCTCTCGCGATAAGCGAAATGATTTTGGCAGACCCCTCCATAAGTTTAAGCTCGCCAAAAGCGAAACTACAAGCAAAAGACACATAGAAACGAATGCCTTCCAGGATATTGACATTCGCGACTGCTCTATAGAGTTTTGTCTTGAGGTCATACAGATTTGCTTGTGCAGTTGGTACTTGCTCTAGTGCATGTTGCCAATCATTGGAGTTTCCATACTGTTGGGCAGCTCTCACAAACTCATCATATCCAGAGGTAACACTAGTTGCTCTCTCCATGATGTTTGCATCGTCCAGAATCGTATCAAATACCTCTCCAGGGTTTGAATATACGTTCTTGATGATGTATGTGTAGGAACGGGAGTGGATCATTTCCATGAATCCCCATACGGTCATGGCAGATTCAAGCTCAGGTAGTGAGCAGTAAGGGATAAAAGCCATCCCAGGACCACGCCCTTGTACGGAGTCAAGCATGATCTGGTACTTGAGATTGGAAGTATAGATGTGCCTCTGTTCCGCATTGAGTTGAGCGTAATCTCCACGGTCTTTTTGAAGGGAGACCTCTTCGGGTCTCCAGAAGTATCCAAGTTGTTGAGTTGTTAACTTATCAAAGACTGGATATCTAAAATTATCATATCTTTGGAGTCCCAGTGGTTTACCAAAGAACATAGGCTGCTTAGTAGCGTCATGTGTTTCTGGATTAAATACCGTCATTCCCTGAACTTTGTTCTCATATCCCGCGCTGACCTTAAATTTTACAGGACTCACAGTCATCTTCTTCCGTCTCCTCGATAAGTGATAGTATTTGCTCTAGATCTTCTTTTTTATCTTCTAAATCATCTGTCTTCAGGTCATGCGTGTTCTGGTAGTAAGAGGTTTTCCATCCAAGTTTGTAAGTTGTGAGAAGATCTTGTGCCATAACAGAAACAGGCACTTCATTATCAGGGTAATGCTCTGGATTGTAACTCCAATTACCACTGATTGCCTGATCAAAGAACTTCTGCATTATGGCGACGATCTTAATATAACCCTCGTTAGATTCCATATCCCAGAGAAGGGTGTAATTATTCTTGAGATGACCGTACGAGGGGACAATTTGCTTAAGAGGTCCTTTCTTGGATTTTTTAATGGACAGGTAGTCTCTAGGTGGTTCGATTCCGTTTGTGGCATTTGACACAACGGAACTGCTCTCCGAAGGCATCTGTGCGGACAGTGTGCTGTGTCTGAGACCGTATTTCTCGATGCTCTCTCTAAGAGCTCCCCAATCACAGGCATATTCTGGCGCGACCACTTCATCAACTTCCTTCTTATATGTATCGATGGGAAGAATTCCATCTGCATACTTGGTGCGACCGAAGTCACTACACCATCCTTTCTCTTTTGCAATCTCGTTGGATGCTTTGAGAAGGTAGAATTGGAATGCTTCCGACAGTTCATGGACCAGTTTATGCGCCCTAGGATCGTCGTAATGCTCCCCGTTCTTAGCAAGGTAGTGTGCCAGTCCAATGAACCCGATTCCAAGCGATCTACGCGCCTTTGTGGCACGCTCAGCAGCCTTCACAGGGTACTCTTGATAGTCAATCAGTTCTTCCAAACCACGAACAGAGAGGTCACAGAGTTCCTCAAGTTCGTTAAGGTTCTTTAGTTTGCCTACGTTGATAGCAGACAGAATACACAGCGCAATCTCACCAAAATCATCATCAATATGATTGATGGGATCGGTAGGCAGAGTGATCTCCTGACACAGGTTACTCATATTCACCTTGTCCTTGAAGGAGGAATGAGAGTTGCAGTGGTCAATGTTCATGATATAAACACGACCAGTCTCTGCACGCTCTTTCAGTAGGTTGAGAATGAGTTCTTGAGCACTGACAGTCTTTCTTGAAATAGACTGATCCGATTCATACTCCACATAGCGATCATCAAATGAATCAGTACCAAAAGCATCATAGAGTCCCGGTACATCATGCGGTGAGAACAAGCTAATCTCTCCATTCTGGATGAAACGCTCGTAGAAAAGTTTTGAAATCTGGATTGAGTAATCAAGTTTCCTCACGCGGTTGTCTTCTGTACCCTTGTTGTTCTTGAGAACAAGGATATCTTCTATTTCTTGGTGCCAGATTGGGAAGTGGACAGTCGCTGAGCCACCTCGAATTCCATTTTGTGTACAGCACCTGACAGTCGATTCAAACTTTTTAAGGAATGGTACAACACCTGTGTGTTGAACTTCTCCACCACGGATTTTAGAGTTGATTCCACGGATTCGACCTGCGTTGATGCCGATTCCCGCCCTTTGTGCAACATATTTGCCGATAGCCATATCAGAACTAAAGATGCTATCGAGGGTGTCATCAACATCAACAAGAACACAGCTAGCAAACTGTCGAAGTGGGGTTCGTACGCCTGCCATGATGGGCGTTGGGATGTTGATTCTGTGTCTGGAGATGGCATTGTAGTAGCGTCGTACATATGACAGCCTTGTTTCCTTAGGATACTCAGCAAAAATCGTGAGAGCAATCATAATGTACATGAACTGTGGAGTCTCGTAGACTTGTCCACTGCTCCTGTCCTGTACCAGATACTTATCAACTACCTGGCGAAGACCAGCGTAGGTGAACATGAAATCACGCTCATGATCAATGTAAGTATTTACTTCTTCGATCTCTTCCAAAGAATACTTTGTAAAGATTTCCTTATCATATACGTCATTCATGGTGCAATTCATGATCTGAGTGTTCAGATCAGGAAGAGTCCTCATCTTTCCATACAATGACTTTCTAACGGCGAACAGAAGTAAACGTGCCGCGACAAACTGATAATTAGGATGCTCCAAATCGATGAGATCACTAGCACTCCGAATAAGAATTTCTTGAATCTCTGCGGTTGTGATTCCATCATAGAACTGAATCCCAGAATTGATCTCTACTTGACTTGCAGAGACTCCAGAGAGTCCTGAACAAGCTGCTTCCACCATTGTATGGAGTTTAGTCAAATCAATTGGTTCAGTGGTGCCGTTACGCTTCTTGACTTTGATACCGTTGCTCATACTTTTTTCCACTGATTGAACTTTACTTTTGCTTCTAGACCACTGTAGACATTACATTCTACTACAGACTGGACATCATGTCCAGCTAAAACCATATCATTTATATCTTTCTGGTCAACACCAGAAGGCCAAATGACTACCTTATCACCACTGGCAATGGTTCTGTCGATTCTATTGACAATCTCTCTATTGCGCGGTTCGTTGTCATAGATCCAAACAGGATCGCTAATCCCCCAACGACTAACGTCAGCATCAGCTCCACACATAGCAATCGAGTTGCATAAGAATGTGCTGTCGAAAGGTCCTTCTGTAACATAGACTGGACCATCGCCTCTGATTGTATCAAGTCCGAAGATTTTTGGTGCTTCATCGCTAATCATTATGGTGAGATATTTAGGTTTTGAAGTAGGGTCTAATGCTCTACCTTGGAACCCAATTAATTGCTTTTCAAGATATAAAGGAATGACTATTCTAGGCTCAACACGTAAGCTCTGATGATTACTCTTCTTATAACTTTTGACAAACTCGTTAAAGTCTTCTGCGTAATAGAATCGACTGGGATCAAGACCACGTTTTTCAAGATAGGTTCTAGCAATATCCACTGTATCACATAGAGGGAGTAGGATATTGGCCTTAAACTTAGGTTTCTCAAAAACGAAGGATGTAGTTTCACTTGGCGCAGCATTTCGACCTCTCTTACCGTCCTTGAAATTCTCCAAAAGATACTTCTTATGTAACTCTGGATCAATGTGTTTCAGAAAGTTTGCAAACGACATCGAAGCACCACAGTTGTGGCACTTGTAATTGACGTTAGTCTTGATACTATACAAGTATCCCCTGCTGACATTCTTGCGCTTAGCAGAATCGCCACACAGGGGACACCTAAAGTTCCAGAGTCCTGGCTTTACCTTCTTGAATTTCTCCAGTCTAGGAGAAATAAGGGTGATGAATTCGTCGGTTACCAGGCTCATTCGCAACCTTCACTACGCTCTCTATTGTAGCACTTTTGCCTGATAAAAACAAGTGCTCTGCGAAAGTTGAAATGACTGGTCTTACAAAGAAAGATAGTACAAGTATGCCACCCAGGGCCATGTATATTCTTTTTTCAATTCCTTGTAGACGGTCTTTGACCATCAAAATATCTCTTCTACAACCTTCCTTGACAATCTGAAACTCAGCGTTACATTTATCTGTCAGATTATCAATCTTAGTGAACAAGATGTCATCTACCTTATCTTGCTTCTCTAATTTCTCCGAATGAACCGCTAATAACTTGCTCATCTGCTCATTCATATCAGCAATTCTGCCGATAGCCTGATCCATGCGATCGATTACATCGGCCATGGACTCCAGTTTAGTGGAGAGAATTGCTATTTGCGTTTGGTTGTTGGTCTCCATCTCTTGATGAGGTCCTTACGGTCTTTGTAGGGTTGCTTTCGTCTTAGATCCAGAGGTTTGTCATAACCTGCTGTGGGCGAACCAGAGTCTGTCTTTGCACTGCCACGATACATTGCACCACCACCAGATGAAAAAGACATTACAGGTGCCTCTTCTCTGAAATAATGAATGATTCTGTCCAGTGCTTTAGATTTCATTTAATAATTCCAAACAAGTCTTATCCTCTTCGATATCTGTAAAAGACGATCTAGGATAATCTGGTAATCTATTCAGAAATAGCAGAAAACTCTTAGCAGAAGGCCAGAGATTCTGTTCTAGTTTAAAGAACAACAGTGGAACTGTTGCGTCATTGAATACATTAAACAGGATTGTTAAATGATTTAGAATCAGGTTAGTCTTTAAGACGCCCGTAGTTTCGTAGCGTTTTAGCAAACGCTTAACATACTTAAATCTCTTCAGATCGTCATAGAAATCATCCTCAGTCAGTGCCTGAGGATTATCGTAAAATTTGATGGCGAATAAAAGATAATTTTGATCGTTCAACTCAAGGAATTTCATGCATCACCAAGTAATTACTGGGGAGTAGGATAGAGGATACCGTTAGATCCGGTAGTAATACCAGACATCGCGACAAGAATCTCTTTCTTAACTCTAAGTTCACCGTGACAATCGATGTAGGTTGTAACACCAACCCAACCAGATCCAGGAGCAGTGTATTTCTTATTTACAGCCGCAGATTCTTGACCACCAATCGTCAGTGCTTCATCAATACCATAGATCTGCTTATCGTAACCACCCTTCAGGCGCTTGACGATGATTCTGTCTCCGACAGAGACCGCACTAAGGATCGTAGAAGCGAAACTTACCATGCGATTAGAGTTGCTGGTAAATTGTACCCCTGTTCCTGCAGTGATAGCAGCAGAGATTGTAGATGCAAGAGAGACGGAAGTAGATCCAATGGACTGAATTTCAACTTCTGCGTTAGAACCACCTGTCTCTACCAGAACTGTGTCTCCGCTGTTAGCGAAGATACCAGATGGAGATCCACCAGTGATATACAGGATGTCAGTACCAATTCCAGCCGCATTGTTAGCAGCGATTGTTCTGAATGCAGTGCCGATTCCGGTGATAACCAGGTCAGTTCCACCGTTCTCAACAGCATCGTTAACTCCAAGATCAGTAGCATCAATACCCAGGTCTTTAGTATTGATAGCGGCGTCTTCTAATGCTTCTCTAACTCTGAACTGTTTGTAAGATGCAGCAGTATCATGCTTGTTGCTGTAACCGTGATCAAGAACACTAGACTTAGGAAGTTGTGAGATGTAGAACGAAGTTCCTGCGATTGCTGCGCCACTCAAACCAGCAGTTGAACCAATTGTCAAACTGGTTGCGTTAGTAATTGATTTGATTACTGCATCGCCAAAATAAGTTCCCCCCTCTCCGCGATATCCAAATCGGATAATGTCGCCTTCTTGAGCGTAACCGGTAACACCAAAACTGGTACCCGACCCAACTACGGCTCCAGTGGAGTATGTCAGCGTGACAATGCCGGCCGCCTTATGGGTAATATTGTCGTCGTTTCCCCAAAGAGCCATGTTCTTACACCTGTATAAACGTTGAAGTTATATTGATATTTATACAAAGGAGATCCACGAGGAGATCTCCATTGTCATCAGTCTCTTGACTTGATAGCTGCTGTGACCGTTTCCAGTAACTTGTCATCCATCTCAGTCTTGGTCAGTTTTACTGCCTTACTAAGGATAACCAGACAGATATCAATCAACTTTTCTCCCAGTTCCTCATTGTCGGGAATCTTGGAGACGGCATCGCCAATAATTTTCGATGCCAAGGGTAGAAGAAATGCAAGCATGACTATAGAGCGAATTTCACTCTATATAGGATTTATCTGCTTTGCGCCTCTAACCTAAATTGTTCAAAATTTTTCCTTACTCTACCTTGATTAGCATTATCAATCTTGTTCAAATACTCATTAGATGCGTCAACCATGTTGTCAACATCTTGTAAAGTCAATCTTTGAATTGGATAGACATTGGAGAATCTCCATTTCGCCAGTCCAGATTGTCCAGGAGTTTGATAGTCCTGATCTAACTCATCATCATCGATTGGAAATAGGAATTTATCTACACCTGCTTGTGGAGTTACGGAAGCATCTCCGGTGTAGCCACCATTACTCCCAATGTTCATATTTGGGAGTGCCATAATTACTCGACAGAATCCTTACTGTACTTAGCACGAATTTGTGCTTTTACAACATCGACAGCAGCACGACGATCGTGCTCTCCCTCATTGATTCCTTTCAATTGAGCGACTCGATGGTTGAAACTTGCAGAGATATCACTCTCTTCTTTCTGTGGCATCAGTTCTTTCAAACGCGATGCAACTGCTTTGTCAACTGCTTCTTTCAGAGGATCAATTACAACTTTGCTTTCAATCTGATTGATTTCTGCCTTGAGTTTTACCTCTTCGATTCTCTTACCAAGATCAGCCTTGGTCTCCTCCATTTGGGGGTTGATAGTGACCTTGTTCTTGATTCCTTTCTTGAGGTTGATCTTTTCTTCATCCTCAGGGTCAAGGTTGTCGCTGAGATTCTCAAAGAAACCAGTTCTCCAATCGTAACTTTCGGACTTAACTCTGACCTTAAGTGCAGTCTCTTCTCCCATTTTCTTAGCACCTTTATCGGTGACAGTAGAAATACCACGGAGAGTCTTACCAGCAGCCTTCTTAAGACCACGCTTCATTGCACCACCAAGGCGACGCAAGAAACCTTTCTTCTTCTCTCCACCACTGGAAGATTCGCCACTGGAAGATCCAGAGTCGGACGAAGAGGACGAAGAATCAGACTTAGCAGCGGCACTACCACCAGTAGTTCCACTCTTGCTTGTGTCAGTTGAAGCAGCCTTAGGAGGTTCAGACTTGCTAGAAGTGTCAGGACGTGACATTGCCTTTGCTTTCTGCTTCTCTTTAGCAGCAGAAAACTCACCTGCAACTTTACCAGCAGTAGAAACTACTTTCTTACCAACTGCCTTAATACCAGACTTTGCTTTAGCAGCAGCGACAGATCCTGCCTTCTTAACAGCAGATCCTACCTTCTTAACAGCAGAACCAACACGATCAGCACCTACTTTTACTGCCTGTTTTGCTTTCTTAGCAACAAATCTCTTTGCAGCACCACCAGATTGGGGACCATCGGCAGTGGCACCCATTCTCTTTCTTTCGAGTCTACCCTTTGCAATAGCACCAGCGTCTCTTTCCTCAGCGAGGAACTGGTCACTATCAATAAACTCAAGTGTTTCAGTCAAGAAACCTTCTTGCTCGATCTCCTCAAAGACATCATAGATAGTTGCTTCTAATTCTTCGTCAGAAACAACTCTGAGCATAGGATCAGACAGAATAGATTCCCACTCTTCCTTAGCGGTCTTCTTTTTCTTCTTATTCTTACCACCCATTTCATCCTTGCCAGTAGCCCCAGCAATCACATCACCACGGGTGACCTTATCATATGGGGGATAGTTGTTAGCAAGATTGCCGTCGTTTGCTTCTTTCTGGGTCGTCACTTTTTCTTTCCCCTTCTTAGAGTTATCATCGCCCTCATCATCGGCGGGTGTTTTATATGTAGACATTTCTACAGATGAAATATTCTTAGTGCCTCTGAGTTTCGTAATAGTCTTACGATCTGCCTTACGATAGTAAGTTTTTCCAGCGGCTTTATCATGGACTCTCACAGAATATTTTCTGTCTTCGTCCTCAGTCATATCAAATGATTCACCAAAAAGTTTTTCACGAACTGACTTCTTTTCAACAGGTGTCATAGAAGCATTACCAATATAAGAATTGAATGCAACTTCTAATTCTACCTCATCCTGCTTAGCACGATAACGAATATCATAGACGGCTTGGCGAACACGCTTTGCGGATGCTTCGTCGTCAGATCCACCCTTAGGACCCTGAGCAGGGCTGTTAGGGCTGCCAGGTTGGTAAGGAGGGTTCTTTCTTGCAGGAAGGTCCTCAAAGAAGGTTCTCTTCATCGTCTTCAATTCGCAGTTCTAGACTTTCTTTTACTCTTATTTATGAAGGACTGTATTTTCTCTCTGGGAGTCAACCCCTGTACATACTCACGATATGAATCAGTTCCCACTAAATTAACTTCAGAGAGGTCCTTAATCCAGGATTTAAACAGGTATCCTTCCTTTGTAACACAGATCAAATAGTTAGTTCCTCGACGAATGACCTTACCAGTCAACCCAGTATTGATACTCTCGACAAAATCACCAACATTAAAAATGTTACGATTTACATAGTTCTCGCGAAGGTTCTTCCAATCAAACTTAGGAGCGATCTCCCACAGTTCAACTTCCTCCTCTACATCCATGATATTCATATTCAAACGAACAGAATTGTATAGATCTTTCTTGGCCTTGTCGCTCAGTTCTTGGGAGAGTCCTTTGACAAACGTGTCGTAATCTCCTTCTGCAGCTGCTTTTCGTAACTTAGAGGCAGACATACCCTCGACACCTTCGGCATCAGGGTTTCGCTCACCGGCAGAAACAACGTTAATCGTATCAAAACTGTAGAGCTGACCGTTGTAGTCGTTCGCGAGCCTCTCAAATTCTTTGAGTCTGTCAGAACCCACAACGATATTGATCGAACGGTATCCTGCATTATGTGCTGCTTGCAATACATCAAAGATGGTCTTCATCTTGGCATCGAACACAATATTATTAGCGTGCTCGGGGTAAGATGCTTTCATCCAGTCAACTTTCTCTTCGCAACCCAGAGGATTCTTCTTAGGATCGCAACTGTGAGAGGGATAGATTCTGTACTCATCAGTACCAGCAACCTTTTTGACAGCATCAACCAACTTGCCGTGACCAGCAGTGGGTGGGTTGAAGCGACCAAAACCAATGGTGATACCACCACGAGTTTTTTCTACCTCAGGTGCAGTTGCAGTCTCTGCTTCTGCTGCCTGCTCCAATACATTTGTCATGCGAGCCACAGACTTGTCAGTTGTGAGGAATTCGCTGAACTTTTTCATTTCCAGGATTTGGCGGTGGTGAAGTTGAGGTGACTGAAGGTGTTGCGATCGACTAGTTTGAAGACCTTGGAACCTTGGGACAGGACGAAACCTTCGTGAGGAGTAGGTTTACCCATTATACGACACTCAACAAACGAATCTGTATCATTGACACAATTCAACAGACGCATCTTGATTGAAGAGACGACCAGATATAGACGGAACAGTGTGACATTGACCTCACCCTTATATTTAGAAGGCAATGAATCATACATTACGCGAGCAGAAGGGAACTCTCCTTGCTCTCGGATGAATTTGTTACAGTGTTGCTTGATTGCTGCAACTGATTTTGCTGAGGGGAACTTGGCGAATCGTGCGATCCCTTTGGCAAGAAGTGAAAGATACTGATAGCCAGGGTAAGTAATGCTAACTTCAGGACTACCGATAATGCAAGACTGATCTTCAGGAAACGGATTAGAAAAAACGCTGCTAGGACTTGAAAAATTACCTTCATAATGAGTGTGTGCAACTACGTTGATAGGATCAGTAAGAGTCTTCTTGAAGACATACTCAATCAGTTGAGGTTTGAAGACGCTGCCAGAACCAAACCCAATGAAGTCACCCTGAACATAACCAGAGTGGGGTGCAGGCAGACACTCAAGTGCAGTATGCAGGATGCAAGCGACAGGGCCGTCACCATGATTACGCTCAATGTCAGCATGAGTGTAATTGATCTTGACCTTGACCTTATTGAAGACTGACTTGGTACCCACGAAGAACTCACCCGTCTTAGGACAGGTACCCCACACCAGTGCAGGAGAACCATCCCACTTGATCGCAACCTTGTGATCACGAGCGGTCAGGAAATCTATAACCGACAGATCGCCAGACAGGATGGCGTCTTCAGGGTGTTCTAGGTGGGTGTTTTTCATGCTCTTATTATAGCAGAAATTCACCGTGCAGGCACAGGGAGGTGGACAGTTTGCGAACTGGTTACCCAATAACAGTCTCCGTTTTAATTTTTGCTGCCTTATTCTCTGCTTGTGAAATGGGAGTAGCCCATGGTTCAATTGACATCTTCAAAGCAGATGCAAAAGGAGCACTTTCAAATTTAAATCTAACTCTAATAATCCTTTTAGTTCCTTTTTTTACGCCAAATGAATATCCAGTGTCTCCCCCAGCACTCTCATAAGAAAATTTTGCAGTATCATCCATTAACGCTTTAAACTTTTCATTCTCCTGTCCTGTGGGATTTTCCACTCTCGCAGTATTAGTTTGGTTATAGTTACCATAACCAGTAACTTTGACATACTTAGGAAGTCTATCAGTATCAAGAAGATCCTGAAGGATATAAAGCATTACTTCACCATCATCTTTACTTTTAAATCCATCAAGAAGAGCATCTCTACATTGAGAAAGATACTTATCCTTAATAGATTCAAGAGTTTGGTATGCTTCATCTTTTTTGGTAATTGCTTTTACAGCTGGTTTATCAAGCAACTTTTTCTTTTTTAGAGTCCCCAATTGATTGTGGACTTCATCAGCACCCTGCTCAATAATATCAGAGAAAAACGATTCACTCTTACCAATAAACTTCGCAATCTTTTTAACCCCAGGATTCTTGACTGGAGCATCACCACTTGTCTTTTTCAAAGCCTTCATGGAAATACCTAAGTAATTTCCAGAAATACTTTTTGTAAAATTTGATCTAGGGAATTTGACAAGAACGTCTGCTGGATTATCTTTACTTACTGCTTCCCAACGATCATCAATATCAGTGAAACTAAATCCAGACCTAGCGGTCCAATAAACTTCCGTTGGGTTTCCACCATACCCATGATTATGGGCATAATCTAAAACCGCTTTGGCCATTGCTTTTGCTTGACCAATGGCTCTTTGACGCTCTTGTTGTCCTTTGGTTGTCTTATTTAATTCATCTACTCTTTTATCATACTGAGTCTGTGCAGCAATACCTAGCTTACCTTTCCAACTTTGACCATTAAGAATATAAGCAAGATAAAGTTCATTAACATCTGAAAAAAGAGTATTGGCAGACATAATATTTCTAGTCTTTCAGACTATTTAGATAGTCCTTCTCATTATCATAGGCTTTTTTCTCTCCAGACCACAGTTGATACCCTTCAACCACATCAGGTATCAACCATTGATCCACCCTATAGCAATACTTCCAGTTGACGGGTTGAATACAACCTACCACAACAACCTGAAAGAATGCTACAAGGTGATTAATTAGGGTTACCATGTGGCCAAGGGTTACTAAAATCCATCGGTGGTTGTGGTTTAAACTCTGTTGGGAGTTTGACACCATTGGGATTATCAATTTGTTCTTGAGTGGGAACGATAATCCTGATAGGAGTTCCTTCCCGCTCAAACTCCTGATTCATTTTGATGTATGTTTCAGGAGTAATTTTCTCACTCATCGATCATTAGCTGCTCGGTTCTCAGAGAAATAAGCATCGAAGGTTCCTGCAGGATATCGCTTGCTCAGTTTCTTGATGTTGATGTCCAGCACCTCATTCATGTCAATGTTCAGTGCCATACATGCCTGAGCAACATACCACATGACATCACCCAGTTCGATAATCATATGCTCACGATTATCTTCATTGTATTCCTTACCTTGGAACACAATCTTCTTCACGATTTCCAGGAATTCACCACCTTCAGCGTTGAGTCCAACACCAGCAGTCAGCAAACGATGAATCTCACAGTTGTTTGCTTCCAGTTCATCAAGGCGTGCTAGGAAAGTTTCACTAGACTTAGAGGGTTGACTCGTGACTTGATCTACGAATTCACAGTAGTTGTCAAAGTTTTGCATTTTATTCCTTAATGTAATTGTTTTCGATTAACCAAGCTTTGGTCATTGGTGTGGGTGGATACTCCTCCCACATATTACCACGAACACAGGCATCTAGTGCATCCTGTGTCATATTTGCTGTATGTCCAGCCCAGTATGCTTCTGCTTCCCAAGGGACAGCATGGTTTGCATATGTCCTTTCTACCAGATTTCTCCACATTTTTGGCACATCTTCTTCTGGATGAATGATTGCCATCAAAGTATTCTTATTTGTGCCTGCCATACAATCTTGTGCAGCGTGCCAACCTTCATGACGCATCACAGACATCAGAGTGTGTGGCTTATGCATGTAAGTTTCATTCAAATAAAAATGATTGCTTACTGTGTGATAAACACCACGATGCATTCGAGGGAAATACTTCTTATGTGCGATGTGAACCTTGGTTCCCATCTTATTCAAGGTGGTTACTAGGCGATTAAATTCTTTTTCAACCGCAGCACTATAGGGATAATCACCACCATAATACTCGATAACATCATCCATTGTCTTGACTTCTACTACTCCGTCATTGCATTCACGAAGAAGCATACAACCCATGGCATCCATGGTGTACCAACCCTTGACTTTACTTTCATCTGCTCTCACTGGAGCAATGGCAGATCCAAAGATCAGGCCTGCCAAGATAACATTAAACAGTTTCATTAAATTATTGCGAGGTATTTAAGAGAACATTACCAGATATTGAAATCCTATCCTCTTCGCAGTTAAAGAATGGATAAACTGCGTGTGACATTGTTGATGGAAAGAACAACATTGTTCCTTCGTATGTAGAATCTAACCTATAACCCCATTCTTCTGTTCCACCTTGAGTATTCAAATAATAAAAAACAAAAGATGAAATCTTTGGATCGTTAGAATTTGCAGCCATTGGTAGTTTGTTTTGCTCTTCCCAATCAGTGGGAATCTTCATCCAGATGACAAAACTATAGACTCCTGTGTGACCATGTGATGGGTTAAACTCACCTTGTTTTTGATAGTTAACCCACATTGATGGAAGCATGTAACCATGCCTTCCCGAAGAAGGCACTCTTTTACCCAATCCACCGAACTCATCTTCATACAAATAGATTAGTTCGCTAAGAGTATTATCCCAAAACCAACCATCTTTGTCAAGTACAAGCTTAGATTCGTGAATATTTCCGACTAGTTTGTGCTTGACTGATAATTCTGCATCATTTACACAAGTCCAAAGGTGCTTCATCTCTTCAGCACTCAACTTTTTTTCAAGCCATCCAAAGTTTGGAGGTCTGATTGCTTTGATGTTCATGAGAAATTAAGACTAGCGAACTTAGATTTCGTATCGGTCAGTGTAGATGTAATTTCATCACCCGAATCTATAAGTTCACCACCCTCAGACTGATCACAATCATACAGACGCATCTTCGCTCTGTCAACTCCCACTGTAAATCTCTTATAAACGTTCAAATCATTGTACCTATTCTTCAATTGCTTCACCATGATTTGTCCAAGGGATTCCAACTCTTCAGTAGAAATAAGGGCGAACATAAGATCAGCAGTAGCAGGGAGACCAAAGGACTCAGAAGTGTCAGTGATGTCAACATCGCTGCTAGAATAACCAGAACGAGTGGTCTGCGTGGCAGAAACGATAGGGACGTTTGCTTCGACAGCCAACCCTCTAAGCTCCTCAGCAATTGCTTTAATATAGCTATATGAATTGACATTACCCATCTTGCTATACCTGCTGGAAGCACATATATTAAGGTAATCAATGAAAATAATACTAGGTCGAAATGATTTCTTAAGAGCGAGTTCATTAAGGAGAGCACGGAAGTGACCGACATGCGCTGATGCTGTGGGATACTCTTTAATAATTAGGTGACCACGAGTTTTCTGTGTCAGTTTATCAATCTTTTTCTCAAAGATTTGTTGTGGAATCTCAACAATGTCTTGAATGTTTACGTCCAAGAGGTTTGCGTCAATACGTTCAGCAATTTTCTCCTCTGCCATCTCCATTGTAATGTAAAGCACATCATATCCGTCCACGAGACAGGCGCTAGCCATATGGCACATGAACAAAGACTTACCGACACCTGTCCCAGCAAGAGCGACATTAAGAGTCTTGTTAGGAAGACCACCTTTTGTAATTTTATTAAAATAACCAAGGTCAAACGGGATGCGATCTTCCTTACGATGGTAAGATTCAAATCGTTCCGCATAATCTTCTAAGTAATCGTGTCCAATGTGGTTGTCAAATGATACAGAAAGAGCCTCTGTCAAGATAGAAGGAATAGCACCACGATCTCTCTTACTATCTTTGCCTTCTGTGATATAAATGGAGTCCATAAGTGCCAAGTAGATGGCACGATCACGACACCAGGTCTCTGTTACATCAAGCAACCACTGAAGTTGCTGATCTTCTTCATCAGATCTAAGTCTATCGACCAGTTGAGAAATCTCTATGTAATCCTTTTCAGTCAGGTCTGTGCGATTCTGCAACTCAATCGATAAGGCCTCATAGGTGATCCTAGAGTCATACTTATTGATGAATTCTCTACACTCTTGGAAGACTGCCTTCTGATTTCCGTCCTCAAAATACTCTTCCTTAAGGAATGGCAGCACTTTGCGAGTATAATCTTCATTGATGACAAGATTTTTGAGGATAGAATGCTCAATACTGTTCATTTATAATGTAGGTATGTTGTCAAAATGTACTTGTCAGAACTCGCTACAGGCATGGCCTTGTGAGGAAAGCACCAAAATGGGGGAAAAACGACCAGTTTTCCCTTCTCTGGTTCGATTTTCTTGTGCAAAAACTCTGTCTCACCACCCTCAGTGACATCATTAAGATACCAGAACATGGCAAGATACCTCCTAGCTGAGGCATAGTCACCAACATCTACATGAGTCTTGAACTGATCCGTGCTACCCTTGCGGTACTTCTTGATTCGGAACTGTTCCCACTGATGCTGCTCTGGAAACACCTCTTCGCACATGGATTGATAGTATTTGTCGCGATATTTCATCGCATTCTTGATCAAATGCTGATGCAAACCATCATCTAACTGGCGATTCTCAGTAAAATTCCACTGCTGGAACTGAGGTCTACCAGAATTATCCACCATCTCTGGTTCCTGTTGCTCAAATAGTGTGACTAATTGATCGCAAATACCAGGTTCCAGAGCGTCATCATAGGTGTGGATGAACTTATGTAGATGATCCGTAAGAATACTGTTGTTTCGCAATTTCATCAAGTTGCTCCATAATATCATCAGTGAAATACTTTTCAGGATCAGCTAAGATTGCCTTAGCATAGACCTTCTTACCGTCCATTTCATAACGGCCGGCAACATTCTTCCACAAACCACCCAGTTCTCCCAGTTCTAGGAGACCATAGTAGCGATCAAGACCTCTCTCATCATAGTAGAGGCGAACAGTCACTTCTTTATTCTCTTTACTCAGACGCGACTTAGCAGTCTTAACTTTGATAAGATTGCCGACCACTTCTGTTCCATCTTTTTCTTTTTTCTTGCTGAGATAGATGATCGTAGACGCTGCATATTTGAGGCCAGAACCTCCTCCCATTTCTTTAGTTGGTACATAAGCTCCGATTACATCGTAGGTGTGGTTGGTTACAAGCATTGGGATGTTTGCCTGACCCAGTTTAAGGGTAAGCATACGGAACGCACCTTTGACCAATTGAGATTTGGTCATGTCTCGAACTTGTTTGTCGTTGAGAGCGTCGGTAATTTCTTTCTCAGTCGAAAGCATCCCCAGAGAGTCTAACACAAACATCAATGGTTTGCGATCTTCTGCTGGAGTTTGCAGACATTTGTCTACGATCTTGAGAGCCTGAGTCCTGAATTGCTCAATAGTCAAAACCTTAGATACGATACACCGTTTAGTATCAATACTGCGTTCTTCCAAGAGTTTCTTGGTGATAGCAGATTCGGTATCAAAGTAAATTACACCACCTTCTGGATTGTCATTCAAAAAGTTTTGAACGACCGCAAGTGAGAAAAAAGTCTTTCCAGTGGAAGATTCACCTGCAATGGCAGTAATTTTGTTAGACGATACGCCACCACGAATGCTACCGGAAAGGACAGCATTGAGAATATAACAACCACTGTCAGTATACTCTTCGCGATCATCGATTTCAGACGCGACTTGGGCGTATTCACTCTTGATCTCCTTAGCTAGTTCAGTAATAAAGTTCATTTGAGTCTCAAGGTTTTAAGGTATTCTAACACATGTTCACGGATTTCCATCAGTTCATCTAAGCACCCATCATGGTATGCTTCTGATCTGAGTTTGGAATCCGGTTCAATGACAGACTCCACAAAAAGGTTGAGAGCCTGATTGAATTGCTCCCGTTTTTCTGCTGGGAGTGATGCATACTGTTTCATGAGAAGAAGTCCTCTAAGGTGTTGGTCTTTTCGACGCTCCAACCAATACTGTCCATTATAACACGTAATGGCTCAATAAACGACTTATTGAACTGAAGATCGTAATCAATATACTGATTCATGCCGAGTTCTTTTGGAAAGTCTTGGATGAAAGAGATTACGTTTTCATGCATCGGATTAGGAATTTTCAGATAGCAGAACTTGATCTTCTCACCATCTTGAATAAGAGAATACTTATTCGTCAGTTTTTTCTCTCTTATGTAGTGATTGAAAAGGAGAGCACCTCTACAATGAATAGGGGTACCCTTAACATAAATGTCAGAAGAAGATTTGTACTTAGTGATGTCACTGACCGAACGAGGGAAAGCAACCTCTTCAGGATCACAAGCCTTGAATGTCTTTCTACAGTCTTTGATGTACTCCTGAACCTCTTCTTCCTTGCCAGTCATGATGATTTTGAATGCATCTCTCAACATCTTGCGGCAAGGTGCAGGAGTTGATGACTTGATTGCCTCAATACCCATGATTTTAAGTTTGGGTTCGGCATAAGCAACACCCTCACTGTTCCAGACATTGAGGATATATCGTTTCTTGGCAGTCCAGATTCCACGATCAGCGATGTTTTCTCGCTTCATCTGCATCTTCTGGTCATACGCATTCACGTAGTTGGCCAACGTTTCATAAGAACTTTCAATAAACGGCTCCAGTTCCATAGAACACACCTTATCGAGGAACGCAACAACGCCATCATGAGTTTTCTCTCGCCCTTCGTATACACGGTCAACAAGAGGACCCATATTAAGATAGATACTGTCAGTATCTGAGGCAATAACGTAGTCAACATCGTCAGTCTTAAGAATTTTGTTCAAATGTGCATTCATTTTGTTCTCGATCCAGCGAATCGAGACTTGACCAGATAGAGTGATTGCCTCTGCATTGGCAAGTTTGTAGTATCTAAAATACTCATTACCAATGGCACCATAAGCAGAGTTGAGTGAGATCTTCTTAGCCATCTGAATGTTATTACAGCGGGCGATCTCTTTCACAAGTTCTGGATTTTTAGTTTTTTCATACTCTTGCTTTGCAGCAAGCATCTTTTTCTTGTAGATAACACGATCTTGGTACATGCTATCCATCAGTTCTGGAAGGAAACCACGCACGTCCTTACGGTACATAGCACCGTTAGCACAGACTGCATAATCCTTATACATCTCAAAGGTCAGATCTTGATCTAGGATTTTGTCAACAGTAACATTTGGATGGCGTGATTCCTGTAAGGTTTCTGGTGAGATGTTATATTGCATGATAAGATGAGGGTACAGGGAATTAAGATCAAAACTGACCACCCAATCATAAGACCCAGGAACCGGTTCCTTAACATATGCGCCTGCATACTTTTCACTTTTAGATTCGTTTCGTATTTTAGGAGGAATGACGATATCTTTCTTTTTGAGGTAATTGTAGATGATCGCATCCCAAGTGCGAACTTGATAAAACACATCATTGTAGTTTACCTTGGCGTCATAAGCCATGGTCAGACAAAGTTCAATCAACTTCATCTTGTCTTCCAGACGGTCAACAAGTTTCACGTCTATTATATTGTATTCAACGAACTTTTGCCACCCTTTGGTGTAGAAATCCTTAAATGTTTCAAACTCAGAGTGATCTAATTTCTGCTGTCCAAGTTCTACCTGGGCTATGTAGTCCAAGCGATACGATTCTTGTGCCTTGTATGTAAACTTCTTATACAAATCAAGGTAATCCAACTGAGAAACACCACCCACATCATAGGTGAGTTGCTTTCTACCCTTGATAAAGATCTCTCGCTCACTCAACAATCCCCAGGGAGAGAGACGGCGAGCAAGTTTCTCACCCAAGACACGATCAAGTCTACGAGCGATGTACGGGATATCGAACATCTGGATGTTCCAACCAGTGATCACATCAGGAGTATGATCCATCCACCAATGAATGAAATCATACAGCAGATCACGCTCGTTATTGAACTGAATATATCGGACTTTATCTTCTTTTAGTTTGAAAGGACCCTGACCCCAGGTAATGATCTCTTTCGTTGTGTAATCTTGAATAGTGATCAGCAGAATCTCTTCCGATGCAGACTGAATATCGGGGAAGCCATTCTCTGATGTGGTCTCAATATCGATCGTATAGAGAAGAATCTTGCTCAAGTCAAACTTGATCTCGTCTTCAGGATACTTCTCTGCGATGTATTGAAAAATAAATTTCTCATTTCCATGCACAGAGAATCCATCAACACCATCATACTTGCTGATGAACTCTCTACATTCTCTTACCGTTCCGGGCTTAATCGGTTCAACATTATCGCCCTCAAGGGTTTTATATCGCGACTCTTTCTTTGAGGGAACGTACAGAGTTGGTCTCCAACCCGACTGGTCTCTGTACTCAAACCTCTCACCCTTTTCATAACCACGAACCAAGAACTGGTTCCCGACCATCTGGATGTTGGTATAGAACCTCATTTAATACGGCTATTGTATGTCTCTTCCAGTCTACCACTAGGTTTGACCAATGTCAAGATAGAATCTGAAGACATCATACAGATTCTCTGATCTGTATACAAAGGCCATTGTTTTAGTTCTTCGTCATTTACGACTTCAAAAACATTAGTCAACTTACAATCAGGTTCACCGATTTCAGCGCCGACTTCTTCTACATCTGCAACAAGCAGGGTTTCGCTCTTAAGAACGATCAGTTGTAGTGCCATTGAGATTCTCCTCGTACATTGTTAAAACTTCATCCAAGGGGTTACCGATGGTTACAACCCAATCAAAAGGAATCAGAGACTCCGTATCCTTTGATAGAGGCATGTAAGAACTAAAGGCAACGCGGACTGCGTTGGGGTCACCTGATGGTTCTGTATTTTCCGACAACAAAATAGCCTCACTCTCCTTGATCAGAGTAAGGATACGGGGTTGACGGAACAGATACGCAACAGGATCTTTGACTGTGTTTCTAATTTCTTTGATGTCTGCGATTACATCTTCACCAGATCGCAAACGAGCAACTTGAATTGACATGACTAATTAATATGGAATAAGTAAAAAGGGAGGTTGCTCTGGTTTTTGCCAGACCTCCCATCGCGGCGACGATAGACTATTTTATTTAGAGTCTCTCAATTTGTTCAGAGACTCTATGTCAGTGATGTGTGATGTGTATCCAGGATAATGTTGTTTCATGAATGTGGGGATACCCATGCAAGTAGGGTAGTCACCTCTAAACCACACTTCTTTTGTTTCTTCAACGACTACATGATCTAAAAACCTGCGTGTCATAGGTAATCTTTTCGCTTATGTGCTTCAGGAACAACTTTACCGAGAACTATCTGAAGTAACCCATCCTCAAATTCCACTGATCTAACTTCCGTATCCTCTGCCAGGGTCCAAGCTCTGGTGAAAGATCGTTGAGCCACTCCTCTATGGATATAATCGGTTCCCGTTTCTTTATCTTCTTTCTGTCCTTCGACAAAGAGTTTCCCATCTTGGGTGTAGACCAAGACTTCTTTTTTCTTAAATCCTGCAAGTGCAATCTCCAAACGTGATTCTACGTGGGACACCTCTACCAGATTATATGGTGGGTAGTTAGATGTCGTTTCATGCAAACTAAAGATACGGTCGAAATAATCGTCCATACCAATGCTATTCTTAGTAATGCGCTCCAACAATTGATTAATGTTGGCAGCATTATACTTCGTTAATGCAGTCATTATTGTAGCTCCTTTAAAAGCGAGTTTGTGTTTTGTAGACCCCGAAGGCATCCACGATTATTTATGTGTCACTATAGCATAATTTGCATTATAATAGGTTCGGTATACCCGCTAAATAATTTCGTATCCTACTACTACATCATGTATAAACCATACTCAAAAGAATGGAATAGGTACAGATACCTCAAAGAAGCAATCGACAAATATCTAGAAGATGGTGTCGATCCTGCTTACATTGCGGATGATATTCGCGACATTCTTCATACACGATCTGAAGCTCTTCATACAGAGTTCACTCGAATCAACCAGTTAGAACACCATCTCTCGGAATAGCAATATGCTGTCTACCCAGTACCGTCTTCGTTTAGAAGGCATTTGCAAAAAGATTGCAAACGGTCAACAAGTAGATCTACCAGATATGATCTGGGCCGAAAAACTTGGAAAAGCAAACACTACTGCTCGTGATTGGTTAAACAAAGCACGCCGGCAGGCTGCTAATCCAAACATGCAAGAAGGTGGTATGGATGATTTTATGAATAGGATGGGGTTAGGAGACCCCGACCCATCCAATCACAGAAAGGGGTTCGGCAGTGCTGACGAGATCGTTGACTGGTTCCAACGTGACAAACCAGACGATTGGCGTCAGAGAGACTAGGTAGTCTCTACTACT
>Ga0255783_10001609_pt1 | contig 23907 bp, 23 predicted proteins | sample 011ome_22_FD_179981 | JGI IMG/M metagenome (GOLD analysis project Ga0255783, IMG submission 179981) | Coastal salt marsh microbial communities from the Groves Creek Marsh, Skidaway Island, Georgia - 011507BT metaG (version 2) | ecosystem: Environmental > Aquatic > Marine > Intertidal zone >... | reverse complement strand
TCCACATGCGTTGTAAGGTGTTCTCGTCGAGCAGCAAGTCGTCTCTACGGGTAGAGGACGATGTGAGGTCTATCGCTGGGAAGATTCGTCTATTGGCAATTTTTCGATCGAGTTGGAGTTCCATGTTTCCGGTACCTTTAAATTCCTCGAAAATCACTTCGTCCATTTTAGATCCTGTTTCGGTAAGCGCCGTGGCGATAATAGTCAACGAGCCACCGTTTTCTATATTTCTAGCGGCACCAAAGAATCTTTTTGGTTTGTGGAGCGCATTGGCATCAACACCACCGGAAAGTACTTTTCCAGAGGCTGGTTGAACAGTGTTGTAGGCTCGAGCCAATCGGGTGATTGAATCGAGTAGGATGACCACGTCATGTCCACACTCCACCAATCTTTTGGCTTTTTCTATCACTAGGTTAGCTACTCTTACGTGTTCTGCTGCCTCCTTATCAAATGTGGAAGCGATGACTTCTCCGCGTACATTGCGCTGCATGTCCGTTACTTCTTCAGGACGCTCATCAATCAGCAAAACGATCTGATAGACCTCAGGATGATTGGCGGCAATCGCATTGGCGATGTCTTTGAGCAACATGGTCTTACCTGTTTTAGGCTGAGCCACGATCATTCCTCTTTGACCTTTACCAATCGGTGAAAACAAGTCCATTATTCTTGTGGAGACACTGCTTTGACGATCTGCTAAATTGAATTTTTCCTGGGGAAAAAGTGGGGTTAGGTGTTCGAAAGCCACTCTGTCGCGAACTACTTGTGGATCCTGACCATTGATTTTATTAACCTTGATGAGCGGAAAGTATTTTTCACCTTCCTTGGGAGGTCTAACTTCGCCCAATACGGTATCACCCGCTTTCAGTCCAAAAAGTCTGATTTGCGATTGAGATACGTAAATGTCGTCAGGAGAAGCAAGGTAATTATAGTCAGACGACCTTAGAAACCCATATCCGTCAGGCATCATATCCAGTACCCCTTCAGAGGCAATAATACTGTCAAACTCGTATTCGGGTTGTTTGTATCTGTTCTTGAGTTCTTTGTCGAAGTTAAAGTTCTTCTCCGTGTGGGTCTTGGGACCTTGGTTGGGTTGGTTTCGGTTTTGGTGTGGTGGTTTCCCGACTTGTCCGTCTCTGGAACCGTGTTGATTTTCTCTCGGACTATTTTGACCTTCACGGTTTCCCGCCTGATTTTTAGTTCGATCAAACCGGTTAGGTTGGTCGGCTCTTGGCTCTCTTTCGGGTCGTTGTCCCTGAGCTGAGTTGGTCACGCGTCCTCCATCTTCTTGTCTGGGTGCTCGCTCAGGTCTAGGTTGACGTTCTGGGCGTTGGAAGCGCTCCTGAGGTTGCTTGTCAGCAACCACATCCTGTGAAGCAGTTACCTCTGGGGTACTGGCTGGTTCAGAAGAAACGCTTTCGGTTTGTTTTTTGGGAGGCCTTCCTCGTTTACCCGGTGCGGGTTTGGGAACGTCCTGGGTCAGAATATTCGATAAATCCCCGGGCTGGGTAGCCTGTACATCTAGGATTTGGTATACCAAATCCATTTTTTTTAGGGTTTTGAATTGCGCGATGCGCAGTTTTGCTGCAATTTCTTGAAGCTCAGGAAGTTTCTTTCCTTTTAATACATCGATGTCAAACATGTAATGCGGTTAAATAAAATGAGTAGGAGGGAACCTGTCGGTTCGTTGATTGTCTTATTTGAAATTAGTCGGAGTGTTGCCGTGTAGAAATAGGCTGCAAAGACACACAATATTAGGAATATATTTTGAATATTTAGGCTACATTACCGAAAAAAAGAATTCTATTTTTGTAAAAAGCTTTACAGAATTAAAATGATCCAAAGAATCCAAACCCTTTATTTGATTTTAATAGCGTTGCTCAATAGTTTGGGTATTTTTTTCTATCAACCCCTTGACGCGTCTGTAATAATCGATATCTTTACAGTCCCTGATGAGGTTATCTGGGGTACGTTCTCCGTTTCAACGACACTAGCCTTGGTTAGTGTATTTCAATACAAGCAGCGAAGTAAACAATTGGTTCTCAATCGTATTAACTTGCTGCTGGAACTTTTTTTAATGGGATTTTTCGCATATCTATCGCTTAACTTATCCGGAGAAGATTCGTCTTCGTTGAAGGGTATTGCGGTGTTCGTTCCTTTGTTTTCTATCGTTTTATTGGTGATGGCCAACAAATCCATCCAAAAGGACGAAGACCTCGTAAAATCAGTTGATCGATTGCGGTAAAAACCTATACTTAGTTGTATTAGTGCGAAAAAACCCGAAGGAAACTTCGGGTTTTTTTATGTCTAAAAATTAAGCTTCGGTAAACTGGGCTTCATAAAGTTGGGTGTAGTATCCTCCTTCAGCTATGAGGCTGTCATGGGTGCCCATTTCTACAATTTTTCCTTGATCCATGACCAGAATCTTATCCGCCTTTTGGATCGTAGCTAGCCTGTGTGCAATCACTATAGAAGTTCTTCCTTGGGTGATTTTTAACGTCGCCTCCTGAATCAATTTTTCCGAGTAACCATCAATAGAGGCTGTAGCTTCATCGAGAATTAGAATGCTCGGATTGGTGACATAGGCCCGCAAAAACGCCAGTAATTGTCGTTGACCTGAAGAGAGCATGCCCCCGCGCTCTTTAACATTAAACTGATACCCACCGGGTAGTTTCATGAAAAAATCATGGACCCCAATGGCTTTAGCAGCAGTTTCTATTTCGGCCAACGTAATTTGGCTGTTCTTTAAGGTGATGTTATTTTCGATGGTATCGGCAAACAAGAATACATCTTGAAGTACCACGGCCATATTTGAGCGCAGACTGTTGAGTTCAAAATCGTGTATGTCGACGTCGTCGATGAAAATATGTCCAGATTTAATGCGGTAAAAGCGATTGATTAAGTTGATGATGGTAGATTTTCCAGCACCTGTGGCACCTACTATAGCAATGGTTTGTCCCGGTTCAGCGGTGAAGGATATTCCGTGCAACACATCTTGATCGGGTTTATATCCGAATACTACCTGATCAAACACAATTTTTCCTTGCAGGGGAAAACGTTTTATTTTTCCGTCCAATTCAACTTCGTGATCAGCATCCAAGATTTTAAATACGCGATCGGCGGCTACCATACCCATTTGCAGGGTGTTGAATTTATCGGCTATTTGCCTGAGTGGTCTGAAAAGCATTTCAGAGAGCAGAATAAAACTAAATATGGTTCCGTATTCAGATTGGTCAACTACCCCTAAATTTTGCATGGCCCCAAACCAAACAATTAATCCAATGGTTATCGAGGATACGATTTCAGCGACTGGAAAAAACACAGAGTTGTACCAAACTGTTTTGATCCACGCATCTTGATGTTTTTTATTCAATACGTTAAACGAGGCCTCTTCTTGAGTTTCTCGTCCAAAAAGCTGTACGATTTTAATTCCAGAAACGCGTTCTTGGACAAATGAATTAAGTGCAGCAACTTGAGTCCTGACCTCAATAAACGCTGTTTTCATCGCTTTTTGGAACAAGCGTGTTGCGTAGAGCAATACGGGTAGAATAGCGAATACAATGAGGGATAATTTCCAGTTAACCACCAGCATAACCAGAGCAACGACACTCATTTTGAGTACATCGGATACAATCATAAATAAACCTTGGCTAAAGATTTCACCTATGCGTTGCATGTCGGCTACCGCTCGAGTGACCAATACGCCAATCGAGGAGCTATCGAAGTACGTCATTTTAAAACGCACCATGTGTTTAAATAGTTTTACTCGGATGTCTTTTATGACCGATTCTCCCAGATAATTGGCCAAATAGTTAAAGGAAAGCTGGCTGACCACTTCAAGTATTAGCACGCCTAAAACCAATAGGATCGTGTGCCATAATTCCTCAGGATTTTTTGGTTTAATCGCCTGATCGACAATGCTACCGACCAACATGGGGCGATAGACGGCAAAAGCAGATAGGGAAATAGCGGTAAGAGTCACCATAGCCAACACCCATTTATAGGGCTTGGAATAGGCCAATAGTTTGGTTAATAAGGTTTTGTCAAATGGATTTCCTTTTACTTCGCTCATCGGTTTGTCGGGGGGAGATAGGGATATAATACCTGAGTCAAATATAGTCCTTTTGCGGGGACTGAAGGACCAGCTAGGGATCGATTTTTACGGTCTAAGACCTCCTGAAAACCGGCTAGATCTAGTTTTCCTTGTCCTACCCAAAGCAGTGTTCCCGTGATAGCGCGGACCATGTTGCGCAAAAATCGGTCTGCGGTAATGTCAAAAATCCAAAGGTTTCCTTCGACACGCCATTGAGCGTGCGTGATCGTGCAGTTAAAGGTGTGGACGTCCGTGTGCGTTTTGGAGAAACATTCGAAATCACGGTGATGAAGCAATAACTGCGCTGCCTGATTCATCAAATCAATAGCTAACGGTTGGTAAAAACCATAGGACCAATCAGCTAGAAAGGGATCTTTTTCGCGACTGATCAAATACTGATAACTGCGCGAGGTAGCATCAAATCGCGCATGTGCCTCTTCGTGTACGGGAATGATGTGCTGCACAGAAATACTCTTGGGAAGAAAGGCATTGAGTCGGTGGACCAGATAATCAGGGTGCTCGATTTCAGCATAGTCAAAGTGGGCATACATTTGCCGTGCGTGAACCCCAGCATCAGTGCGTCCAGCAGCTACTATGGGGATTTGCTCACCCAACAACAGATTAAGGGCCTCTTCTAGGGCTTCTTGAATACTAGGTGCATTGGGTTGTCTTTGCCACCCTGAAAAATGAGCGCCATCATAGGCGCACTGTAAGAAATAGCGCAAAGTTTTTTTTGCAAATATAAGGTAGTGTAGAAAACCACCTGCCTCTTGGGTGTGAAAAGCTCAGTGTTTACCTTTATGGCATGAAAAGAATACTCCTGCTTTCGGACACCCATGGCTTTTTTGACGACTGGATGGCCCAGCATATCAGCGAATCCGATGAAGTTTGGCATGCGGGAGATGTTGGGAATCCCTTGGTGGTCGATCAAATACAGGCCTTAAAGCCCCTGCGTTGTGTGTATGGAAATATCGATGGAGCAGCTATTCGGGGCGCCTGGCCCTTAGATAATAGCTTTGAGTGCGAGGGATTAAACGTTTGGATGACTCATATCGGCGGATATCCTGGGAGGTATGAATCCAGAGTAAATCAGCTTTGGTTACACCATAATCCTGGATTGTTTATCTCGGGACATTCGCACATTCTCAAGGTGATTTGGGACAAGAAAAAAAATTGTTTGCACATGAATCCCGGGGCTTGCGGCCTATCTGGATTTCATCAAAAACGCACTATGTTGCGATTTGTCGTGGAAAAGGGAGCGGTAAGAGATTTAGTAGTTATTGAAAAAGAAAAAACTAGACCAGCTCATTCTTGAGTATTTCTTTAAGTTCCTCCAGGTGTTTAAACAGCACAAATTCTCCGTTTTTTATCAGCGATACACTTCCGGTTTCTTCACTGACCACCAAGGCCAATGCATCTGTTTTCTCTGTGATCCCCACAGCGGCCCTGTGGCGAAGTCCGAAACGCAAGGGAATACTTCGCTCGTCTGAAACAGGTAAAATTACCCGAGTGGCAATGATGAAGTTTTTCTCAATCACTGCAGCACCATCGTGCAACGGGCTGTTTTTATAAAAAATACTTTCCAAGATAGGCTGACTCACTTCAATATTCATCTTATCTCCCGTCTGGGTGACAAAATCCAACGCGTTATCTCTCTCGATGACAATCAACGCACCAGTTTTTGTTTGAGACATTTTTTCCAAAGCATCAACCACGGCGCCAATATTGGTTTGTTGGTTTTGCGCATCTGATTTAAGGAAATTGAAAGGTTTGAGAAATCCGCTTCGTTTCCCCAGGTTGGTAGACCCAATCAACAAAAGGAACTTTCTTATTTCTTGTTGGAAAACAATCACTAATGCGATTAAACCAATATTCATAAAACCGCCAATAATACTGCTCATCATGCGGATTTCTAAAATCTGAGTTGTTTTCCACAATCCCCAAATAACCACGATACCCAGAAAAATTTTAATCGCAACAGTTCCGCGAATCAACCGATAAACATAAAATAACAGCAAGGCGACCAATAGAATGTCTAGTGCGTCCGTCCATTGAAAGTTGATGAAATCTTGGGTATTCACAAGCGGTCTTTTGGTAAAAATAAACAATATATATGAGGCAACAAGCTCGTGTATGTCTAGCTTACCTGGAGGTGCTGGTGAAGTGCGATGCATTCCATAGCTGGTTTGACATCGTGAACCCTCAATATGTGGGCACCTTTTTGCAGGGCAAACATGTGCAGTGCGGTGGTGCCATTGAGCGCTCCAGCGGCGTCGGTATTGAGCGTTTTGTAGATCATCGATTTGCGACTTATCCCCACCAGGATAGCTCTGTTCAAAACCTCGAAGCGATGCAGTTCGCGCATCAATGCAAAATTTTGCTCGACTGTTTTGGCAAATCCAAACCCAGGATCTACAAGTATATCCATGACTCCGCACGCTCTAGCTTGGTTGCAGCGCTCTGAAAAGAATAACAAAATATCTTCTACCAAGTGATCGTATTGGGTCAGTGATTGCATGTTCTGTGGATTTCCTCTGCTGTGCATCATCACTAAGGGTACCTGGCCGGCAGCTACTACCTGAAACAAGTCGGGATCACTCCCTGCGGTAACATCGTTGATCATGTCAGCGCCCAGGTCAATAGCTGTTTTGGCTACGGAGGCTCTGAATGTGTCGATCGAAATTAACGCTTCAGGACGTTCTTTGCGCAGGGCCTCAAGGGTGGGCAACAGTCGATCCATTTCCTCTTGTTCAGAGACAAATTCAGCCCCTGGTCGGGTGCTTACCGCCCCTAAATCCAACCACATAGCTCCTTGGTCAAGATGGTTTACGGCCTGTTGAATCGCCTCTTCCACACCTTGTTTTCTGCTTGGGTCGTAAAATGAATCAGGGGTTAGATTAACAATGCCCATCACTACGGGTTTATCCAGCACGACAAGTTGTCCACGGCAATTTAATGTCTTGGTACATGTAGGGTTGATGACTTGTTTCATGGTCTAGGGTAGGGCGTTTGCCCGCTTGGATAATTTGTGCGAAATTTACGCCAAATTCTGCAAAGCACATGAGCCAAACCCTTGACCAGTACAACCACGTGATTCAAACATGTCGCGATCTTTTTGAAAAAAAGTTAGTGGATTACGGAGCGGCTTGGCGCATTTTGCGACTGCCTTCGCTGACAGATCAGATTTACATCAAAGCTCAACGGATCAGAAGTATTCAACAGAAGGTTCAAAAAATCCAAGAAGATGCGGCTTCCGAATTTATAGGGATTATCAATTACAGCGTCATGGCCTTGATTCAACTCCGTGAAGGAGTGGTGGACACTCCGGATATCGATGCCCAACAGGCATTGGCTTGGTATGATGAAATGACCCAACAAACCCGTGACTTGATGCTCGACAAAAACCACGATTACGGAGAAGCTTGGCGGGAGATGCGGGTGGGATCCCTTACGGATTTGATTCTACAAAAGTTACTTCGCGTGAAACAGATCGAGGAAAATCAGGGGAAGACATTGGTTTCTGAAGGGATTGATGCCAATTATCAAGACATGGTCAACTATGCGGTATTTGCCTTGATTCATTTAACGCAAACACCAGAGAAACCGTGAACTACCTACTCTTGTTTTCGCGTTGGGTAGTGGGTTTGCTCTTCATTTTTAGCGGATGGGTGAAACTCAATGACCCTGTCGGTTTCAGTTTTAAATTAGAGGAGTATTTCAGTCCTTCTGTCCTAGACATCCCGTTTTTGGTACCCAGTGCCTTGGCACTTGCACTGGTATTGGTAGTGGTTGAAGTGTTGTTGGGTGTTGCCCTTTTGATTGGATTTGCCCCCAAGTGGACGTTATACAGCTTAACGGGCATGATCGTGTTTTTTACGTTCCTGACGTTTTATTCCGCCTATTTCAACAAAGTAACTGATTGTGGGTGTTTTGGTGATGCATTGCCATTAACCCCATGGCAATCGTTTTACAAGGATGTAGCGCTTTGTGTGTTGATCGGTTTTTTGTGGTTAGGCCAGTCAAAATTAGGTGCCTTTAGCACCAACAGCATTAGAATAACCCTGATGCTGTTGAGTTTGTCCGGTGCTCTGTATTACGGTTACTATGTGCTCAATCACCTGCCCTTAGTCGATTTTAGGGCGTATAAAATTGGGACGCATGTGCCTAGTGCTATGGAAATTCCTGAGGATGCACCTCAAGCGATCTATGCGTATGAGTGGTTTTTTACCCACGAAGGCAAAACATTTTCGGTGACTACAGATAAAGCTTACCCCCAAGTGGAAGGAACTTTTGTGCGCGTTGAAACGCGTATGGTTCAGCCGGGATATGAGCCGCCGATACATGATTTTTCGATGGAAAAAGATGGGCTGGATTACACCCAAGAATTGCTTAGTCAAGAACGGTTGTTGTTGGTGGTGGTCTATGATTTGCGTAAGACCGATTGGTCTTATAAAGATGCTTTAATCGAGAAAGTGAAGGAAGCCCTAGATTTGGGCTATAAAGTAGTGGGATTATCGGCTTCAGATGCTTCACTTTGGGAGGTCCATCAACCCGAAGAGGGTTGGCCTTTCCCGCTGTATTTTTCAGATCAAACTACCCTCAAAACGATTATACGTGCCAATCCTGGATTGGTGGTCCTTCATCGAGGTACGATTGTCGATAAAAAGCACATTAACGATATTAATTATTTAGCTCTATAAATCAAATCATGAGAAAGAACATTGTCGCCGGAAACTGGAAAATGAATTTAAATGCCGAACAAACAAAGGCGTTAATCGGTGAGTTAACCTCGGTTCAGCTCCCTGAAAACACCCGAGTGTTGGTTGCCCCTCCCTTTGTGAATTTATCAGCTGCCTTGGAGGCTGCTGCCCATAGCTCCATAGAAGTGATGGCTCAAAATATGCACCAAGCGGAAAGCGGTGCTTATACCGGAGAAGTTGCTGCCTCGATGTTGACCCACCTAGGGGTAAAAACGGTTGTTTTGGGACATTCGGAACGCAGAAGTTATTTCGGGGAAACCGATGCTTTGTTGGCTCAGAAAGTACAAACGGCCTTAAACCACCAGATGGAAGTAGTTTTTTGTTTTGGCGAGGAATTGGCTGAAAGAGAGAACAATACCCATTTTGATGTGGTAGCTAGTCAATTGAGAAACGCGCTTTTTGCTCTCCCTGCAGCTGCTTGGAGTTCTTTGGTGTTGGCCTACGAGCCGGTCTGGGCCATTGGCACAGGCTTGACGGCTTCTAGCGAACAAGCACAAGAGATGCACGCCTTTATTCGCCAAACCATAGCAGAGGCTTATTCGACCTCATTGGCCCAAGAAGTGTCTATTCTCTACGGAGGAAGCGTCAAGGCCAATAATGCCGCCGAACTTTTTGGTCAACCCGATGTGGACGGAGGTCTCATCGGGGGCGCATCTTTGGTGGCTGCTGATTTTAAAGGTATTATCGACGGATTGCGCTAAGATGGAGATTTACTACATCGAGGCCACCTGTACGGTCACCCCGACAGAACCGTTCTCTGACCTATTGATGGCGGAATTAGGCGCCTTAGGGTTTGAGAGTTTTGAACAGACTCCTACAGGGATCAAGGCTTATATTTTGGCATCTGCTTTTGATGATTCTTTGTTTGACGGTTTGGAAACTGCAGAGATGCCCGGTGTTTCCCTGTCCTTTTCCACCCAAAGAATGGCCCAAGAAAACTGGAACCAAACCTGGGAGGAAAATTTTGAACCCATTGTGGTGGGCAGCGATTGCGCTGTTCGTGCACCATTTCACGCGCCGATTAACGTCACTCATGATTTGGTGATTATGCCCAAGATGAGTTTCGGTACGGGACACCACGAAACCACGTTTATGATGCTGTCTTTGATGCTGGAGGATGATTTCTCCGGCCAATCCGTCCTGGACATGGGTAGCGGCACAGCCGTTTTGGCTATTTTGGCCGAACGATTAGGCGCTGACTCAGTAACCGCTATAGACATCGATCCGTGGTGCTTTGAAAACGCCCAAGAGAATGTGGCGCTTAACGACTGCACCCGTGTAGAAGTCCAACAAGGCGACGCCTCAGTTTTGGGAAGTCAGACCTATCAGTGCATCATCGCTAACATCAACCGCAACATATTGTTGGCGGATATACCAACCTATACAGCTCAGCTAGAAGCTGAAGGTCGTTTGTATTTAAGTGGCTTTTATCAGGAGGATTTACCCATGATCGATCAGGCTTGTCAAGATCAAGGCTTGGTCGTTTCACGTACCATGACCAAAAATAATTGGGTGGCGGGTATTTGGGTTAAGTCATAAACGCAAAAAAAAACGCCGCTTAACAGCGGCATTTTTTTTAGTGTGGTAGCTTTTTGGCGACCAGCCCGTAGACAAATGTGCCCAATACGGCTGAAGCGATCACTACAGCAATACTCCAGATTCCTGTGCCTATTAAGGTGTACATGGGGCCTGGGCAAGCTCCGACTAGCCCCCATCCAAGTCCAAATAGCGTTCCGCCCAATAAGGAGCTTTTGTACACGGGTGCTTTATCTGCAAATACAATGGGTTTTCCTTCGATATCTTTGATATTGTATTTCTTGATCAGCCAAATGCCCAAGGCTCCGACGGCAATGGCGGAACCGATAATTCCGTACATGTGGAAGGATTTAAACAGAAACATTTCGTGGATTCTGTACCAAGAAACCACTTCTGATTTGACCGCAATAATCCCAAAGAGTATTCCGGAGAGTAAATAGCGCAGATTTTTCATGGAGAATCGTTAAAAGAGTTGTGGGAAAATAAAATACGTCATGACTAGGCCTCCGATAAAAAATCCGATGACCGCAATCAGGGAGGGTAGCTGAAGGTTGGAGAGTCCACTGATCGCATGCCCAGAGGTGCATCCCCCTGCGTATCGCGCACCAAATCCGACCAAGAATCCACCGATGATCAATATCGCCCATCCTTTAGGGGTATTGAGCACTTGGGTGCCAAACAGTTCTTTGGGTACCAAATGGGCTCCTACATCAGTAAATCCCTTGTCTTCAAGGTCTTGAACGACTTCTAGGCTAAGAGCCAATGGAGTGTCATACCTCAGGTGGTGGTATCCTAGGTACCCCCCCAAAATCACCCCAGCAACTACTACGAGATTCCAGCGCTGTGATTTGAGATCAAATTTGAAAAAATCAGAAAACTTGTCAGCGCCGCCCAACGCGCACAAGGTGCGCAGGTTGCTGGACATGCCAAAAAACTTGCCAAAATAGGTGAGTGAAAGCATCACTACAGCGATCAGCGGGCCGGAAATATACCAGGGCCAAGGTTGTAAAATAAATTCCATAAACAAGAAGTTAGTTGTTCAAAAATAACTTTTTTTATCAGATCAGCTAGTGGGCTTTGCGTTCTTTCAACGCCCCATGGGGATGATAACTAATACCTTCGTACACTTGAAATTTGCGCAAAACAGCTCCGGATTTATCTTTGATCAAGATGGGTTCTAGTACCCTGACCTGATCAAAAAAAGGTTGTAGTTCTTCAGGTATTGTCGCCGCAGCGTCCAAGTTTTTAAACCGCGGTTCTGAGTCAATCATCAACGCGTTTTTGCCACTTAAACTGTCCAGATTGGGGTAGAGGATCCCAAATTGCAATCCTTGCTTGCCCAATGTGTTTGGTCCCATCCAAGCGGATTTTGGATTCAACCATTGCATCACCGCGGAAGTTTTGTAGTTGTCTGCAGAAAATAAAAAATGTTGGGGGTACGATTGGGTATATTTTTCAAAGGCTTTATTCAGCTCTGGCCATCCCCAATAGGTATCGTCAGAGCGAATGGGGATCCAATAAAAAATGATTTGCCCAGCTAAAACTAGGTGCAGAAAGCTTTGGATTCCGATCTGCCACTTGATCCACTTGGATTTGTAACACAGGGCAGTGGCCAATAATCCCGTTACAAATCCAGGGATTAACCAATTGATTTTTACCCAGTAAAAAGGAGATAGCAAGGCAAATCCCAAAACAGTGGGCACAAAAAATGCAGCTAAAAAAAGCTGATTTCCTCGAGGAAAACGGCCGGATTTTACCAATCGCTTGATCCAGCTACCGCTGACCCTAAATAAGGTTAGAAATACCAAGGGATAAATGACCAACATTTGACTCCCCAAAAACCCGCCGAGTAATCCAAAGCTTTTTGTGCTCAATCCAAATGAACCACTGCGCTCTGTGGTTTGAAACCCAAATGAAGCAAAATCATGGGCGGCATTCCACATGTAGACAGGACTCGCGATAAGCAGTGCCAAGATCATAGCGCCGTAAAACTCCACTCGTTTCAACTGTTTGCGCTGCTCGGGGTCGATAATTAGTATGGATAACAGACCCATGGGTAAGAATACAGCCGTGTATTTGCTTTGAAAGGCTAAGCCCATCCAAATTCCCATCAGCCACCAGTGGATTTTACTTCCTCCGTAAAGTGCTTTGTGTGCGCTCCACAGAGATAAGGTCCAAAAAAGCAACAGGGGTACATCTGGGGTTGTGTTCAGGGACAAGATGCTCAGTATTATTGAACTTCCCCAGAGAAAGGCAGCGACTAAAGCGCGACTTTTGGAGAGTATTTGCCTGGCTAAAAGGTAGAATACCCAAAGACCTAGGCTGCTTACTGTCCAATCCATCAGTTTAATCGCCCATAATTTATGGCCAAGTCCCCACTCAAATAGGTACAACAAATAGGCGACCATTCCGGGATGGTCAAAATAGGACCAATCTAAATGGTGGGCATACAGGGCATAATAGGCGTCTTGAGGCATCAATCCCATCTGGGGCACCAAGGCCAATCGAAATAATTGGAAGCCTAAAACTACCCAAACCAACGGGTGTATGTGGTTAAATACGCGCAATGAGTGAGGTCTGTTTTGCCAAATGTACTAGTTTTTGGTTAATACGCGCGTTAAGGCTCTTGCGTAACTTTTGTGACTTTTCTTTATTTAAACTATATTTAAATTTGTAGAACAAAACCTAAACCATGAAAGTAGAACAGATTTATACCGGATGTTTGGCCCACGCCGCTTACTATATTGAAAGCAACGGCGTTGCGGCTATTTTTGACCCTTTACGTGAAGTAGGACCCTATATTGAGCGCGCCGAAAACGATGGAGCAAAAATAAAGTATGTGTTTGAAACGCATTTTCATGCGGATTTTGTTTCTGGACATTTAGATTTACAAAAGAAGACTGGAGCACAAATCGTTTTCGGTCCTAATGCGGCTCCTAATTATGATGCCTACATTGCTCAAGATGGTGAAGAATTTAACATAGGCGCCTACACAATTAAAGCTCTTCACACTCCTGGACACACCATGGAAAGTACCACTTATTTATTGATTGATGATCAAGGAAAAAAACATGGTATTATTACTGGTGATACATTATTCATTGGAGATGTAGGGCGACCTGATTTAGCTCAAAAAGCCGTAGAGGGATTAACTCAGGAAAAACTTGCTGGACACTTATTTGATTCACTCCGAACTAAAATTATGACTTTACCGGATGATTTAATTGTTTATCCAAACCACGGTGCAGGTTCTGCTTGTGGGAAGAAAATGAGTGCGGAAACAACCGATACTTTAGGCAATCAAAAAGCGACCAATTATGCTTTGCGCGCAGATATGACTAAAGAAGAATTCACCAAGGAGTTACTCACTGGTCTAACAGCACCGCCAGCATATTTTCCCCAGAATGTATCCATGAATATCAAAGGTTATGAATCTTTAGATACAGTTATGGAACGGGGATTTCAAGCTTTAGATCCTGATGCATTTGATGCGGCAGCCAACGAAACTGAAGCATTGATGCTCGACGTACGAAATGCGGCTGATTTTGCCCTAGGATTTGTTCCGAACTCTATCAATATTGGATTAGAAGGAAACTTTGCTCAGTGGGTTGGCGAAATGATTCCCAGTGTAAAACAAGAAATTTTACTCATTACCTATCCCGGAAAAGAAGAAGAAGCAATTACCAGGCTTTCTAGAGTAGGCTATGACTTTACTATTGGATACCTAAAAGGAGGTGTTGATTCATGGAAGGATTCAGGTAAAGAGTTAGATACAACCGAACGACTAACTCCAGAACAATTAGAGAAGACCCTGCAAAAACAGGAAGCACCACTAGTTATCGACGTACGCAAAAAATCTGAATTCGACTCTGAACATGTTATTGGTGCCATCAATGTACCTTTAAATGAGATCAATAAACACTTGGCTCAATTCCCTAAGGAAAAACCGTTTGTACTCCACTGTGCCGGTGGATACCGATCGATGATCGCTGCCTCCATACTCAAACAAAGAGGCTGGAATAACTTCAGCGATGTGATCGGTGGGTTTAAGGAAATTGCTGCACAAACCAGTATTCCAAAAAGCGATTACGTGTGCCCATCCACTCTGTTGTAGGCCTTTTAGGTGAACCAATACGAAGGGCTGAAGATTCAGCCCTTTTTTTATTCAGAAACCAAATCACTTATTATGAGCGAGTTTTCTAAACTGATACAAGGAACTACCCCTGTTTTAGTGGATTTTTTTGCCACTTGGTGCGGCCCTTGTAAAATGATGTCTCCTATTTTGGAGCAGGTAAAAAATAAGGTAGGAGATCAGGTTAAAATTGTCAAAGTAGACGTGGACAAGAATCCTGCCATAGCCCAACAACTCAAAGTGCGCGGCGTACCTACCTTGGTGTTATTTCGTCAAGGTTCCCTGCTTTGGCGTCAATCAGGGGTAGTATCAGAGCAACAACTCTTGCAGATTCTAGAAACCCACGTAGCAGTGGTTTAATAAATAGAACCGCATCCTCGTTTTACCAAATATTAATAGTTGATTAATTGTATGTCAATTCAATTGATTACCTAACTTATATTGGCTTCCCATGCTGTAGAATTAAGTCTGATAGAAACAATAGCCTTACTGGAACTTAACAAATACGATGTCTTGTGATGAAAGGGTAAATACCACAATACCTTTATTTGTTCATCTCTCAGGAGCTTTGGTCACCCTCAAAAGAACAGGCTCGTTAACTAAGCTGCAGAAAGCAATGGGGCATAGTTCTTTGGCTGTTTCTCTAACTTACCTGAGAGGATTAGAAGTGAGTGAGTTGGAAGAGAGTGACATGCCGTTTATACAATAATTATTGTACATTGTCCATACAAATCATAAGACAATATGAAATCTATATCAACTCTATTGCTACTGTTTGTTTTTGGTCTATTTGTAGTTTCTTGTTCCAATGACTCTGAAATGAATGATACATTCACAGATAATACAGCACTTATTAATAAAATCGAACTCGCGTCCAAAGAAATAATTGATGTATCAAATTTACCTTCTACAGCTAAGGTAGTAATTGACAAAGACTTTGCTGACAGTTCTATTGAGAGCATCCAATTTGCTAAAGGTTTAGGATTTAAAGTTTCACTAATTACAAATGATGAGTCAATAACTGAATCTAAAAGCGATTTATTTTTTTCATCTAAGGGAGAAAAATTGGATGATGTCAATGTTGAAAGAAATGCAAAAAGACAAAGATGTTTTCAGTTTGTGTTTCCAATAGATTTTTTAATGCCAGACGATTCTATAATAACATTAAACAATAATACGGAGTGGTCTTTAGTTAGAGAATGGTATAAGTCAAACTCAGGAGTGAAAAAACTTCCATCACTTAGTTTCCCAGTAAATATTAGATTACAAGACGGTACTTTACAAACACTATGGGACAGAACTGATTTGATTGAAATGAAAGACGCTTGTAAATTAAACCAACCCAACACAAAGTGTTTTGAAATAAAGCTTCCAGCATCATTTACTATGCCTGACTCAACTGTTATTGTTGTAAACAATCGAATAGATTACATAAAAATAAGAAGATGGCATTTAGCTCATCCAAGAGTACTTAAAAAGGCAGCTATAAATTTCCCGATAAACATAATATTTAAGGATGGCTCAGAAAAGGAAATTTCCAATATGGCTGAATTAGCTGAAGCAAAATCTATTTGTAGAAATTAATCATCAGGGGCAATTTTTATTTAGAATTTTTCCATCTGGAGTTTAGATATTCTAATGTGCTTTCATTTTAAACAAACAAAAAAAGAGGATTCATTTAAGCTACATAGTTTAGAGGGAATACCTTTAACAGGAATCTATAATGGGTTTATGCACCCTATGGTTAGTGGTATTACTGAGGATAATCCAAATAATATTTCCAATTTAAGCTGGGGATTAATACCTGAATGGTCAAAAACTGAGGAAATAAAAAAATACACTCTAAACGCTCGTTATGAAACCTTAAAAGAAAAACCTTCGTTTAAAAATGCGAAGCGATGCGTGATTTTTGCAGATGGTTTTTATGAGTGGAAATGGCTTGATTCGAAGGGCAATAAAAAGCAAAAGTATTTGCTTGAATATCCTGATTCAGAGTTGTTTGGGTTTGCTGGGCTATATGATCAGTGGGTTAACAAAGAAACAGGAGAAATCATTACAAGCTGTAGTTTAGTGACCGCTTCTGCGCAAGGAATAATGAAGGAGATTCATAATTCTAAATTGAGAATGCCTATCACTTTAAAAATGGATTTGTTATCCAATTGGTTAAATAAGAAAACAATTGACATTTATAGCGAGTTTAAGGCAATGCCAACGGACTAATGTAAATCTTGATGATTTAAAGTGTGCATCTAGTCAATGATTACGGTTTCAAATAGTTTCTTATATACCGATTTCTAAATACCAAACATATTGATACTGTCGTAACCCAATTTTTTTATGCCACTCAGCGCTTGCCAGTAAGCTTGCGTCGCTATCCAGCATAAAAAAACGGGTACCTTTTGGTACCCGTTTTTTATTGATCCTTAAGTGACCTCGACAGGATTCAAACCTGTAACCTTCTGAGCCGTAATCAGATGCGCTATTCAGTTGCGCCACGAGGCCGTTTGCTTGATAAAGCGGGTGCAAATATAGAGTAAATATTCGTGTTTTACAAAAATTAACGGGCGCCTATAAACTAATTTTTGGAGCTTTTGGGGTTGGTAGCTTCCAAGGCTCTGGCCGTCACGTAGTAGCGATAGCCAATCAGCAAGATTTGCCAGCGCGAGGCTTTGGCTAGATCAATGCGTTTTTTGGTCAAACTGGGCAAAATTAGTTTGTTGGCTTTAGCCAAAAGGGGAAACATCCAATTCATGGGTGCAAGATAAAAACCTTGGGCTATATTTGGGACAAAATCAGCGGAAAGCATGGATTATTTATTGTTGGTCTTAGGTCTTGTTATTCTTGTGCTAGGAGGTGATTGGTTGCTCAAAGCAGCGGTCTCTTTGTCACTGCAACTCCATGTGCCCAAAATTGTTATTGGGCTGACGGTGGTTTCATTTGCCACCTCTGCGCCTGAATTGATTGTGAGTATTAAGTCAGCCTTGGATGGTTTTCCAGATTTAGCGGTTGGCAATGTGGTGGGATCAAACATCGCCAATCTGGGTTTAGTTCTTGGCATTACGTTGCTTTTGGGAACTATTGAAGTGACTTCAAGTTTTTATAAATCGGATTGGCCAGTGATGATGTTGGCTTCAGTGCTCTTATACGTTTTTGTATTTAGGGATTACACCATCAGTACTGCGGAGGGATGGGTGCTCCTTGGGTTGCTTTTTTTGTTTATTAGCTACATTATTACCTTTCAAAAGCCAGCCGTGGTTGATGAGTTGCCAGAGGATGATGTAATGCTTTCTCAAGGTAAAACATGGGGTTTTCTAGCCCTTGGAGGCCTAGCCTTGTGGGGTGGGTCTGAGATTTTGGTCAGCTCTGCAGTATCCATTGCTACTTCACTTGGTGTCTCGGATCGGATTATTGGGATCACGGTGGTTTCTGTGGGGACTAGTATTCCAGAGCTTGCGGCCTCCGTGATGGCTGTGTTGAAAAAAGAAAAAGCGATTTCCTTAGGAAACCTAGTAGGGTCCAATATATTTAATGTATTTGCCGTATTGGGCATCACTTCCATCATCACACCGATTAAGATTTTAGATGTTGGTTTAATCGACAGTGATCTATGGTGGATGTTGGCCTTTGCCTTAGTGGTGCTTCCCTTGGTGTTTTTGCCCAAGGGACTCAGGCTAAATTGGCGAGACGGTCTTGTACTTCTAATGATGTACGGGGCTTTTTTATACCAAACTCTCAGATAGGAGCAAAAAAAAACACCGCCGAAGCGGTGTTTTCATATAGAGTTCATCAGGATTAAATCTTGGCAGATTTAACTGTCTTAATGATGCGTGAGGCCACTTTGTAGGGGTCAGCATTAGAAGCAGGTCTTCTGTCTTCCAAATAACCTTTCCAGCCGTGCTCCACAGCGTAGAGTGGAATACGGATTGATGCTCCACGGTCAGAAATACCGTATTTAAAGTCGTGGATAGAGGCAGTTTCGTGCTTTCCAGTAAGACGTTGGTCGTTGAATTCACCGTACACAGCGATGTGCTCAGCAGTAACAGGTCTGAATGCTTCGCAAATAGCTTCAAAAGTTTTGCGGTCTCCACAAGTTCTCAATGTGGTGTTGGAGAAGTTAGCGTGCATACCAGAACCATTCCAATCACCTTTGATAGGTTTTGGGTGGTACTCAATATAGAAGCCATACTCTTCAGTTAAACGATCGAGTAGGTAACGGGCGATCCAAATTTCATCTCCAGCTTTCTTAGCTCCTTTAGCAAATAATTGGAACTCCCATTGTCCGCAAGCAACTTCTTGGTTGATCCCTTCAAAGTTTAGTCCAGCGGCGATACATAAATCGGCGTGGCGCTCTACTAGCTCACGACCGTGGGTGTTTTTTCCACCAACGGAGCAGTAGTACAAACCTTGTGGTCCAGGATATCCACCTACGGGGAAACCAAGTGGCAACAAAGTTTGGGTGTCCATGATAAAGTATTCTTGTTCAAAACCAAACCAGAAATCATCGTTGTCGTCATCGATGGTTGCTCTAGCATTGGATTCATGTGGTGTTCCATCTGCATTGTATACCTCATTCATCACCAACCAACCATTATCACGGGCTGGATCAGGATATACAGCTACAGGTCTTAGGATACAGTCAGAAGAACCGCCTTCTGCTTGTTTGGTTGAACTTCCGTCAAAAGACCAGTCTTTTAAGTCTTCTAATTTTCCGCTGAAGTCATCGACTACTTTGGTTTTACTTCTTAAGTTAGCGGTAGGAAAATAACCGTCCAACCAGAGGTATTCTAATTTTGATTTGGCCATGGTAGGGTGTTTTAGGTTTATTGCGGGTCAAAAATATACATTTTAGCTCATCCTGTCTGAAGTTTGTGGGGGTATTTATTAAAAATTACCTCATATTTTTCAACACCCCTCCTTCAATGGGGGGTATTTTGTGAAAAACATATTTTTTTGTGTTTATTTTGTAGAATTAATCATTTAGCTATGTCTCAGCACATTCATCCACTAAACTCACTAACTTCTTTAGCACTTGATGGGGTGCGAAGATCCTCTTATTTCGGCGATCGCGTATTTGGGCAGCAGCCAATGTTGCAGTATTTGACCAAGGATGCTTTGGAAGCGGTGCAGTCCGCAGTGGTGTCTGGATCTAAAATTGAGCGCAAAATAGCTGATCAAGTGGCCGAAGGGATGAAAACCTGGGCGATTGAGCGCGGCGCTACCCATTACACCCATTGGTTTCAACCACTTACCGGGGCCACTGCGGAAAAACACGACGCGTTTTTTGATTTGACGCCCAGTGGTCAACCCCTAGAGCGATTTGGCGGGGGACAGTTGGTTCAACAGGAGCCAGACGCTTCTAGTTTTCCCAGTGGGGGAATACGCAATACCTTTGAAGCTAGGGGGTACACGGCCTGGGATCCAAGTTCTCCAGCATTTATCTACGAGTCCACTTTGTGCATTCCGACCATATTTGTCTCCTACACCGGCGAAGCTTTAGACAACAAAGCTCCTTTGCTCCGGGCATTAAATGCGGTGGATGAAGCGGCTACCGAAGTGGCGCGTTATTTTGACAAGTCAGTCAATAAGGTATACGCTACCTTGGGGTGGGAACAGGAATATTTTTTGGTCGATAAATCCCTGGCGCAATCCCGTATAGATTTGATGTCTGCGGGGCGTACCTTGATCGGTCAGGCCTCTGCTAAAGGACAACAATTGGACGATCATTATTTTGGTGTGATTCATTCTAGGGTTCTGGCCTTTATGAACGACCTGGAGATCGAGTGCATGCATTTGGGTATTCCGGTAAAAACCAGGCACAATGAGGTAGCCCCCAATCAGTTCGAGTTAGCTCCTGTTTTTGAGGAGGCCAATCTGGCCGTGGACCACAACCTATTGTTGATGGATGTCATGGAAAAGATGGCGGACCGCCATCAGTTTAAGGCGCTGTTCCACGAAAAACCATTTGCCGGAATCAATGGCTCGGGCAAACACAACAACTGGTCGCTGTCCACCGATACCGGAGTGAATCTGCTCAGTCCAGGGTCTACACCGATGAAAAACCTACAGTTTTTGACCTTTTTTATCAATACAATTAAAGCGGTAGATACCTATGAGTCCTTGCTCAGGGCTTCGATTAGCTCCCAGAGCAATGACCAGAGATTGGGTGGTCACGAGGCGCCGCCCACGATATTCTCTGTGTTTATCGGCGATCAACTCAGCGCTGTATTGGATGAGTTGGAAGGCGTTTCTCTGGGCAAATTATCCCCTGAAGAAAAAACCGAGCTCAAACTCAATGTAGTGGGGAAAATTCCAGAGATCCTCAGGGACAATACGGACAGAAATAGAACCTCGCCATTTGCCTTTACAGGTAATAAGTTTGAGATGAGAGGTGTGGGCGCTAAGGCCAATTGCGCCAAGCCAATGACGGCCCTCAACACCGCTGTGGCGGATCAGCTACAATGCTTTAAAAAAGAGGTAGACGATTTAATCGAGAAAAAGAAACTCAAAAAGGACGAAGCTATATTTAATGTTCTTAGAGAGTATATCAAAACCTCCAAGCGAATTCGTTTTGAAGGAGATGGTTATGGTCAGGCATGGATTGATGAGGCGTTAAAAAGGGGATTGAGCAACGCTCGCCATACACCTCAGGCTCTTGAAGTGCTGGCTAGTGATTTAGTGATCGATCTTTTTGAGCGCACTAAAGTATTGAGCAAAACAGAGCTGAAAGCGCGCCATCAAGTGGAACTGGAAGCCTATGTGCTTCACACCCAAATAGAAGGCCGAATATTGGATGAGTTGGTATACACCCAGATTATTCCCGGAACCATAGATTATCTGAATGTTTTGGGGACACGGGTAATGCAGGATCAGACTATTTACGGTGTGGATCAAGCCAAATCGCACACCGCACAAGATTTGTTGACGACCATAAACGATCATTTATTTCAACTCAAGGCGGAAACCGATCAGATGATTGAAGCGCGAAAAAAAGCCAATGCGTTAACCGATGTTTCTGCCAAGGCCCATGCGTATGCCCAGGATATTGCCCCTAGATTTGAACGCATTCGCGTGCATGCAGATAAGTTAGAGCGCTTTGTGGCAGAGGCGCATTGGCCATTGACCAAATACCGGCAGCTTTTGTTCCTGAAATAGGTTGTTTTTAGGGCATTTGCCTTATTTTTGTGCAAATTTTATTCATGACTCAATCAGCAAGCGACAGGTATCATCAGCGGGGTGTTTCCGCCACAAAAGATGAGGTGCACCAAGCCATTGCGCAAATAGATAAGGGCTTGTTTCCTCAAGCATTTTGCAAAATTGTTCCGGATTATCTCACAGGTGATGAAGCGTATTGTTTGGTGATGCATGCGGATGGAGCGGGTACTAAGTCCGCTTTGGCCTACATGTATTGGAAAGAAACCGGTGACTTATCGGTTTGGAAAGGGATTGCTCAAGATGCCTTAATCATGAATATCGACGACTTGATTTGTGTAGGAGCTACCGACCACATCATGTTGTCCTCCACGATTGGTCGCAATAAAAACTTAATTCCTGGTTCGGTGATTGGCGCTTTGATCAACGGAACCCAGGAACTCATCGATGATTTAGCGCGTTATGGGATTACCATACATGCCACTGGCGGGGAAACTGCAGACGTGGGTGATTTGGTGCGTACCATCATTGTCGATTCAACAGTTACCGCCCGCATGAAACGGAGCGAAGTCATCGACAATGCGCGAATTCAGGCAGGTGATGTCATTGTGGGACTCGCCTCATTTGGGCAGGCGACCTACGAAAGTCAATACAACGGGGGTATGGGCAGCAACGGACTTACCTCAGCCAGACATGATGTTTTTGGGCAAGGTCTAGCTCAAAAATATCCCGAGAGCTTTGATCCACAAGTGCCGAGTGAGCTCGTGTACAGCGGTACCATGGGTTTATTGGATCCGGTTCCTGGCAGTCCGCTCAATGCCGGTCAGTTGGTGCTTTCACCCACCAGAACCTATGCGCCGATTGTTAAAAAGGTTTTGTCCCAACTTGATCGCAGTTCGATTCACGGAATTGTTCACTGCAGCGGTGGTGCGCAGACTAAGGTGCTGCATTTTGTGAAGGGGCTTCACGTGATCAAGGATCAATTATTTGATGTGCCGCCTTTGTTTCAGTTGATTCAGGAGCAGTCAAAAACGGATTGGAAGGAGATGTACCAGGTGTTTAACTGTGGACATCGACTAGAATTTTATGTGCCAGAACACCAAGCGCAGGCCATTATAGATATTTCAAAAAGCTTTGGCGTAGACGCCCAAGTAATCGGACGTGTGGAGGCAGCTCCTCAAGCAAAAGTAAGTATACACAGTCCATACGGACAATTTGACTACAGCGCATAGGCGCCATAAATTATGATTTTACAACAACTACAGGCCGTCAAACAGCGGTTTGACGAATTATCAGACCTCATCATTCAACCGGATATCATCTCGGATCAGAAGCGGTATATCGAGATCAATAAGGAATACAAGGACATGAAAGCAGTGATGGAAAAGCGCGCTGAGTATCTACAGCTGCTCGACTATCAAAAAGAAGCTGAGGAAATTTTAGCGGATGGAAGCGATGCTGAAATGGTGGAAATGGCCAAACTTCAATTGGAAGAAGCGAAATCCGGAATTCCACAACTCGAGCAGGATATTAAATTGTTGTTGGTGCCTAAAGATCCAGAAGACGCCAAGAATGTAGTGGTGGAGATTCGCGCGGGTACGGGTGGTGATGAAGCGAGTATATTTGCCGGGGATCTGTTTCGCATGTACACCAAGTTTTGTGAATCCAAAGGTTGGAAGACCAATGTGATCGATCTCAGTGAGGGTACCAGTGGCGGATACAAAGAAATTCAGTTTGAAGTAATGGGAGAGGATGTATACGGTACCCTAAAGTTTGAGGCCGGAGTTCACCGCGTTCAGCGCGTTCCTCAAACAGAAACACAAGGGCGCGTACATACGTCTGCAGCAACGGTTATGGTATTGCCTGAGGCTGAAGAGTTTGATGTGCATATTGACCCTAAAGACGTGCGTATTGACTTTTTCTGTTCTTCAGGTCCAGGAGGTCAGTCGGTGAATACTACCTATTCAGCGGTTCGTTTAACCCACTTACCCACAGGTTTAGTGGCTCAGTGTCAGGATGAAAAATCACAGCACAAAAATAAAGACAAGGCATTTAGGGTATTGCGCTCTAGGCTGTACGATATGGAACTCGCCAAACGCCAAGAGGAAGACGCCGCTAAACGCAACTCTCAGGTCAGCAGCGGAGATCGATCGGCTAAAATTCGCACCTATAATTATCCACAAGGCAGGGTGACGGATCACCGTATAAATTTGACGTTGTACGACTTACCCAACATCATG
>Ga0255783_10001605_pt1 | contig 23952 bp, 25 predicted proteins | sample 011ome_22_FD_179981 | JGI IMG/M metagenome (GOLD analysis project Ga0255783, IMG submission 179981) | Coastal salt marsh microbial communities from the Groves Creek Marsh, Skidaway Island, Georgia - 011507BT metaG (version 2) | ecosystem: Environmental > Aquatic > Marine > Intertidal zone >... | reverse complement strand
GACGCTTTCGTCCACGGTGTCATCCCGGGAGTGGCTGCCGCGGTCGTCCTCGACATTAACCCGCTCCTGGGGGCTGCCGTGGCGGCAGCGATTATGGTGTTCGCGATTGAGTTGGTGCAACGCAAGACCGTGCTCGGCGAGGACACTTCCATTGGACTGTTGTTTGTCGGAATGCTGGCACTGGGTGTGGTCATCATTTCCCGATTAGATTCCTACTCGGGAAGCCTCACCAGCATCCTGTTTGGGGATGCGCTCGGCGTTACCTGGAGCGACATTACGGGTCAGTTAGTGGTCCTCGGGATTGTGGTAGTCGTGTCCACCGTCCTCTATCGCCCCCTCATCGCTCTGAGTCTCTCTAGGGACAAGGCTGAGCTACTCGGGATGCGTCCAGGGCTTGCACACGCTGCGCTGTTGGTGTTGATCGCGCTGGCGGTCATTGGTAGCTATCAATCGGTGGGAACGCTGCTGGTTTTTGGTCTTCTCGTAGGTCCGCCCGCTGCCGCAAGCCTGCTCTCACGAACTATCTCCCGCATGATGCTCATTGCTGCGGTGATTGGGGTGGTCTCGGTCTGGATCGGGCTCACCATTAGTTACTACTGGGGCACGGCCGCCTCGGCAACGATGGCGCTGGTGCCGATTGTCCTGTTCTTCACTGTCTTGACAGTGAAGAACGTTGTCGAATCCGTGAGAGCGCGGGTGAGCGCATGAGCGATGTAATCAGAGGTCAGGACGTGGTCATCGTCCGTGATGGGCATGTTGCTCTTGCCTCCTCCACTTTCAGAGTTCCTGAAGCAGCAATCACTGCCGTGATTGGACCCAACGGAAGCGGGAAGTCCACACTGCTGCACGCGGCGACCGGTCTGTTGCCCGTGGAATCCGGGAGTATCGAGGTTCTGGGAAAACGCCCCGTGGAGGCTCGAGGGGAGGTCGCCTACGTGGTTCAGCACATGACCGTCAATCCGGGAATTCCGATGACCGTCCGGGAGGTAGTGTCCATGGGTCGCTATCCCTCCACAGGGCTCCTCAAGCGTTTGAGCGCAGCAGACAAAGCCCAGGTCAATGACGCGATGGCGTTACTGCGTATTGACGATCTCGCTGATCGTCAGGTGGCCAGGCTGTCGGGGGGTCAGCGGCAAAGGGTTTTTGTGGCTCAAGCTCTCGCCCAAGATCACGGAGTCTTGTTTATGGATGAACCACTGACGGGTCTGGACATTCAGTCTGCACAGACAATTGACGACATCATGCACGAAGAACCCGCGCGCGGATGTTCGGTCGTGTTCACCACGCATGATCTCGAAGAAGCTCGCGCTGCTGATCACGTGATCCTCGTGAGCGGCTACGTTGTCGCCGATGGTGCACCGGAGGACGTGCTGACACCCGAGAATCTGGCCACGGCGTATGGCCTGGGATTGCTCCACCCCGAGAACGCGGCAGGACTGGGGATAATTGATGACGCCCACGATCCGCACCACAGCCATGATCAGGACAATGTGTGATGAAACGCAACACGAAGCAGCGCGAGGAAGTCTGGCAAGCGCTGGAGGCGACACCAGAGTTCGTGAGCGCCCAGGAGTTGCACCAGAAGTTGCGCAGTACCGGCTCCACGATTGGCTTGGCGACTGTCTATCGGACTCTGAATGCGCTTGCCGAAGAAGGAAGCGCTGACGCGCTCAGTATCGAAGGGGAAAACCTTTACCGCGCATGTTCTCCCGGCCACCATCACCACCTGATTTGCCGGGAATGTGGGACGACAACAGAGATAGAAGCGGGTGAAGTGGAAGCTTGGGCAAAGTCCATTGCCCAGAAGCACGGGTACGCAGATCCCCAGCACATTGTCGACATCTTTGGGACCTGCCCCAGCTGCCACTCAGGGGTTGCTCCCAGCCCGTAGAGCGCGTACAGTAGGGGTTTGGTTCAGCCACCTAGCGCTGTATCTTGTGCGCACAGAGGCCTCTCTCTTCGGAAATAAGTCTCTGATTGCGTGCCGACAAGTGACCTTGGGTAGGACAGTAGTCCTACGGTAGCGATAACAGGAGGAAACATGGCAGCAGTCTGCCAAGTGACCGGAGCCACCCCTGGTTTTGGACACAACATCTCACACTCGCACCGCCGCACGAAGCGTCGGTTCGATCCGAACATCCAGAAGAAGACGTACTTTGTGCCGTCTCTGAAGCGCAATGTGACGTTGACGCTCTCAGTGAAGGGGATCAAGACCATTGATGCCCGCGGTATTGAGTCCGTCGTTGCCGAGCTACTCGCTCGTGGGGAGAAGATCTAATGGCTAAAGCACAAGACGTTCGCCCCATCATCAAGCTTCGTTCCACCGCTGGTACGGGCTACACCTATGTCACCCGTAAAAACCGTCGTAACGATCCCGACCGTCTGGTCTTGAAGAAGTACGACCCCGTAGTGCGTCAGCACGTCGAATTCCGCGAGGAGCGTTAAGCATGGCTAAGAAAAGCAAGATTGCGCGCAACGAACAGCGCAAGGTAATCGTTGAGCGTTACGCCGAGAAGCGTCTCGAGCTCAAGAAGGCACTCGTCGACCCGAATGGAACCGACGAGTCGCGTGAAGCAGCTCGTCTCGGTTTGCAGAAGCTTCCTCGCAACGCGTCTCCCGTTCGCGTCCGTGGACGTGACGCCATTGATGGTCGCCCCCGTGGCTTCCTGAGCAAATATGGCGTTTCCCGTGTCAGATTCCGTGAAATGGCACACCGGGGCGAATTGCCGGGCATTACGAAGTCCAGCTGGTAACTTTTTTGGTGGCTCGGGAGTGATTCTGGGCCGAGCCGAAATACCTACCAAGTCCGAGGAGGACAACGTTATGAATCGCTCAGAACTTGTTGCAGCAGTTGCTGCGCACACTGGCCACAGCCAGGCAGCAGTGAACGGCGTCGTTGACGCTATCTTCGCCGTGGTGTCCAAGGAAGTTGCCCAGGGCAACAAGGTCACCATCCCCGGTTGGGTTTCCTTCGACCGCACTCACCGTGCAGCTCGTCAGGGACGCAACCCCCAGACCGGTGCGACAATTCAGATCGCCGCATCCAAGAGCGTCAAGGTTTCTGCTGGTAGCAAGCTGAAGGCTGCTGTCAAGTAGTTTCTGACCCACTCACACATCAGGGACGACCACTGTTGGTCGTCCCTGATGTCGTTAACAGCTGAGTCATCGCCCTCAGGCCCCTCGCCTACACTTTTGATGTGACGACACGGTGGCCCCTTTCCTTTGTGGCCGTGCTCTCTCTCCTCGTCGGAGGGATGCTGGCAGCCCTCCTCGTGGGTTTGGCCGTTGGGGGTGGCGCTGAGCCTTTGCTCCTGGTCGACCCTGGTGACGTTGTCCGTTACGGAATTCCCAGCGCCAAAGCTCTCGTCCACCTCGGAGCAGCTCTGGCCATTGGTTCCCTGATGTTGGCGGCTTTCGCCCTTGCCCCAAAGGATCCAGGCTTTGACGCGTCGTTGGTGGTGGCTGCCCTTGGCGCAGCGTTGATGACGCTTGCCTCGGCAATCAGCGCCTTTTTGACGTTCTTGGCGATCTATCTGGAGCCAGTGACCCTGACCCAGCAGTTTGGTGATGTGTTGTGGCTATTCGTGGTGGGAACCGACATTGGTCGGGCGTGGTTGATCTCTACGATGCTTTCGGCAATCGTGACGGTCCTCGCGCTCCTTGTCCGGTCACATACCGGTGTTTTCTTTACCGGGGTTGTGGCAGTGGCGTCGCTGTGGCCGCTAGCGGAGCTCGGCCATGCGGCTGGCACAGCGAACCATGAGGCAGCGGTCAGTGCGTCTTTCACTCACAGCGTCTTTGCGGCGATGTGGGTGGGTGGGCTGGCGATGGTGGCAATCCTTGGCTGGAGGGCTCATCGCACAGCGATGCACTTCACGAACGTCTTTCGCCGGTTCTCGACCATTGCCTTAGTGAGTTTTACGGTGGTCGCGATGTCGGGCGCGACCAACGCGTGGCTTCGGATCGGTGAATTTCAGGGCTTGTTTACTCCGTATGGGGCTTTGGTGGTGGCGAAGATGGTGGCGCTGGTTGTCTTGGGCTCAATGGGGGCGCTCTATCGTCTGCGTCTCATCCGTCGCATGGAGGGCGCAGTTGCTGGGCCCAGGTCCCTCACGATGCGCCTTGTTGCCGCTGAGCTTGCCCTGATGGGGATTGCAACCGGACTCGCGAGTGCCCTCGCGCGAACTCAAACTCCTGTCCCCCAGGTTCCCGCCACGGAGATTGCTCAGGCCACTCCTGCGGAGATACTCACAGGGGAGCCACTGCCACCCGAGTTCACCTGGGGTCGCGTCTTCACCGAGTGGCAGTTCGATGTGGTGTGGGCGCTGGTGGTCGTCTTTGGTTCGCTGTTTTACGTCTGGGGTCACCGTCGCTTGGCTGAGCGCGGCGATAGCTGGCCTCTCTCCAGGACCATCATGTGGGTCTCGGGAATGGTGATTCTGGGTCTCTCCACCAACTCCGGTCTTGCGGTGTACGGCACGTATTTGTTCAGTGTTCACATGGTCGCCCACATGCTCCTGTCCATGGCGGTGCCGCTGTTGTTGGTGTTGAGCGCTCCCGTCACTCTCGCCTCCAGGGCCATTGCCGCTCGCAAAGACGGGTCTAGGGGGGCACGGGAGTGGATTTTGCTCGCTGTGCACTCGAAGTATTTGGCGGTTCTGGGCCACCCCTTGGTAGCGGCGGTAATCTTCGCGATATCTCTGATTGTGTTCTACTACTCACCCCTGTTCGAATGGGCACTGAGGGAGCACCTTGGGCACCAGTGGATGATCCTGCACTTCCTCTTCACGGGCTATCTTTTCGCCCAGTCGCTGGTGGGGGTTGACCCCTCCCCGCATAACCCTCCGTATCCGCTGCGCCTCATCATCGTCCTCGCCACGATGGCGTTTCACGCGTTCTTTGGTGTCGGGCTTATCTACGGCACGGCTCTCCTGGTCCCCGAGTGGTACGGAGCGATGGGTCGTGAGTGGGGCTTAGACCCGTTGGCTGACCAACAGCAAGGTGGTGAGCTCGCGTGGGGTCTTGGTGAGATACCCACACTGCTCCTCGCGATTGTCGTGACCTGGTCGTGGAGCAAGAGCGATGACCGGAAGAATAAGCGGCGCGACCGCGCCGCGGATCGCGATGGGGACCGAGAATTGAACGCCTATAACGAGATGCTCGGGAATTTGGCGAAACGGGACGAAAAGCTCAGTAGAGGTTGAGTACCGGCTGATCGCTGGAGGTGCCGCGCACAACACCGACGACATCGAAGGGCTCTGTGTCACGAAACTCGGTGATGGTTCCATCGAAAAGCGACTGAACTTGCACGGTCACTTCTGCAAGCCCCTCGCTCGCCACCATCGTCCAGCTCGCCCGATCAGCCGAGAGCCTCAGTTCGACCTGCGGGTAATCCAGGATGGTCCACTGCGGCACCCCCATCACCCGGTCGGCAATGGACACCCCAAACGGGCACTCTGCTGGTTGTAGAACGCCTTGGGCAACACAGCCATCGAGGTAAGCCTCTAGAGCTTCTGTGGTGGTCTCCATCAATTGACTGGTGGGGGACACCTCGAGGCGAACACTGGAAGGCGTCCCCACCTCGGTCACTGTTGACACCACAGGTTCTGCCTGAACCCATTCGGTCTCCAGCGTGGAGGTGTATCGACCAGGGACGAACACCGTGGTGCGAGGAGGAACCCCCAGGTTTCCCACGTCGAGAAGAGTGCCATTGACGGTGACCCGTTGGTCCCCGACCACCGTGAACTGCAGAGATGCCACCGGCTGACGAGTGAACCGCCAGGTGTCATAAAACCACAACACCGGTTCACCCTGAGTGACGACGAAGACCGTGGACTCAGTGTCATCGCCAATCTCATACTCCGCCTGGATAACCAACTCTCCGGTGGGCAGCGACGATGTTCCGACGATTCGAGGGTTTGTAAGTGACTCGGAGGCGACCGGCAGAATCTGAGGCGCACGGGTGAGCCCGGCGTGGTTCGCAGCAAGACCGTAATCGCTGGTCTCGAGAGCCCTGAGATACGAGGTCACGAAGCTGGTGGCTGAATACACCGTGACATTGAGCGCTAAGACGGTGAGGAGCCAGAGTGCGACAACTCCGAGCGCCAGAAGCCCGAACCTCCGCACGATTGCCCACATAGATGCCATCCTAGGTTGGTTGACCTAGCGCGTTTTCGGTCACGTGATGAGGAGCCTGTGGTGAGTGACGTTGTCCTGAGTGACGAACAACGCGGGGTTCTCGACCAGATGGAGAACACCCTGGACCACGTGTTCATCACCGGTCGCGCAGGAACAGGCAAGTCCACCCTGCTGCAAGCTTTTGTGGCGAGCACGGCAAAAGTCGTTGCGGTGTGTGCACCCACCGGGGTAGCCGCTCTCGCTGTGGGAGGGCAGACGATTCACTCCCTGTTGCGCTTGCCGATTGGGATTATTGGAGCCAGAGAGCTCGGGTTCATCCCGAAAGAATCTCTCGCTGTCCTGGCAAACCTCGACGCCTTGGTCATCGATGAGGTGTCCATGGTTTCTGCCGATGTTCTCGACGCCATGGATCGACGCCTCCGCCAAGCGAAACGTCGGAAAAATACGCCCTTTGGTGGAATTCAACTCATCATGTTCGGCGATCCGTTCCAGCTAGCACCGGTGGTGTCGGGGCAAGCCGAGAAGGCGTATTACCAGGACCACTACCGATCCCCCTGGTTCTTCGACGCCGCCGCGTGGCGGGAGACCGAGATGGACACCTACGAGCTGGATACCATCCACCGTCAAGCCGACTCCGAGTTTCGAGCCGTCCTCAATGCGTTGCGGGAAGGGCGCATGGATCCTGACATGGGGCGGATGCTCAACGAGCAGGGAATGCGTGAGCCAGAGGATCCCGAACTGATTACCTTGGCCACCACCAATCAGGCGGTCACCAGAATCAATTCTTTGGCACTGGAGAGACTTCCCGGCAAGGGCAAAATAGCTCAGGCCGCAATCGAGGGCGACTTTGGCTCAACCAGTGCTTATCCTGCTGACGAAGAACTCGTGCTGAAGCCCGGTGCGAGGGTGATGTTCCTGCGCAATGACACTCAAGGAACCGATGGCCCACGGTTTGTCAATGGAACGCTCGGCACCGTAGTGAAAATCACGGACACAGTTACCGTCGATGTTGACGGGGAGAGTGTGCTGGTCGAGCCGGTGACGTGGGAAAAGGTCAAGTACGAGTACCAGAGCTCTACCAAGACGTTAACTCAGGACGTCGTCGCCGAATTTACTCAATTCCCCCTGCGATTAGCGTGGGCAGTCACGATTCACAAAGCTCAGGGAAAGACCTTGGATGCTGCCGTCATCGACTTGGGTCCGAGAGCTTTTGCCCCGGGCCAGACCTATGTGGCGTTTAGTCGACTGACCAGCCTGGACGGTCTCTACCTGAAAAGACCACTGACGCCATCGGACATCATCGTGGATGAGAATGTGGTGCGGTTCCTCGCTGAAGACCGCGGCACAAACCGCTTAATCTGAGAGCGAGTGACGGGAATCGAACCCGCGCCATCAGCTTGGGAAGCTGAAGTTCTACCATTGAACTACACTCGCAACGCCGACTCTGAGGCTGGTTGATGAGTCTACTAGTCTGGTCTGGTGCTTCTCTCAGACCGCGATATTCGTAGCGAGCTTGACTCCGGCCGAATTGGCTTAGACCCCTTGGACCTCGATATGGTCCAACCCTCGAGCGTTGATGTTCGCTTGGACCGTTTTTTCCGCCTGTTTGATAACCACAAGTATCAACACATTGATCCCGCGATGGACCAGCCCGATTTGACGAGGCTTGTCGAGGTGGATTCCACAGAAGCGTTTGTTCTTCACCCCGGAGAGTTTGTCTTGGGTGCAACGTTTGAAGTAGTGAGCTTGCCGGACGACGTCGCGGCTCGCCTTGAGGGGAAGAGCTCTCTGGGGCGCCTAGGTCTGCTCACCCACTCCACCGCAGGCTTCATTGACCCAGGTTTCTCTGGTCACGTCACTCTTGAGCTCTCGAATGTGGCAACGCTCCCTATTACGTTGTGGCCGGGGATGAAGATCGGGCAGTTGTGTTTCTTCCGCCTCACTTCCCCGGCTGAGCACCCCTACGGTTCAGAGAAGTACGGCAGTCGCTACCAGGGCCAGCGAGGCCCCACCGCGTCACGCTCGTCTAAGAACTTTCACCGCACGGACGTCTCTAAGCCATAAGGCTCACCCCACTGCTCCATCTGGTCCACCAGCCAGGGGCTAAAGGCAAACGGGGTGTTATGGACGGAGCTGTGGAGAGCGCCGGGGTCGACCCATTGCCACTCGCACACTTCCTCCCCCAGGGGCGAAGGATCTGCCGTCGCGCGAGCCACAAAGACGGGACAGATTTCGTTCTCAACGATTCCTGAGGCGTCCACAGCGCGGTACCGAAAGTCTGGGAGCGCTTCAGCGATGTCATGGAGTTCCAGACCCAACTCGTGCTGGGCTCTGCGTCGAATGGCATCTTCCATGGATTCGCCAGGACCAGGGTGACCGCAGGCCGAATTGGTCCACACCCCCGGCCACGTTTTCTTGGAGAGGGCTCTCCGGGTGATGAGTACGTGCCCTGCTTCGTTGAAGATGTGACACGAGAAGGCCAGATGAAGAGGTGTCTCCGTGGTGTGGACGGTGGCTTTGTCGGCTGTGCCGATCTCAGCACCGTCCTCGTCCAGGAGGATGACCAGCTCAGAGGTTTTCATCGTCTACTCGCGCTACTGTGCAAGGGTAATAACTTGTGGTTGTCGCCTTAGTGCGACCAGCACAGCCTAGCCAAAAGGCATGGAAATATCCCTCGGGAAGGACCCCACTGTGGCGGTTGAGTTAGATACCCGGATTGATCTCTACACTCGGGTAGCCCAGGAGACCTCCCAGGGAGTGATCAAGCGCTATTCCACCTCGTTCGGTCTTGCCTCCAGGCTCCTGGAGCCTCGGGTTCGCACTCACATCGGCAATCTCTATGCACTGGTGCGACTGGCGGATGAAATTGTTGACGGGGTCGCGGCTGAAGCGGGTGTTCCCACCGCCGAGGCGGGTGCCATGCTCGATGCGCTCGAAGCTGACACTGAGCGGGCACTCCAGGTTGGCTACAGCACCAACTTGATTGTGCATGCCTTTGCGATCTCGGCTCGACAAGTCGGTGTGACCGCCGAGCTCACTCGTCCGTTCTTTCATTCGATGCGCATGGATCTCACCCACACCGAACACACACCCGAAACCTTTGACGAGTATGTCTACGGATCAGCCGAAGTTGTCGGGTTGATGTGCTTGGAAGCCTTCCTGGAGGGCCAAGAGGTGTCAGAGACTGATCGTGAGGTCATGGTGAAGGGCGCTCGGGCCTTGGGTGCCGCCTTCCAGAAGGTCAACTTTTTGCGAGACCTCGGCGCGGATGTTCAAGCACTGGGACGAAGTTACTTCCCTGGAGTCTCCGTGGAAGAACTCGATGAGGACACTAAGCATCGACTCCTGGACGACATTGACCGCGACCTTGCCGACTCAGCCGCAGCGCTACCCCTTCTTCCGACTAGCGCCCGGCGCGCTGTCGCTCTGGCACACGTGTTGTTTGAGGCTCTCGGTGAGCGGATTCGGAAGACTCCTGCCACCGTTCTCCAAACTTCACGGATTAGTGTTCCTGACGTGACGAAAGCGGTTCTTGCCGTGCGCGTCCTTACCGGTTACGTTCCCTCCGCTCCTCGCAGTTTGAGAAAGGCTCCTCGTGTCTAAGTCTGTTGTCGTTGTCGGCGGTGGAATCGGCGGCATTGCCACCGCTGGCCTGTTGGCCCGGGATGGTTACCAGGTGACTCTTGTCGAGGCGCATGCTCGCTTGGGTGGTCGAGCCGGTTTGTGGGAGAAGGACGGGTTCCGTTTTGACACCGGGCCGTCCTGGTATTTGATGCCCGAGGTTTTTGATCACTGGTACAAACTGATGGGCACCTCAGCGGATGAGCATTTGACGCTCACCAAGCTGGACCCTGGTTACCGCGTCTACTTTGAGCCCCAGGGTGGCCAGAAAGCCGAGATTATTGATGTTCGCGCCAGTCGTGAAGACAATCTCGCCCTCTTGGAGGAAATTGAGCCTGGATCCAGGGCCACGATGGAGAAGTACCTCGACTCGGCCAAAGAAACCTATGAGATTGCCAAAGAGTATTTCTTGTATACGTCTTTCCAGAGTTTGCGCACCCTGCTAGTACCCGCAGTCTTGAAGCGCGTTGGGACATTGTTCCGCTTGCTGACGACGCCCATCATGACGTTCGCGAAGCGTCACACGAAGAATCCCAAGATTCAGCAACTCTTGGGATACCCCGCCGTGTTCTTGGGGTCCTCCCCCTACATTGCTCCCAGCATGTTCCACCTAATGTCCTACCTCGACCTCGAAGATGGGGTGCTCTACGCCGAGGGTGGGTTCACTCGAGTGATCGATTCGATGCGCACCGTGATCGAAGATCACGGTGTTACCGTGCTCACCCAAGCCCGGGTTTCTGCCATCACCACGGAGAAAAGATCAGGCAAGGCTCACGCAACTGGCGTGACCTATGAGGATTCCCACGGTGTTGCTCACACTCTTGAGGCTGACTTTGTGGTCTCGACGACGGATCTTCACCACAGCGAGACGAAACTTCTTCCCACGGAGCTCCAGACTTACCCGCAGTTCTACTGGGACAAGAAGATTGCGGGACCCAGTGCCGTCCTCCTCTATCTCGGGGTGAAGGGAGAGGTTCCCCAGTTGCTCCACCACACGCTCTTCTTCACGGAGGACTGGGACGATAACTTCTCCAAGATTTTTGCCGACAAGCCCACCGTGCCAAACCCTGCGTCACTTTATGTTTGTAAGCCCAGTGCCACTGACAGTGGGGTTGCTCCCAAGGGCCACACCAACATCTTTGTCTTGGTCCCGATGCCGGCCGATGTCAGCTTGGGCCACGGCGGAATTGACGGCTCCGGCGACAAGGAGGTCGAGGCGATCGCAGATCGCGCCATCGAGCAAATCTCTCAGTGGAGTGGCGCGAGTGACCTCGCGGAGCGCATTGTGGTCCGGCGAAGTGTGGGACCTGCAGACTTCCAGGCTGACCTGAACGCCTGGATGGGCACCGCCTTGGGACCTGCTCACACGCTCATGCAGAGCGCACTGTTCCGTTCGGGCAATGTCTCGAAGAAGGTGCAGGGCCTCTACTACGCAGGAAGCTCCACTATCCCGGGCATTGGCCTGCCGATGTGTTTGATCAGTGCCGAGGTGCTGGTCAAGAGGGTGCGAGGAGACGTGTCGACGGCACCCCTTCCCGAACCTCTGATGCCGGTGTCCTAGGAGGAGTGATGTCCTTTCTCTACCTGGTGGCGTTGGTGACGTCGTTGGTGGGGATCGGTCTGTTGGACTTTCGACACAAGCTGGCGTTCTTCGGTGGGGCCATCCTGCGCTCCGCCGCGATTATCGCGGTGTCGGTGGTGTTTTTCCTGATCTGGGACGTGGTGGGTATTGCCACCGGAGTGTTCTTCCGAGGGTCAGGACCCTGGATGACCGGTGTTCTCCTGGGTCCTGAGCTACCCCTCGAAGAACTCTTCTTTCTGTTGGTGCTCACATACTCGACCCTGGTCTCCTACCTGTGGGCCAAGAAAGCGCTCGAGGCAAGGCGGAGCGCATGACCTACTGGCTGATCAATATTCCCTTCCTCCTGGTAGCAGCGCTGGTGCTGGGTGCGGCGCTGGGTCGAGGCGTGGCTCCACGCGTACTTCCCTGGGTGATATCGGTTGTCGTCATGATGACTCTGACGGCGGTGTTTGATAACGCCATCATCGGGACGGGACTTGTCGCCTATGACTCAGAGCTGCTCAGTGGAGTGATGATCGGGCTTGCACCGATTGAAGACTTTGCCTATACCGCGGCGGCACTGATGATGATTCCAGCGCTCTGGCATGTCCTCGAGCCCCGGCCCACGGAGAGCTCGTGAGCGGACTGCGAACGCTTGTGGTGAGCTCGCGACCGTTGAGCTGGGTCAACACAGCGTTCCCTTTTGGGCTGACCTATTACCTTTTCGTTGGCCAGTTTGATGCGCTTTTCGTCGTCGGGACTCTGTTTTTCCTCATCCCCTACAACGTCTTGATGTATGGCATCAATGATGTCTTCGATTATGAGTCGGACCTTCGAAACCCGCGCAAAGGTGGCGTGGAAGGCGCCCTGCTGGGCCCCGAGCTTCATCGCCCGATGGTGCTTCTCTCGGCGCTTCTTCCGCTGCCTTTTCTGGTCCCCCTGATTCTCTGGGGGTCCCTCCTCTCGACTGGCGTGCTCGCCTTGGCGCTGTTCTTTGTGGTCGCCTACTCCGCGAAGAACTTTAGATTCAAGGAGATTCCCTTTGTGGACTCCGTGACCTCGAGTCTGCACTTTGTGATGCCAGCGGTCTTTGCCATGGCTCTTGTCGGTGCTGAGCTGACGGGATTGTCGCTCACGTTGCTCGCGTCTTTCTTCTTCTGGGGGATGGCGTCTCACGCTTTTGGCGCCGTCCAGGACGTGGTGGCGGACCGCGAGGCGGGAGTCGGATCCATTGCCACCGCGATTGGAGCTAAAGGTACGGTGCGCTTTGCCGTCGTGCTCTATCTGGTCGCTGGCCTCGTCGTGTTGGTCACCCCGTGGCCACTGCCCCTGATTGCGCCTGTTGCATTGCTCTATGTGGGCGCCCTCGCACCGTGGTGGTCCGTGAGCGATGAGGATGCGTGGAAAGCGAATCGCAGCTGGAAGTGGTTCTTGGGTTTGAACTTTGTTGCCGGTGCGGTGGTCGTGCTGGTGCTCTTCGAGTGGTGGCAGGTGACGTCTTAGCGCGCGGGCGCCTTCACGAAGAGCAACATTATGCCCCCCGCGAGCAGGACCAGAGCAATACCCAGGAGCCCAAAGAGGGTTTGGCTACCGGCAAGCGCAATGAACACGCCCCATGCGAGTGAGGCCATCCAGCCGGCAGCGCGGCCCGTGGTGGCATAAAGGCCAAAGACCTCACCCTCTTTGCCCGCGGGGGTCACCCGCGCGAGGAAGGACCGAGAAGCCGCTTGCGCGGGCCCTACAAACATCGCCAAAATCAACCCGGCTACCCAAAACATGGGGATTCCCAGGTCGACCAGGAAGAACACGCTCAACGTGCAGGCGACGAGACCGAAGACCGAGATAACAATCACGTTCTTGGGTCCGAAACGATCATCAAGGCGGCCCGCAAAGATGGTGGAAATCCCCGCTACAAGGTTGAGGGCAATACCAAAGACGACGAGGTCGGTGAAGCTGAATCCGAAAACGATGCTGGCGATGACCGAGCCGAACACGAACACTGCCGAGAGCCCATCGCGATAGACGGCACTAGCGAGCAGGAACCAGAAGGTTGCTCGGGATTCCCGGTAGAGGCGGGCGATGCTGCGGCCCAGCTCCACGTAACTGCGCCAAAAGCCCACTTTCTCGACTGCGCTCAGCTTGGGGGGTTCGGGAACGTTGAGAAATATGGGGATGACGAAAATTATGGTCCAGATGGCGGACCCCAGAGCGACCAGTTGGAATGTTGAGGCAACCTCGCCATCCAGCACACCCCCCAGGATCAGGCCGACGACAAGCGCTAGTGCGAGGATGCCGCCGAGGTATCCAAATCCCCAGCCCAACCCCGACACCTTTCCGACTGTTTTTGGAGTCGAGATTGAGACCAGGAGGGCGTTGTAGTTGACACCCGCAATTTCGCCGAAGATGCTTCCCACTGCTATCAGTGCGACGCCAATCCAGAACCATTCGGCGCCAGGTTGAACTGAGGCAAGCCCCAGCTGCGAGACGATGAGGAGGATAGTGAAGAGCAGCAACTGGAACTTTTGGCGACCAGTTCGATCCGCTCTTTGACCCAAGACTGGAGCCAGCAAAGCGATGAGGAGACCGGCAGCAGTAATGCCGTAGCCAAGATTGCTGGCGAGTTGTCCTAAAGCGGCCTCCTCACTTGCCGTCCCGACCAACGCGGGATCTATGAAGAAGGTGCTGGTGAGGTAGCTGGGGACCCACACAAACGTCAGAAGAACGGTATTGAAGGGCTGGGTGGCCCAGTCCCAGAACGCCCACGACCACACTCGTCGGCGGGGAATGTCCTTCCCTTCGTTTCCGGCGAGGCCCACCACGGGCAACGCGTCGGTAGAGGTTAGGTAGGAGGGGGTGCCGGGTTTCGGCGAACCGTCATTGGTCATGAGAAAACCGTAGTCCTCCCGGGCAAATTTTGGGTAAATTTCCGCCCTACTCGAGAGCCGAAGACAAATATGAGTCGTCCCGACTCATATTTTGGCTGAGAAACTTGACATGAGCCGACTCATATTGCAAAATTGAGTCACATCGACTCAGATTCGATGACATGACAGACAGTGAAGGAGCAGGCCAGATGGCACGCGCAGTAGGAATTGACTTAGGAACCACCAACTCGGTGGTGTCCGCGCTGGAGGGCGGCGAGCCCACCGTTATTGCAAACGCTGAGGGGCTTCGTACGACTCCCTCCGTCGTGGCATACACGAAAGATGGCGAGATTCTTGTCGGAGAGACCGCCAAGCGCCAGGCAGTGACCAACGTGGACCGGACGATTTCGTCCGTCAAGCGTCACATGGGGACTGACTGGTCCATGGAGGTGGATGACAAGAAGTACACCCCGCAGGAAATTTCCGCACGTATTCTTGCGAAGCTCAAGCGCGATGCTGAGCAGTACCTTGGCGAGTCCGTGACCGATGCGGTCATCACAGTCCCCGCCTACTTCAATGACGCTGAGCGTCAGGCCACCAAAGAGGCTGGTGAGATCGCGGGCCTCAATGTTCTCCGCATCATCAACGAGCCCACGGCCGCAGCCCTCGCCTACGGTTTGGACAAGGGTAAAGAAGACGAGCTCATTCTGGTTTTTGACCTCGGTGGAGGAACCTTTGACGTGAGCTTGCTCGAGGTGGGTAAGGACGACGAGTTCTCCACCATCCAGGTTCGCGCCACCGCCGGTGACAACCGCCTCGGTGGCGATGACTGGGACGAGCGCATCGTGGACTACTTGGCCACCAGGTTCAAAGAGACCACCGGTGTTGATGTGTCCAACGACAAAATCGCGAAGCAGCGACTCAAAGAAGCAGCAGAGCAGGCCAAGAAGGAGCTCTCGACCTCGTCGAGCACTCAAATCCAGCTCCCCTACTTGTCGCTCACGGAGAGCGGTCCCGCCAACCTGGACGAGTCACTGAGTCGTGCCAAGTTTGAGGAGCTCACCAAAGACCTTCTGGAGCGCACCAAGCAGCCCTTCAACGACGTGATCAAAGAGGCAGGCGTCAAGCTTTCCGACATTTCCCACGTCGTGCTGGTCGGTGGATCCACCAGGATGCCCGCGGTCACCGCCTTGGTGACTGAGCTCACTGGTGGCCAGGAGCCCAACAAGAGCGTCAACCCGGATGAGGTTGTCGCCGTGGGAGCAGCCCTGCAGGCCGGTGTGTTGATGGGGGAGCGCAAAGACGTTCTCCTCATTGACGTCACGCCCCTGAGCCTCGGCATCGAGACCAAGGGCGGCATCATGACCAAGCTCATCGAGCGCAATACCGCCATCCCCACCAAGCGAAGTGAAACCTTCACCACGGCGGATGACAACCAGCCCTCGGTGTCGATCCAGGTGTTCCAGGGTGAGCGTGAGTTCACTCGTGACAACAAACCGTTGGGAACCTTTGAGCTCACCGGTATCGCACCGGCTCCTCGGGGAATTCCGCAGGTAGAGGTCACGTTTGACATCGACGCAAACGGAATTGTTCACGTGTCCGCTAAGGACAAGGGAACCGGCAAGGAACAGTCGATGACCATCACCGGCGGATCCTCGTTGCCCAAGGAAGACATTGAGCGCATGGTCCGTGAAGCTGAAGAGCACGCTGCAGAAGACAAGCAGCGCCGCGAGGCAGCTGAAGAGCGCAACCAGGCCGAGCAGCTTGTCTATTCCGTCGAGAAGATCCTCAAGGAAAACGACGAGAAGCTGCCCGAGGACGTCAAGTCCGAAGTCCAGGCTGATGTTGACGCCCTGAAGTCAGCTCTTGCTGGCGAGGACGATGACGCGCTGAAAAAGGCTGTTGAGGCACTCTCTGTCAGTCAGACCAAACTCGGTGAGGCGCTGTATCAGGCTGAGCCCGAGGCAGGTGCAGCCGAGGGTGAGCAGACAGCGGATTCCAGCGACGACGAGGACATCGTTGACGCCGAGGTTGTGGACGACGACACCAACGACAAGAAGTAGGTCTCATGGCACGCGATAAAGAACCTCAGCCCGGCGGGGACGAGGAACCCCAGGAGCCACTGTTCACGGATAAGCGTCGTGTCGATCCAGAAACCGGAGATGTCCGTCCCGAGGCAGCAGATGCTGCCTCGGACGAACTCTCCGAGGACGATATGGCCCTGCTTCAGGAAGCGGAGCGTGATTTGGTGGCGGAATACCGTGACCGAGCCGCACGTGCCGAAGCCGAGTTGCAGAACTTCCGCACGCGAGTGGAGCGCGATCGTCAAGCAAATCGAGAAATCGTGATTGCTGAGGTGATTCGGTCTTTGCTTCCTGTGATGGATGATCTGGATCGTGCTGAAGCGCACGGCGATTTGGCGGGGACACCTCTGGAACTGGTGGCACAAAAATTGCGCTCCAGTTTTGAGCGTTATGACGTCAAGCCGGTGGGTGAGGTTGGAGACGCCTTTGATCCTGCCGTCCACGAGGCCATGGTGCGCATTCCTGAAGCGGGAGCGCAGGGGGAAACAGTTGCTGAGGTCATCGAAGGTGGATACACCCTCGGTGAGCGTCTCATCCGTGCCGCCAAAGTTGCGGTGAAGGTTCCAGCGGACGAGTAGGGAGGTGGGGTAATGGCGAGCCAGGATTGGTTAGAAAAGGATTTCTATCAGGTACTCGGGGTGTCGAAAGATGCCAGCGTGTCAGACATCAAGAAGACCTATCGTTCGCTGGCTCGACAATTCCACCCCGATTCCAATCCGGGCGATGGGGCCGCGGAAGCCCGCTTCAAGGAAATCTCTGAGGCCTACTCGGTGCTCTCGGATGAACAGCAGCGCGCTGAGTACGACCAGATTCGTGCCATGCAGGCGGGCCGTCCACGGTTCACCGCGGGTGGTGGACCAGGCGGGTTCGATGACGTTTTCGGCGGAATGTTCGGCGGCGCACCTCGTGGTGCTCAGAGCGCTGATTTTGGCGACCTGTTCTCTGGGTTGTTCGGCGGTGGGCAAGGCGGATTCTCGGGGTATCGCGAGCCCACCAAGGGTCGCGATGTGATCTCCCGGGTGACCTTGGAGCTTCCCACCGCCCTCAAGGGAACAGAGATTTCACTGGAGGGACCGGGTGGGAAAAAGATCACCGCTCGAGTTCCTGCTGGGGTGAAAGACGGCCAGAAAATCCGCATCCGAGGAAAAGGTCACCCCAGCCCCGATGGCGGAAAACCTGGCGATGTGATCATTACCGTCGGTGTTCCCAAACACCAGATTTTTGGTCGCGATGGTGACAACCTTCGTCTTGAGGTCCCTATTACCTTTGGTGAGGCAACGCTCGGTGCGACCATCGAAGTGCCCACCATCGAGGGTGAGATCGTGAAGGTGAAGGTTCCGGCGGGAACCCCCAGCGGCAAAGTCCTCAGAGTCAAGGGCCACGGCGTTCGAGCGGGAGCAGCTCTCGGTGATTTGCTAGTGGAGTTGCAGGTGGCAGTCCCCGCACACTTGTCGAAGGTGGCTCAGGGACACCTCGAGAAGCTGATGTCGGCACTTCCCAAGGAGAACCCTCGAGAGGATCTTCTCAAGAGAGCGGGGGTGTAGACCATGGACATGGACGAGAGAACACCACTGTTTGCCATCACTGCCGCTGCGGAGCTCGCGGGAATGCACCCGCAAACACTGCGCCAGTATGACCGTTTGGGGTTGGTCAGTCCCACTCGCACTGCTGGACGCACCCGTCGCTACTCGATGAAAGATGTCGTGCAACTGCGCGAGATTTCCCGACTCAGCGCTGAAGGCCTCAACCTCGAAGGAATCAAGCGAATCCTGGAACTTGAGTCCCAGGTCGATGGTCTGCAACGCAGAGTGCGGGACTTGGAAGCAACTCTGGCGGACGAGCTCCTGCAGAAATCGGGTCGCCGAGTATTTGCCGCCGGAGCAGAAGGAGATGTCATTCCTTTGCGCCAAGGCGAGCGCGCGAAGAAACAGAACCAGATGGTGGTGTGGAATCCCTTTGGCTGGAGCCCACCGCCCGCAAAGAAGCTAGAGAAGTAGAGGAGGGACACCATGGCAGAGCAACAACAAGCGCAGGGTCAGGAAAGCGCCCTCGAGCAATATGGAGTGAACCTCACTGAGATAGCTCGGGAAGGAAAACTGGACCCCGTTATCGGGAGAGACGCTGAGATTCGTCGAGTGTCCCAGGTTCTGACCAGGCGGACCAAAAACAACCCGGTGCTGATCGGTGAACCCGGTGTGGGAAAGACGGCTGTGGTCGAGGGTCTGGCCCAGCGCATTGTCGCCGGCGATGTTGCGGACTCTCTTAAGGGTAAGCAATTGATTTCGTTAGACCTCTCGGCCATCGTCGCAGGCGCTAAGTATCGGGGAGAGTTTGAGGAGCGACTCAAGGCGGTTCTCAAGGAGATCAACGACGCAGAAGGCGAGATCATCACGTTCGTTGATGAGCTCCACACCCTGATGGGCGCCGGTGGTGGCGAGGGCTCGGTCGCGGCAGCGAACATGCTGAAGCCGATGCTCGCCCGCGGCGAGCTCCGACTTATCGGTGCGACGACACTTAACGAGTACCGGGAATACATCGAGAAGGACGCCGCACTGGAGCGCCGTTTCCAGCAGGTTTTCGTCGGAGAACCCAGCGTCGAAGACACCGTCGCTATTCTTCGAGGCTTGAAAGAGCGATATGAAGCTCACCACAAGGTGGTCATCGCCGATAGTGCTCTGGTCGCGGCAGCAATGCTCTCCAACCGATACATCACCGCTCGCCAGCTGCCAGACAAAGCGATTGACCTCATCGACGAGGCAGCGAGTCGCTTGAAGATGGAAATTGAGTCATCACCCGTCGAAATCGATGAGCTTCGTCGCACCGTCGATCGGATGCGCATTGAGGAGCTCGCCCTCAAGAAAGAAAAGGACGAAGCGTCTAAAGAGCGCCTGAAGAAGCTTCGCGAAGACTTGGAAGCAAAGGGTGCTGAACTTGAAGCTCTGCAGCAGCGTTGGGCTACCGAGAAAGCGTCCCTGCAGGATGTGGGTGAGTTGAAGACTCAACTCAACGATGCTCGTATTGAGTTAGATCGAGCGATGCGCGAGGGTGACTATCAAGCCGCGTCCAAACTCAACTACGAGGTCATTCCCGGCATTGAGGAATCTATTGCGACAGCAGAGAGTGCTGAGCGCAGTGACGACCGCATGGTCAATGACCAAGTCACTGATGAGGACATTGCCGCGGTGGTGGCAGCGTGGACCGGTATTCCCGTTGACAAGCTCACCCAGGGCGAAACCGAGCGACTTCTCCATCTCGAAAGTGAATTGGCGCGACGACTAGTCGGCCAAAAAGATGCTGTTCGCGCCGTCAGCGAAGCGGTTCGTCGCACCCGCGCGGGCCTGAGCGACCCTGGTCGCCCGACTGGGTCATTTATGTTCCTCGGGCCCACCGGTGTGGGAAAGACTGAACTCGCGAAGGCGCTTGCGGATTATCTGTTCGATGACGAGAAAGCTCTCGTTCGAATCGATATGAGCGAGTACGGAGAGAAATTCTCCGTCTCGCGCCTCATTGGTGCCCCTCCGGGATATGTCGGATATGAGCAGGGTGGTCAGCTCACGGAAGCTGTGCGTCGGCGCCCCTACTCCGTGATTTTGCTCGACGAAGTCGAGAAGGCCCACCCGGAGGTGTTCGACCTCCTCCTGCAGGTTCTGGACGACGGTCGATTGACCGATGGTCAAGGTCGAACCGTGGACTTCCGCAATACGATTCTGATTCTGACGTCGAACCTCGGTTCCGCCTTCCTCATCGAGGAGGGTGTGCCGTGGGAGCAGAAGGTAGAAGCTGTTCATCAGGAAGTCCGTCGAGCTTTCAAACCAGAGTTTGTGAACCGCCTCGATGACATCGTCGTGTTCTCGACGCTGACAGCGGAGGATCTCGGACAGATTGTGGAGATCACCGTGGATCGTCTACAGAGCCGTCTCGCCGACCGGCGACTCGACCTCGCGGTCACTCCGGCCGCGCGTTTATGGCTTGCTGACAACGGGTATGACCCGGTCTATGGCGCGAGGCCATTGCGTCGCCTGATGCAGAAAGAGATTGATGACCGCCTGGCAAAGGCCCTGCTTTCTGGAGAAATTCGCGACGGAGACACCGTGAAAGTAGATCTTGCTGACGACACTTCGGGTCTTCAGGTTCAGCGCTTCTCGGTGGAATAGATGCCGCCATTGAGTTGTTTACTCCAGTGTGACCCCGCGAAAGGAACAGAATGAGCCACGAGCATGACCCGCACGAGTTCACGCTCGCCGAGGTCCTCGAGCAGCGCTGGAGCCCTCGAGCCTTCGCCCGCGATGAGGTTTTAGACCAGAATCGTCTCGGTCCAGCGTTCGAGGCGGCCAGATGGTCACCGTCGTCGGGCAACTCTCAACCTTGGAGCTTTATCGTGGGGTTTCGCGGTGATGATGCGTTCCAGACGATAGTGGGGACTATGGCCTCGGGAAACCAGGTCTGGGCAGAGCATGCAGGTGCGCTTGTTGCCAACATTGCCTCCGTCGTTGATGCTGAGGGCAAACCCCAGTCCCACGCAATCTATGACCTCGGTCAAGCCGTGGCACATTTCAGCGTTCAGGCCACAGCTCAGGGTCTGATGGTTCACCAAATGAGCGGATTCGATGCTCAAACTCTGGGTCGCGAGCTCGGCCTCGATTCCACTCAGCGAGTGGTCACCATCATGGCGGTCGGCTCTCTGGGTGACCCCGCTGACCTCCCGGAGAAATTCCAAGAGAGAGAAGCGCGGCCCCGTGTGCGCAAACCGCTCTCCGATATTGTCGGGGGAAGTGCTAACTACGCCTGAAGCTCGGCTGTAATCGTGTTGACGAAAGCCTCGATGTCCGAGCTGGTGGTGTCGAAGGAACACATCCAGCGGACTTCACCGGCCTGGCGATCCCAATCGTAGAAACGAAATTTCGTCCGAATTCGATCAGAGATCTCGGGATCCAGCACCGCGAAAACCGCGTTGGCGTGGGTAGGGGCGCTAAAGCTGAGGCCCGAGATTGCTCCGGAGCTAATCCTCTCCTCCAGCGCTTCTCTCAACTGTCGCGCCATCGAGTTGGAGTGGGTCGCCGAGCGGATGCCGAGGTTGCCCTCAAAAAGTGCCAGTAACTGGGCACTCACAAAACGCATCTTGCTGGAGAGTTGCATGCTCATTTTCCGCAGGTAGAGCAGGCCCTCAACAGCCCCAGGGTTAATGACCACAATCGCCTCAACACCCATGAGACCGTTTTTGGTACCGCCCAGGCTCACCACATCAACCCCGACGTCAGTGGTGAAAGCTGAGAAGGGGAGGCCGAGGCTTGCTGCTGCGTTCCAGAGACGTGCCCCATCCATGTGGAGGAGCATGCCCTTGTCATGCGCATAGTCCGCTATGGATTTGATTTCTGCTGGCGTGTAGACAGTGCCCAGTTCGGAGCTTTGGGTGATGGAGACGACGGCGGGTTGCGCACGGTGCTCATCGCCAAATCCGAACGCTTCTGTGGCGATGTCCTCCGGCGTGATCTTTCCCTGATGGTGGGCAACGGTGTAGAGCTTGAGGCCGGACACTCTTTCCGGAGCCCCACCTTCGTCGGTATGAATGTGGGCCAGCGAGCTACAAATCACGGCACCCCAGCGCGGCATCATTGCGGTGAGAGAGAGTACGTTTGCACCGGTTCCGTTGAAGACCGGAAACACCTCAGCCTGTGGACCAAAGTGCTCACGAATGACCTCGGTGAGCCGGGTGGTGTAATCGTCCTCACCGTAGGACACCTGGTGACCTTCGTTGGCCTCCGCTAGTGCCTGAAGAACCTCAGGGTGCACTCCGGAATAGTTGTCGCTGGCGAAACCTCGCCAGTGCGGGTCATGGAGTCTCACGGGACCATCCTGACAGTTCTCTTAGGCCTGTGCGACAGGACCCGTGATGCCGGCGGTGGCGGCAATAGTGGGACCCAGTTTCTTGCCCAAGGCCTCATAGAACATCGACAACGGGAACTCGTCATCGTGAACGTGGTCGGTGATTTCTGCGGGCGTCCCCTCGAGAGGGATAGTGCCAGAGAGAAAGTGTGACGCCGGGTGAGGCGCCAAAACCTCAGAGATCAGCTCGTGAGCTGCCAGCCAGTGCACAATCTTGGGCCGGTCGATGCTGCGCCAATACAGCTCATTGATGCGGTCTGACAGCGCCACAACAACATCGGGCATGGCATCCCAGTCGATCGTGAGCTGGGTATCTGTCCAATGCAGTACTCGGTGCTGGTGAAGCCACGCGAACAAGAGTTGACCCGCCACACTGTCGTAGTTGCGTACCCGGGTTCCGGTCAGGGGAAAGCGGAAGATGCGATCAAAGACCACGGCATACAGAACGAGCTGGGCGTGCTGGCGAGTCAGGGGATCGGTTTTTTTCGCACGAAGAAGCGCCACCGCTTCGCGGAATGCTGTTAGGTCACATCGCAGCTCCTCCAGTCCGTAGAGGTAGAAGGGCATTCTTTGCTTGATCATGAAGGGGTCGAAGGGAAGATCTCCTCGCATGTGAGTGCGATCGTGAATGAGATCCCACATCACGAAAGTTTTTTCGCTGAGCGCGTGGTCGTCCAGGAGTGCCTGAGCGTCGGAGGGGAGATCCAACTTGGTGATCTCTACCGCATGCCGGACCACGGAGCGGAACCGCGCGGCCTCACGGTCGGCAAAGATTCCGCCCCAGGTAAAGGCAGGCAAAGCGGCTGGGGTTCCCTCGGATGACCCCGCGGGGACGCGAGGTGTGACCGCTACAGACTCAGGAAAGAGCACCGCAGAATTGGTGTCATACCCGGGGGTGTAGTCGAGGAATCGAAGCGGGACGAACAGGGCATTGCTGTAGGAACCTGACTCTAAGCCGGCTACAAAGTCAGGCCAGATTGTCTCGCAGAGAACAGCTTCGAAAAAGCGATTCGTGGAACCGTTCTGTGTGTACATGGGAAACACCACGAGGTGTGCTGTTCCATCCACCCGAGTGCGCTCGGGGTGAAAGAGCGATAACGACTCGTAGAAGTCAGGGACATCGAAGCCAGCTGCTTCCCACGCCCGGCAATCAGCAACCACTGCCTGGAGGTAGTCCTCATCGTGGGGGAAGTGAGGAATGAGATCTGCAATTCCCTCGGTCAGTGTGTTGAGAGCGTTCCGAGCTCGTGAGTGGTTCTTGGTGCCGGCGATGCGTCCATCTGATGCCTGAAACCCCTGCAGGGTGACACAGGCCTCTTTGATCTGCAGCCAGGACGAGTGCTGGACCAAGTCCTGCCCACCTGTTGTCGCGCGCTCCATCACCATCGACATAACGACCTCCTGGACTGTTGAGGTCAGTGTAAAGCGGGGGTTTGGTGCGCATGGGTGATTTGTGCGCCATCCTGGTGCGTCTTTTTCGGAGTCTGCGCAACTTTATTGCGTGGACTCTCCGGTGTAAGAAATAGAGCAGACTATTCCCTCGTGAGCGATGTTTTCGTGGGATTCGCGATTGTGACACTGGTGGTTGCCACCGGATATCTGACCGGTCGCAGCAAGATTCTGGGTCCCACAGCTCTGGATGTGCTCTCGAAGGCGGCGTTCTTCGTGTTCTCCCCCGCGCTACTTTTTATTGTGTTGGGTGATGCGGATATTCGGGTGCTGTTCTCCGCTCTTCTGCCGGTATCAGCGCTGGCAGCCACTCTGGCTCTTGTCCTGTATGTGCTCATCGCACGGCTGTCGA
>Ga0255783_10001569_pt1 | contig 24198 bp, 23 predicted proteins | sample 011ome_22_FD_179981 | JGI IMG/M metagenome (GOLD analysis project Ga0255783, IMG submission 179981) | Coastal salt marsh microbial communities from the Groves Creek Marsh, Skidaway Island, Georgia - 011507BT metaG (version 2) | ecosystem: Environmental > Aquatic > Marine > Intertidal zone >... | reverse complement strand
CCATTCGGGGCTTGCGAAGTTCCAATTTTTGATATGCTCCTCCTTTATCCAGTATTCCCATACCTTATTGATTGGAGCATTAATATTTGATGTTATTGCTATTGAATTCATTTTTATCCTTTATTTTGTTTTTTATTTTATAAATTTCCCTGTTTAATTCTCAAAAAAAGTATTCATTTTTTATCAAAAGTACACTTTTGGTAGCGCTAAAGTTGCAACTTTCATCATTAAGGGGAGCAACTTATAATGATATAACCGTTATACTTTTATAGTGTAACGGTTTTTTACTAATGTTTACTTATGTTAGAGGTATATTCTAGTATATCTCCAGGTTGGCAATCTAAAACTTCACATATTTTTTCTAAAGTACTAAACCTGATTGCCTTTGCTTTTCCGGTTTTCAAAATAGAAAGATTAGATAATGTAAGTCCAACTTTTTCGGATAAGTCATTTAATGAAATTTTTCGTTTTGCCAACATTACATCTAAATTCACAATAATAGCCATAATTAGATAGTTAAGTCGTTTTCACTTTTTAGTTCAATTGCCTTTTGAATTGATCTTTTAAAAATCAATGCAGTTGTACCAATTGCTGAAAAAATCAGCGTCAATATCATACTTAATGCCAGAAATCCAGCCGGATCATCATTAGGATTATTAAAAAACCTAATATAGATCGCTCCAAAAATTATGAGCAATCCCAGTATATATGAGCAATATTTAATATTGTTTACTGTTCGAACTGATACTACCGAAAACAAATTATCATGACTAATCTGACTTAGTAATATAAATCCTTGGTATAGTCCTATAAAGTAAAAAACTGAAGACAAATAGATATAAATTATAAAAGGATCGGCATAAATTTCATAGTGATTTAAATTAACTGCTCTGCCTTCTAACATAGGAAAGCGTATTAAAATAAAAAGTGAAAGAATTCCGATAATTATAATCACAAACTGTAAAAAGATAATGGATATTTTATTCATAATGAGAATTTATTTTTTGATAAATAAAAATAATTTATTGTATTGCAATAAATATCTATCAAATAATATTTTAAAATAATTCAAAAATAAATTTACTTCTGCTGCAACTTTGGATAAAAGGGGGAGCCATCTTAGACAGGAGGTCAATTTTGACCTCCTTTTTATTTTTATTCTTCCGTAAAACCTTACTGGCCAACATAATAGACTCAATTTCGGGAGTAAAAATGTGGTTGCATCTTTCGAAATTGAAATCTTCGAACTTTTCTTTGAAGATGCAGCCAAGAATCTTCTTTTTAGTCTTCCCATCCGCCTTATCCCAATACTGGCTTAGGTTTTCGATCATTGGGAGGGTTTTACTTAGATATTCCTTAAAATTACTCTTGGTGGACTTCAACCGATCCAACTTAATCTGTTTCTGACTTAACTCAGACTCTATTCTACTCTTCATTTCGTTGTAATCTGAAGAGGTGATGTCTCCATCAAGAAAAGAGTTCTGAAGATTTAACTGACGAGTTATACAGGTTTCTATCTCCAACTTAATCTTCTTAATTTCTGATTTACGCTAAACATCGTCTCGATCAATTAGTGTTTCAAGTTGAGATTTATAGACTTTCACCATTTCAGCGGTGAATGAAATCTTATCTAATAACTTCTTAATCTGATCGTGGCAAACCGTTTTTTTGTATATCCTTGGGATAGAAGTTTATCCCGATGCAACGAAGTGAAATCGGGAAGCCCAAGAGGAGTTGATTTAAGCCGTGCAGAGCTGCATTTTTTGTTTTCAGTAACTTTAAATCATAGATTTTGTTATTTTTAGTTATGAAAAAATTACAATTCATCGTAAGAATTAACGCCTCTGTAAATACAGTGTTTGATTCAATGTTAGGCATAAGTAATAAATCAACTTATGAACAATGGACAGCTTTATTTAATCCAACATCAACTTATGAGGGGAATTGGGATAAGGGTAGCAAAATGCTATTTGTTGGAATTGATAAGCAAGGAAAAAAGGAAGGAATGGTATCTGAGATAATTGAAAATAGGCTAAATCAATTTATTTCGATCCGTCATTTTGGTCTTTTAAAAGGAGGTGTTGAAATAATTGAAGGACCGGAAGTTGAAAATTGGGTAAATGGGTTTGAAAATTACACTTTTGAAGAAAAAGAGCAAATTACAACGGTAACGGTTGACTTAGACTTTTCCGAGGATTTTTCTGATTATTTCAACGAGCACTATCCAAAGGCTCTCAATAAACTAAAAGAAATTTGTGAATATGAGATCCTTAACTGAAAGGGATTTGGTTAGTTGCATCGTGTTTGCCACATTTTTTTTTCATCCTTAGTGGAAATGGGGAGGCACTCTGGAAAAGCCATCAAAAATGATCAACCTTATTGATTATTAATAAGTTATTCTGGTTAAACCCTTTGATTTTTTAATAAAATTTATTATTCTTAGACTACAAAAAGTTAAATTATGAATTCAAATTGTGATGAGGATAGTAGCCCAGGTTATTCTTCTGCATACGTCATTATTTTTGCAGCTAACCCTTCAAAGTTTTTAAAAAACATCAACAAAAAAATTTCTTTTGAACTTTCCTGATTTATTCAGCAGGTTACAAAACACTCAATCCTTACAATGATCACCTATCAAAATATATGTAGAACCATCATTGCCTAAAATCATTCCATAAAACCGATTCTCTGTCTCATCATTGTGAAGACTCCCCGGCTCTAACCTCAACGTAGAGAATATTCCATTAATGTTTCCTGAATAAACTCTTTCCGTGAATTCTTGTCCAAATAATCCTTGGCTAATAAATAAAACAACCAACAAGTTTAATACTCTCATGATGAATGAATTAAATCTAAAATTTAGTCAAATTAATTCAAAAATAGATTTAGTTGTGCTGCAACTTTTGTCAATAGGGGGAGCAACTTACAAAAAGAGGTCAATTTTGATCTCTTTTTTTATTTTTAATCCTTTCATATTTTTATAAATCAACAGATTACGTTTTCAAAAAACCGGTTCGGGCTTTTTTATTTTTAAAATCGACCAAATTGGGAAAGATGCAGCTTATCCTTGTAACTCGCTAAAGGATAGTGGTATAGAGGTTAGGACCTTTTTTGAAGTTTTTCACCCTCAAGAACAAGTTTGATTTCATAGGAGTTGTGGGCAAATGTCTTTATCGAAGATGATGACATGGTTCCATCTTTGGATACTTCTTCAGAGAGTTTCAGTAGGGATTTGATTGGAGGAGTAAAGGTGTATTTTGGTTTGTCATTTTTGTCGAACACGACTTTAGATCCAAACACTTTACTAAGTAACTTTTTCTTTGTTTTTCCGTCCGCATTTCGATAAAACCCTACTATGTCTTCCAAGAGCGTAATATTATTCAAGAGATAGGATTTAAATGGGACTGACTGACTTTCTAAATTGTCTAATTCACTTTTTGTTTTAAACAATTGAGATTCATTATTGGCTTTTAACTCTTATATTTTGAGTAAAACTTTTAGCAATTTTGAAGTTAACATCCACGTCTAATAAAGCACGAAGAATCTATTTCATTGATTCTACGATGTTAATTTCATTCATACGCCCTTTACCCTTCAACTTGTGAAGAGGACCATCTATTCTATCCAAAAGATTCTGAAACATAAGAAGTAGTTTTACAAAGGGACAAAAGTAATAAGAATCTTAGCTTTTTAAGGCATTTTCGACTCTAGACATCACTAGAACATGTGGAAAAGTAATTGCTGCCAAGAAATAAACAAGGAGTGGTAAAGGAGTTTTATTTTGAAGAAAAACCCGACTAAAAACAACTGCAAGACCAATCATTGAAAGAATCCAAAAAGGCGCTGATTGCTTCAGATATCCCAGCCAGCTTCTTTTTACCTTTCCCTTGTAGAGTATCCGAAATTGATCATTTAAAGAGGGGATGGCATGCCATAAAGCAAAATAAATTGCGAAAGCTAAAGCCAAATTCACCTCAGTAAACAAGAAGTAGAAAAGCGATAGTATAATTAATTCTACTCCAAGAATCACATAACCTTCAGGCTTCATTATAAGATAGGTAAATATCCAGGCTGCTATGGAAACCAAAAGGAAGTTTAGAAAATCATCGACCGTAAAGATAATCTCAGATATTTCGGAAATCGCAGTACTGCTCTCTATCGCATGAGTATAAAACAACAACCCAAAAACGCTCGATCCGTAAGCGATATAATTTAAATAGCGAAGAATCACATTGCCGCTAAGTGTCTCGGATAGATGTTGTTGACCAAAATGAAACGCACTCATTACAATAAAAAAGAATAAAGCTAAAGGACGGTTCAAAGTAAAAACAACAAGAACAAGTAATACCGCTGAAAGGTATAGTGCGAGGTGCTTACGTCTAGAACTTTCAGGAAAGATCCTTAATGCATTAATCAAATTAATATCATTAGCTCCATGTAAAAGTCCCACACTACCAATAAGTAAAAGAGCAATGAACCATTGTATTTTTCCACTAACTAGTGAAGAAAGGAAAAAGAGCCCTAATGAAGCTGAAATCTTAAAAAAGAATGATTTATTTAGAAATTCCAAAATATAAATAGGTGTTAGCTAAATAGTTGTTAAAATTTTTTGAATAAAAGTATCATTTTTTATTTATAATTAATTATATTTGATAAAATAAAAATTAACCAAACTGTATTATTATGAAAATTTTATCACTTATGTTGGTCGCTGATGTCTCAAAGATAGCTACTGACGACTACGTAGGCTTTACTTTCTTCGTTGGATGTATGGCTATGATGGCAGCTTCTGCCTTCTTCTTCTTGTCGATGAACAACTTCGACTCTAAATGGCGTACCTCAATCTTGGTATCAGGTCTGATTACCTTTATTGCAGCGGTTCACTACTGGTACATGAGAGACTATTGGTCTGCTCACGCTGATTCACCTACATTCTTTAGATATGTAGATTGGGTACTAACTGTCCCACTGATGTGTGTAGAGTTCTTCCTCATCTTAAAAGCAGCTGGTGCTAAAAAATCATTGATGTGGAGACTTATCGTTCTTTCAGTGATCATGCTAGTAACAGGTTACTTTGGAGAGGCTGTTTATAGAGATCAAGCAGCATTCTGGGGTCTAATTTCAGGAATCGCTTACTTCGTAATCGTTTATGACATCTGGTTCGGTCAAGCTAAGAAGCTAGCTAAGCAAGCAGGAGGAGCAGTACTATCTGCACACAAAACTCTCGCTTGGTTTGTGTTAGTAGGATGGGCAATTTATCCTATTGGATATATGGCCGGTACTCCAGGATGGTACGATGGAATTTTTGGTGGTCTAGCAATGGATGTTATTTACAACATTGGTGACGCAGTAAACAAAATCGGATTCGGTTTAGTGGTTTACGGTGCAGCAGTTGCAGCCAAGGACGGAAACTAATCCAACAACCCCTTATTATAAAAGAAAAGCAGGCACGAAGGCCTGCTTTTCTTATACTTCACAGGTAAGCAAAATATTAATTTATTTGTTTTGATTTTTAAAGTTTGTATTCCATTTTAATTGATATTTTTCCTTCTAGGGATTATCTATTTTCAACGTAATATCTTCTATACCATAGCTTCTGAGTAACCCACTAAGGCGCTAATTTCTTTAATATTATATAGGTTTTCTGAGTGTAAGGATTTTATCTTTTCAATTTTTATTTTACGAATGAATTCGATTGGAGTAAAACCAAATTCTTTAGACTTTCCAAACTAAAGGTGGTCTTAAGATTGGATTCTTGTCCCTTTACTCTAGAGAAGTATAAATAAGCAATGATACCTAAAAAAATGGCTAGGACACTTACTGTAATATAACGAATATCGAATATTTCACTTCCAGAGTCCTAGGCCTAATAATATAGAGTAGATAAAGAGGGCGATGGCACTATAAACATGGAAGGATGGATTTGTATAACCAAATAAAAGAGAAAAAGATGTCTCAAAGAATTCAATTTTTATTAGCGATAGCAGTATTTGGTTATGTTAATTCCATTAGTGCTCAACAAGAGTCACTTTTTTCCAATTACAATGAGGTTATCGAAGTCTTTAATCCCTCTATGTAAGGAATTGGTGAAGAGATTGAAATCACAGCCCTTCGAAGGATTCAATGGTCAGGAATATCCTTGTCACCAGAGACTATTGTTTTTGGACTAAGCGTGCCAACCAATAGAAATGTAGGCCTTGAGCTTAATGTGGTAAAGGACAAGATATTTATAGAGCGCAGCACTTTTGTTGTGGCGGACTGTTAATAGAAGCTCATTTTAGATGAAAACACCAACCTGTATTTAGGTTTAAAAGCAGGTTTGCACAATTATGAGGTTAATCCCAGTAATTTGGAAGACTATAATTTGACGCCTGATACGTCACTGGAATACTTTTCTAAAGTGTTGCCTAATCTTGGTGTTGGTCTTTATTTGACACACAAAAATCTGCATATTTCTATGGCAGCACCAAGAATGTTGAATACTGAACGCACACAGGAGGAAGAAGGCAGAGCCGTGTTTGCAAAAGACAGGTTACACTATTACACTTCATTAATGTATAAGTTTGATATAAGTAGCACTACTTCTTTCAATACCATTGCGGTCACACGTCTTGTGCAAGCCCACCAATGTCATTTGATTTTCAGGGAAGACTCTGGTTTAGTAATAATGTGATGTTTGACGGTTCATATAGAACAGACAAGTCCCTTACTAGCCTTTTGCAATTGCATGTTTATGACAACTTATGTAGGATGGGCCTATGAGTCAAACAGCCGCTCGGAACTTGCAAATGCTGGAAACTTACAAGGGTTTATGCTCAAATACAGGTTTAACTAAGAACTTTAATTTAAAAAATAGCGCCACTTAATTCACTTAAATATTTACTTGTGCTGCAACTTTGAATAATAGGGGGAGCAAAAAAGCCTTAACACTTGTTAAGGCTTTTTTATTTTTAGATATTAAAAATCAAATAGTTATCTGTCGATCAATTTGCTGGTCTAAAGAGATAAAGGTTTCTGTTCTTGCCACCCCTTTTATTTTTTGAATATCTTGATTTAATAAGTGCATTAAATCTTCATTATTTTTACAAAGTATTTTAATAAAAATAGCGTAATTACCTGTGGTATAGTGACTTTCTACAACTTCTGGTATTTCTTTTAATTTGTTGATAGCTGACTTGTACATGCTAGCTGAGTCTAAAAACACCCCTACAAAAGCTGTCGTTGTATAGCCCAAAGCCTTTGGATTTAATACCATTTTAGAGCCTACAATTAATTTAGAAGCTTCCAATTTTTTTAATCTTTGATGAATTGCAGCACCCGAAATTCCTACTTCTTTTGCAATCTTTAAAATAGGGGTTCTAGCATCGTTTACTAAACTTTTGATTATAATTTTATCAATTCCATCAATTTTAATTTTTGTAGCCATTCGCTCTTTTTTTTAATCGATTTAGGTAAAAATAAAGATAAAAAAATAGGATATATACCTATATCCTATTTTTTAATTTTTAGTTTCTATGAAATCTATGATTCCATAACGAAACTTTCCATGAATTTTGTTGTATAATTTCCTGAAAGATAATCAGGGTGAGCCATTAACTGTCTATGAAACGGAATGGTAGTTTTAACTCCTTCAATTACAAATTCATCTAAAGCTCTTTTCATTTTACTAATAGCTTCATCTCTTGTTTGAGCAGTTACAATTAGTTTAGCAATCATAGAATCGTAATTTGGAGGAATAGAATAACCAGCATATACATGCGTATCTATTCTAACTCCATGTCCACCTGGAGCATGAAAAGTTGTAATTTTTCCAGGAGAAGGTCTAAAGTTATTGTGCGGGTCCTCAGCGTTTATTCTACATTCAATAGAATGCATCTGTGGTAAATAATTTTTCCCAGAAACCGGAACTCCAGCAGCTACTAAAATTTGTTCACGAATTAAATCGTAATCAATTACTTCCTCTGTGATTGGATGTTCAACTTGAATTCTCGTATTCATTTCCATAAAATAGAAATTACGATGCTTATCCACTAAAAACTCAACAGTTCCAGCACCTTCGTATTTTATGTATTCAGAAGCTTTTACAGCTGCATCTCCCATAGCCGCACGTAATTCATCGGTCATGAATGGAGAAGGGGTTTCTTCTGTTAATTTTTGATGACGACGTTGAATTGAACAATCTCTTTCTGACAAGTGACAAGCTTTTCCATAGGAATCTCCAACAATCTGAATTTCGATATGTCTTGGCTCTTCAATCAATTTTTCTAAATACATTCCGTCGTTTCCAAAAGCAGCTTTTGCTTCTTGTCTTGCAGAATCCCAAGCATCTTGTAAGTCTTCTTCTTTCCAAACAGCACGCATTCCTTTCCCACCACCACCAGCGGTAGCTTTTAACATTACTGGAATACCAAATTCTAAGGCTAATTTTTTACATTCTTCAAAGTCTTCTATAATTCCTTCAGAACCAGGGATACAAGGTACTCCTGCAGCAATCATTGTTGCTTTGGCAGAAGCTTTATCTCCCATTTTATCAATCATATCACCTGTAGCACCAATAAATTTAATTCCGTGTTCGGCACATAAGTTTGAAAACTTAGCATTCTCGGATAAAAATCCATATCCAGGATGTATAGCATCTGCATTTGTAATTTCTGCAGCAGCTATAATATTTGACATTTTTAAGTAAGATTCATTACTTGGTGGAGGACCGATACAAACTGCCTCGTCTGCAAACTTAACATGTAAACTTTCAGAATCTGCAGTAGAGTATACTGCAACGGTTTTGATTCCCATTTCTTTACAAGTTCTAATTACACGCAATGCAATTTCACCTCTATTTGCTATTAATACTTTTTTAAACATACTTTTTTTATTAGTAATGTTCAACTGAATTAGAATTGATAAAACTTATTCAATCGATATTAAATTATGATGGGTCTACTAAGAATAAAGGTTGATCAAATTCTACAGGTGAAGAATCGTCAACTAATACTTTAACGATTTTACCTGAAATTTCAGACTCAATTTCGTTAAATAATTTCATTGCTTCTATCACACAAACGGTGTCACCAGAATTGATAGTATCTCCTACTTCTACAAAAGATGGTTTGTCTGGAGAAGGCTTTCTGTAAAAAGTTCCAATGATTGGAGACTTAATTGTTAAATAGTTTGAGTTTTCATCTGTGCTTGCAGCTGGTGTTAAAGGAGCAGCAGCTTCAGTAGCAATAGGAGCAGCTGCCTGAACAGGCATTTGCGTCATTGGGTTTGCTTGCACAATAGTTGTTTCTGTTTTTGAAGAACCTGTTTTAATGGTGATTTTTACATCTTCCATTTCTAGCTTTACTTCACTTGCACCAGATTTTGCTACAAATTTTATAAGATTTTGAATTTCTTTGATATCCATTATTCTTAATTTTTAGTTGTTAATTTTGTGTGTTATATGCCCATTTTAAATAGATAGCTCCCCAAGTGAAACCACCTCCAAAAGCGGCAAAAATTATATTATCTCCTTTTTTTAATTGATTTTCGTAGTCTGCTAATAATAACGGTAAAGTACCAGAAGTTGTATTTCCATACTTGTGAATATTAACCATTACTTTATCGCTTTCTAAGCCAACTCTATTTGCAGTGGCTTCTATAATTCTATTGTTTGCTTGATGCGGTGCCAACCATTGAATGTCTTCTTTTACCAAGTTGTTTCTAGTTAACATTTTTTCTGCCACATCTGCCATATTAGAAACCGCAAATTTAAATACGGTTCTTCCTTCTTGGTGTACAGAATGCTGTTTGTTCTTTAAGGTTTCTTCTGAAGTAGGTAATATTGAACCACCCGCATCAATTTTCAGGAACTCTCTTCCGTTTCCGTCACTTCTATGATATTCATCTTGTAACCCAAGACCTTCATTATTTGGTTCAAATAAAACAGCTCCAGCACCATCACCAAAAATAATGCAAGTTGCTCTATCTGTATAATCTATAATTGAAGACATTTTATCTGCTCCAATAAGCAATATGTTTTTGTATCGACCAGACTCTATATAACTTGAAGCTGTAGACATGCCATATAAAAAGCTTGAACATGCTGCTTGTAAATCATATGAAAACGCATTTGTTGCACCTATTTCTGTAGCAACATATGCAGCTGTAGACGCTACGAGTAAATCAGGAGTAGCTGTTGCTACAATTACCAAGTCAATGTCTAAAGGGTTTTTGTTGGATTTTTTAAGTAGGTTTTCTGCTGCTTTAATTGCCATGTAAGAAGTTCCTTTTCCTTCTTCTTTTAATATTCTCCTTTCTTTTATACCGGTTCTTGATGTTATCCATTCATCATTGGTATCAACCATAGTTTCTAGCTCTTTGTTGGTTAGAATATAGTCGGGAACATATTTTCCTACTGCTGTAATTGCTGCAGTTATTTTTGTCATATTTTTACCTTAATTATTAGTAGGAAGCTTTTTAAAGCAATATCCAAAGAAATGAAATTTTTTTTACATTTTTGAGTAAAAAGCATCAAAAATCATTAGGAATTGGTTAAAAAACAAAAAAAACTCTCAAAAATAGAGAGTTTTATATGCTTTATGTAAAATGTATTAAGCTTCTGCAGTAGCAGATTCTAGTACAACTTGACCTCTGTAGTATAATTTTCCTTCATGCCAATGTGCTCTATGATATAAATGAGCTTCACCAGTTGTTGGGTCTACGGCAATTTGAGGAACGCTAGCTTTGTAATGAGTTCTTCTCTTATCTCTTCTAGTTTTTGATATTTTTCTCTTTGGATGTGCCATTTTATGTCTTTTTTTCTGTTATTAAACTTTTTAATTTATCCCATCTTGGGTCTACATTTTCTGTAGTTTTTTGTTCTTTTACTCTTAATTTTTCTAGTTTCTTTAATGCTTCTGATTCCATTGAGCCATCTAAAACTTTAGGATGAACTCTTTTTGTTGGAGCCGATAATACAATCATTTCATAAATGTATTGAGCAACGTTTAATTGAAATTCTGAATAGGGAAGAATTAATATTTCTTCATTATCATCATTGTATTCTTCTCCAAATTTTACAATTAATTGCAGTACGGTTTCAATCTCTTGATCAAAAGGTTCTCCACTAACATCGCAGGTTACATTTATAGTACCTTGTGCTTTAAAAGATAAGTTTAAAAGCGTACTTTTCTTATCTAGTGTTAAAGCAACCGAAATGTTTGCGTCAAAAAATTCGTCAAAATTAAAAGCGTCAAAGAACGATTTTCCAATTTGATATTCAAATAAATGACTCTCTTCCTTTAACCCTATATATTGGATATTAAATTGTTTTAAGTCTTTCATCTACAAAATCAATTTGAGCGTGCAAAGATATAAAAAATTGTTTTATTAAATAAAGAATCTTTAAAAAAGAAATTCACCTTATTTATTTCACTTCAAGGACATTAACCGTTAAGTTCGTATACTCTTCTCTTTTTCTATAAATTTCGATTGCTGTAAAAAGAGCTTCTTTAAAAGAAGTATGATTCGCTTCGTTTTTTCCAGCAATTTCAAATGCAGTTCCATGATCTGGAGAAGTTCTTATTTTTGATATCCCTGCGGTATAATTTACACCATTTCCAAAAGACAATGCTTTAAACGGCGCTAACCCTTGATCGTGATACATTGCTAAAACTCCATCAAACTGTTTGTAGGTGTTCGATCCAAAAAAACCATCTGCAGCATAAGGACCAAAAACCAATTTACCGGTTTCCTTTATTTCGTTAACGGTTGGTCTAATAATTTCATCGTCTTCTTTACCAATAACACCTTTATCTCCGCAATGTGGATTTAATCCAAGGATTGCAATTTTTGGTTTGCTAATTCCGAAATCTTGGATCAGAGAGGTGTGCATAATTTCAACTTTCTGTTTAATCAATTCAGGAGTGATTGTTTCAGAAATTTTAGAAATAGGAATGTGGCCTGTTATCAAACCAACTCTTAAACTATCAGCAATTAAAATCATTAAACTTTCGCCTTCTAATTCATTTTCTAAGTACTCTGTATGTCCGGGAAAATTAAAATTTTCTGATTGTATTGTGTCTTTATTTATAGGTGCAGTAAGTAAAACATCAATAGAACTTTCTTTTAAATTTTTAACAGCAGACGCTAAAGATTTAAAGGCATATTGACCAGAAATTTTGGTAGCATTTCCAATTTCAAACTCAACGTCTTCTTTCCAAATGTTTAGTAAATTTACTTTGTTATGCACCAATTGTTCTATCGATGTGATGCCGTGAATTTGCGTTTCTGAATTTAAAAGTTTTTTGTGATATGTAATACTTCTTGTAGAGCCAAAAATTACTGGAGTACAAAAATCTAACATCCTTTTGTCTTCAAAAGTTTTTAAAATGATTTCAATTCCGATTCCATTTAAATCTCCAATTGAGATTCCCACAACTATTTTTTCTAATTTATCCATCATTTATGATTCAATATTATTAGTTTTGATTCATGCAAAAATAACTAAATAAAATTTAGAATCTATGTTTACTGGAATTATTGAGAGCTTAGGAGAAGTAAGAAAAATAGCTAAAGAAAAAGACAATATCCACTTAACCGTTAAGAGCAGTTTTACAAACGAGTTGAAAGTAGATCAAAGTGTGGCTCATAATGGGGTTTGTTTAACCGTTGTTGATATACAAAATGATGAATATACAGTTACAGCGATTAAAGAAACCATAGCTAAAACAGCCTTAGGTAGTTTAGGTGTTGGAGAAAAAATAAACCTTGAGAGAGCAATGAAACTTGGTGATCGATTAGACGGACATATAGTGCAAGGGCATGTAGATGAAACAGGTGTTTGCTCTTCTATTATTGAACAAAACGGAAGCACCGTATTTACTTTTACGTATGATTCACAAAGCAATAACTTAACGATAGAAAAAGGATCAATAACAGTTAACGGAGTTAGCTTAACGGTTGTTAATTCTAAAGAATATGAATTTAGTGTTGCTATAATTCCGTTTACTAAAGAACACACAACGTTTAATCAATTAAAAAAAGGAGACAAAGTAAACTTAGAGTTTGATGTATTAGGAAAATATGTTGTAAAACTAAATGCGTTAAAAAACTAATTCTTCTTTAGTTTATAGATACCTAAAAAAACTCAAGAAATTAAAAGGAACAAAACCCCTCCATCGATTGGCAATCCTGGTGGTGGTGGAATAGGAGGTGGAACTATTTGTCCAAAAGAAATCGTTGTACAAAGAAGTACAGCAATTAATAACACTATTTTAGTTTTGTTTTTCACTTTTGAAACAAATTAAGTTTGTGTTATTTGTAGCAATACAAATAACTACTAAAAAGATAAGGATAAAATCTTAATTCTATTATAAAAAAAGTGGACCCAGAAGGGCTCGAACCTTCGACCCCCTGATTATGAGTCAGGTGCTCTAACCAACTGAGCTATGGGTCCCACTAAAGTTTGGTAAAACTACTATCTTTTTTGAATTACACCAAACTAAAAATATATTTTCTTTACACGTTACGTGTCATTAATGCTTTGCCAAACTGCAGCAATCCATTTTTCGCTGTATCAGAAACGTTTATGCTTTCTAAAACCGAAAATGCTTTTTGACTATAATCGTTTATTTGGCCTTTTATAAAAACAGGGATTTGATATTTATTATAAACCTCTTTAACCTGTTTTATTTTTTTGTCTTTGTCTTCTAACTTAGATTCATAAAGGTTATTTAACAACGTTTTATCTTCTGGAGAAGCTAATTCTAATGCTTTTAAAAACAAGTATGTTTTTTTGTTTTCAATAATATCTCCGCCAACTTGTTTTCCGAAAGTTTCAGGGTTTCCGAAGGTGTCTAAATAATCATCTTGTAATTGAAATGCAATTCCTAAGTTCAATCCAAACTCGTATAAAATAGCTGCGTCTTTTTCACTAGATTCAGCTACAATTGCTCCCATTTTTAATGCGACTCCAATTAAAACAGATGTTTTAAGAGAAATCATTCTAATATATTCTTCAATAGAAACGTCATTTCTTGTTTCAAAATCGACATCTAGTTGTTGTCCGTCACAAACTTCAATAGCCGTTTTACTAAATAATTTAGCAAGTTTTTGAAAAACGATAGGCGGATAATTCTCAAAATATTGATAGGCTAAAATTAACATCGCATCACCAGATAATATTCCAGAATTAATATTCCATTTTTCATGTACAGTTTGCTGGCCTCTTCTAAGGGGCGCATCATCCATAATGTCATCATGAACCAGCGTGAAATTATGAAACATTTCAATTGCATAAGCAGCCGGAAGGGCTTTTTTATAATCAGAAGAAAATAAACTTGCCGCCATTAAAGTTAAAACAGGGCGAATTTTTTTTCCTCCTAAACTTAATATGTAGCGTATAGGTTCGTAGAGATTATTAGGCTCTTTTGTTAGGTTTTGTTCCTCTTTATAGGATAAAAATTCTTGTTCAAATTTTGATAAATCCAAAGTGATAATTTTAAAGAGCAAATGTAACAAAGATTTTGCATTCTCTACTCCAATGTTAAATAATTGTAAAAACTTTGGAAACTTTTATTGTTTTTAAAGTTTCCTGTTCTATATTTGCGCCCTATTATGAAAGATAAAATATTACATAAATCAGTTGAAATGTTTTTAACCCTAGGGTTTAAAAGCGTTACAATGGATGATATTGCAAATGAATTAGGTGTTTCTAAAAAAACAATTTACACACATTTTAATAATAAAACAGATTTGGTAAAAGAAGTAACTGATTCGGTTTTTGAAAATATTTGTACTGGAATTAATATCATTTGTAGCAGAGAAGAAAATCCAATTGATGAACTCTATGAAATAAAACGTTTTTCTATGGAGTACTTAAAGGACGAAAAAGCATCTCCACAGTATCAATTGCAAAAGTATTATCCTAAAATATACGCAACTATAAAAAGCAAACAATTTGACATTATGCAAGATTGCGTTATTCAGAATTTAAAACGTGGAGTAGCTTTAGGTTTTTATAGAGACACAATTGATTTGGATTTTATCTCAAGGATTTATTTTCATGGCATGGTTGGATTAAAAGACGTAGAGTTATTTCCGCTAAAACAATTTTCTATGAATAAAATTTTGAATTTCTACTTAGAATATCACTTAAGAGGGATTTGTACAGAAAAAGGAATTATTAAATTAAACGAAATTATAACAAACAATCAATCAAAAAAAAATGCAAAATAAATTAATACTAATTTTTAGTTTATGCTTTATCGCACTTGGTTTTTCACAAGAAAAAACGAAAGAGTTTTCTTTAAATGAAGCCATAGATTTTGCCATAAAAAATAACTATAACGCAAAAAAAGCAAATAACAATGTGCTAGCTGCAAAAGAAAAGCAATGGGAAACTACAACTATTGGTTTGCCAAAAATTAGCGCAAAAGTAGATTACCAACAATGGTTAAAACAACAAATATCATTATTGCCAGCAGAAATTACGGGTGGACCAGCAGGAACCTTTATTCCTGTTACTTTTGGAACAAAGCAAAATGTAAATGCGGCAATTACCTTAAATCAATTAATTTTTGATGGATCTTATATCGTTGGATTACAATCTGCAAAAACATATTTAAACATCTCAAAACAAGCAAAAGAAAAAACAGAATTAAGCATTAGAGAAGCGGTTATAAATGCATACGGAAATGTATTGATAGCAGAAAAAAGTATTGAAATTCTTAGAAGTAATTTAAAGATCTTAGAAAAAACACTCTCAGATACTGAGAAAATTTATAAGAATGGTTTAACTGAAGAAGAAGATGTTGAGCAATTAAAAATTACTTTAACAACTGTAAAAAGTCAATTAAACAAAACCATAAGATTAAGAGATATTGGGTATAAAATGCTAAATATATCTATGGGAAATTTAATCGACGAAAAAATTGCTCTAAAAGATAATTTAGATTCTCTAATATTAGAAAATATTGACTTAAGTCTTTTAGCTAAAACATTTAATGTAGCAAATCATATAGATTATAAAATTGCAGAAAACAATAAAGAAGGAAATAGATTATTGGTTCTTCTAGAGAAATCTAAAGCACTGCCTTCTTTAAGAGCATTTGTTAATTATGGTTATGCCGGAAATGCAAATTCTTTCGACTTTTTTAGAAGAGATCAAACATGGTATAATTCCTCTTTATTAGGTGTTAGTTTAGACATTCCAATTTTTAGTAGTTTTAACAGAAGAGCAAAAACAAGACAAGCAAAATTTGAGTTAGACAATGCAGAAATACAACTGTTAGAAATTAGAGAACAATTAAACTTAAAAGCTGCCACTGCAAAAAGCGATTATAAGTTTAGTATTGAACAATATCAATCTGCAAAGCAAAATTTAGAATTAGCTCAAAGAATAGAAAAAAAGCAACAAATAAAATTCTTTGAAGGCGTATCTACAAGTTTTGAATTGTCTCAAGCGCAAAACCAATTATACACTCAACAACAAAATTATATTCAATCAATGCTAGATGTAATCGCAAAAAAAGCGGCATTAGAAAACGCATTAAACATCCCATTAAAATAATCAATCAGGCATGAAAACAATTTATACAGTATTAATAGCAAGCATTCTTTTGATCTCTTGTGGAGAAAAAAAGGGACAAACAATTCAAGAAATTATTGCCACAAACGATATTTCTATAATCAAGGCAAAAAAAGTAGAAATAGAGGCAGTTCAGCAAGGATATTCTGATCAATTAAAAATGCTTAACGAAAAAATTGACGCTTTAGATACCAATAAAAAAGTACCATTAATAACTACTTTTAAAGCTAAAGAAGAAGTTTTTACACATTATTTAGAATTGCAAGGAAATGTAGAAACCAAACAAAATTTATTGATTTATCCAGAAATGCCAGGTATTCTAGAAGATGTTTATGTAAAGGAGGGTCAATCTGTAAAAAAAGGAGCCATTTTAGCAAAAATAAACGATGGCGGTATGAGTCAACAATTATCACAATTAGAAACTCAAGTAGAATTAGCTAAAACAGTTTATGAGCGTCAAAAAAGATTGTGGGATCAAAAAATTGGTTCAGAGATGCAATATTTACAATCAAAAACCAACTACTTTGCGCAACAAAAATCGGTTGAGCAATTAAAATCTCAAATTGAAAAAACAACAATAATTGCTCCTTTTGACGGAGTTATAGACGCAGTTATTAAAGAAGAAGGAACAGTTGTTGCACCTGGGCCAGGCGCAGAAATTTTTAGAATCATCAATTTAAACAACATGTATATTTCTACTGAGGTTCCAGAAAGATACATTGTAAATGTTACAAAAAACAAAAAAGTAAAAGTAGAATTTCCAGTATTAGGAGAAACGTTAGTAAGCTCTGTTAGACAAGTTGGTAGTTTTATCAATCCTACAAACAGATCTTTTAAAATTGAGGTTCCTGTTACAAATAAAAACGGAAATGTTAAACCAAACTTAACGGCTAAACTTCAAATAAACGATTACACAAATACCAAAGCAATTTTAATTCCGCAAAGTATTATTTCAGAAAATGCCCAAGGAGAGCAATTTATTTATGTTGTAATAAACAAAGACGCAAATAATGAAGCTGTTGCTAAAAAAGTAATCATTAAGACGGGTAAAACTCAAGGAGATATTATTGAAGTTATAGCTAATCTAGAACCTGGATCAGAAGTTATTAAAGAAGGTGCTCGTAGTGTAAACAACGGTCAAACCGTAAAAGTTATCAATCAATAAATAGTTTACGATGACAAAACAAAAAAAACAAGTAGATAAAGAGTTTAAATTATCGTCTTGGGCAATTCATAACAAAACAACCATTTATGTAATTATGGCTGTTATCTTTTTTTATGGTATTTCTGCCTATTTTTCAATGGCTAGAGAGAGTTTTCCAGAAGTAAAAGAAACCAAGATTTATGTTAGTACCGTTTTTCCTGGAAACACTGCAGAAGATATAGAAAAGCTTATTACAGACCCTTTAGAAGATAAATTAAAAACGGTAAGTAATGTTGTAGAAGTTACATCAACTTCACAAGAAGATTATTCTATGGTGGTTGTAGAGTTTGATGAAAACATTACTGTTGATCAAGCCAAACAAAAAGTAAAAGACGAGATTGCTACAGAAACATCGAGTGAAGATTGGCCAACTTTTAATGGAGCTAAAATAGAGCCTAATGTTTTTGAATTGAGCATGTCTGAAGAAATGCCCATTTTAAACATTAATATTTCTGGAGATTACCCAGTTTATAAACTAAAAGAGTTTGCAGAATATTTACAAGATGAAATTGAAGATTTAGCTGAAATTAAAAAAGCAGATATTCGTGGAGCACAAGATAAAGAGGTAGAAGTTGCAGTAGATGTTTATAAAATGATGGCATCAAAAGTCAGTTTTAACGACATTACTAGCGCAATAAGTAATGGAAATGTTACCATGTCTGCAGGAAACTTTATTACAAGTGGTCAACGAAGAACAATTCGAATTATTGGAGAAATAGAGCAGCCATCAGATTTAGGAAACTTTGTAATTAAATCTGAGTTTAACAATCCAATTTACTTAAAAGATGTAGCGAGCATTTCATTTAAAGATAAAGAGAAAACTACCTATGCTAGAGAAAAAGGAGCAGATGTAGTGATGTTAGATGTTAAAAAACGTGCAGGTAAAAACATGGTAGCCGCTGCAGAACAAATTAGAGTAATTGTAGACAATGCCATTGCAAACCACTTTCCAAAAGATTTGAAAATTACCATCACCAATGATCAATCTTCAAAAACCATTGGTCAAGTAGATGATTTGGTAAACAACATTATTTTCGGAGTTATTTTAGTGGTAACTGTTTTAATGTTTTTCTTAGGATTTAAAAATGCAGTATTTGTAGGTTTTGCAATTCCAATGTCCATGTTTATGTCATTAATGATTTTAAACATGTTAGGGTATACCATGAATACCATGATTCTTTTTGGTCTAATTATGGGACTCGGAATGTTGGTTGATAACGGAATTGTAGTGGTCGAGAATGTATATCGATTAATGGACCAAGAAGGCATGAGTAGAGTAGAAGCAGCTAAAAAAGGAATTGGAGAAATTGCATTTCCTATTATCATTTCTACCGCTACAACGGTTGCAGCATTTATTCCGTTAGGCTTATGGCCCGGGATTATGGGAGATTTTATGATTCTATTGCCAATTACTTTATCAACCGTTTTAGGATCTTCCTTATTTGTTGCTATTTTCTTTAACTCAGTATTGGTTTCTCAATTTATGAGTGTAGAAGATAAAGACATGCCACTCAAAAGAATTATTATCATGACCAGTGTTATGGTAGGTTTAGGAATCTTGGTATTATTAACAGGAGGCGCATATCGATTTTTAGGAACGTTGATGATTTTTACCACAATCTTGTTATGGATATACAGATTGTTCTTAAGACGTTGGGCAAATGCTTTTCAAAACAATGTGTTGCCAAAATTAGAATCTTGGTACGAAAGAAGATTAAAAAGTGCATTAACTGGTAAAATGCCTTATGCGTTAGTTGTTAGTACTTTTGGATTGCTAATAGCAGCTTTTATCATGTTTGGATGGTCTTTAGGAACTCAAAGAACAAAAGTTGAGTTTTTTCCAGACAATAAACCAAATCAGATTATTGTCTATATTGAGTATCCAGAAGGAACAGATATTGAAAAAACCAATTCAATTACAAAATTGATTGAAGAAAAAGTAGCGGGCGTTTTATATAGTGATACCTATATGGATGGAGATTATAATTTTATGATAGAAAGTGTTATTTCTCAAGTGGGTGAAGGAGCAGGGAATCCGCAAACAGACATGGGTTCTGCAGCAGAAATGCCACACAAAGGGAAAATTACCGCTTCTATGAGGGAGTATAAATTTAGAAGAGGTTTAGATAGTGAATTGTTACGTCAAAAAGTACAAACCGCTTTGGTAGGAATTTACCCTGGAGTTTTAATTTCTGTTGAAAAAGATGCTAATGGTCCACCTGTTGGATCACCAATTAACATAGAAATTGAAGGAGATGATTATGCAGAGTTGATTCATACAGCGCAAAGAATGCGAGACTTTATCAATACCAAAAGTATTTCTGGAATTGATGAATTAAAGATTGATGTAAACAGAGATAAGCCAGGAATGCAAGTATTGGTTGATAGAAAAAAAGCAGGTGAATTAGGTGTAACTACGGGGCAAGTAGGACAACAATTAAGAGCCTCTATTTTTGGAAATAAAGCTGGAATTTATAAAGAAAATGGTGAAGATTATGATATTTATGTTCGTTTTAAGAAAGAAGATAGATTTAATAAAAGTGCTGTTTTTAATCAGAATATTACTTTTAGAGACATGGCTTCTGGTAAGGTCAAGGAAATTCCGGTGTCTGCTGTTGCTACGCAAAAAAACAACTCAGGTTTTAGCGCCATCAAGCACAAATCGGTAAAAAGAGTGGTAACTGTATATTCTGCTTTAGCGCCTGGAGAAACTGATGCGAGTGCGGTAGTTCGTAAAATTCAAGAAGAAATGAAGAGTTTTAAAGACTTGCATAAAGGAATTAAAATTGATTATACAGGGCAAATTGAAGAGCAAAACAAGCAAATGAACTTTTTAGTTGGTGCCTTCTTTACTGGATTAGCATTGATTTTCTTTATTTTAATTTTCCAATTCAACTCGGTGTCTAAACCAGGGATTATTATGTTGGCCATCTTTTTAAGTTTTATTGGTGTATTTGGTGGCTTGGTAATTTCAGGAGCATCCTTTGTTATTATGATGACGATGATGGGAATTATTTCTTTAGCGGGTATTGTGGTAAACAATGGTGTTGTGTTGTTAGATTATGCACAATTATTAATTGACAGAAAGAAAGAAGAATTGCAATTAGATGAAAATGATTATCTAAATAAAGAGGAACTTTTTAATAGTATTGTAAAAGCAGGGAGAGCACGTTTACGACCCGTTTTATTAACGGCAATTACAACCATTTTAGGATTGATTCCACTTGCCATAGGTTTAAATATAAACTTCTTTACATTGGCAAGTGAGTTGAATCCACATATCTATTTTGGAGGAGACAATGTTGTATTCTGGGGTCCATTAGCATGGACTGTTATCTACGGATTATTTGTAGCCACTTTCTTGACTTTAATAGTTGTGCCAGTATTATTTTACTTAATCACAAGATTTAAAATGTGGTTGCGTTTAAAAACAGCATCATAGTTCGTTTTAATAGTTGATTAAGGCTGAGGTTTTTCCTCAGCCTTTTTTAATTATAAATTAGTTAATTTTGAATGCCTCAGTGTTTCTATTTATATGACAGAACAAAAGTATTTTTCAATAGAAGAGATTAAAAGAAAATTAGAAAGATATTGTGTCTATCAAGATCGATGTCATAAAGAAATAGAAACGAAACTCAAAGAGTTTGTATTAATTGAAGAAGCTCAAAATCAAATCATACTACATTTATTGGAGCATAACTTTTTAAATGAAGAGCGTTTTTCTAAAAGTTTTGCCAGAGGAAAATTCAGGATAAAAAAATGGGGTAAACAAAGAATTGTTAGAGAATTGAAATTTAGAGATATTTCTGAATACAATATAAAAACAGCTCTAAAAGAAATTGATGAAAAAGAGTATTTAGACACCATACATGCCATTGCGTCTAAAAGAAATGCACTGCTAAAAGAAACCGATTTTTATAAACGAAAAAAGAAACTGACAGATTATTTAATAAGATTGGGCTACGAATTTGATCTTATTTTTTCAACTGTAAAAAATGTAGTAGAAAAAAAATAGCCTCTTTTAAAAGAGGCTATTTTAGTTTATTTTAAAATTAGTTTTTTAGTACTCAAAGCATCATCTACTTTAATTTTTGCAACATAAATCCCTTTACTGTATTTAGACATGTCTAATTCAAATCGTTTAATTGCAGGAGAACTATTTTTTTCTTGTAAAATAAGTTTTCCTGTTAAGTCAAAAACAGAAATAGAGAAATTGGTTCCTTGTACCCAATTGATATTAAAGATGCTACTAGATGGGTTTGGAGATATCGCTAAACCTTCAATTTCATTAAACTCTTCAACTGGCAATACTCCAGTAATTACTAAATCATCAACAATTGCTCCTTCTTCATTTGTTTCATCGTCTGCTAAAAACTTGAATCTAAAAATTATATTAGCTTCATTTTTAAAAGCAGCCAAATCAAAACTATAAGTATGTAATGTAGCATTGGTTCCGCCTAAGTTATTTACATCTTCTCCTATACCAGTCCACTGTTTACCAGGCAACCCATTTGCAGTTGAATTACTATTGTACCAATTTGCATCAGTTGAAGCACCAAGAATAGTCCAAGTTTTCCCTTGGTCTATTGTATATTCTACATTCATATAATCCCAGTCTTTTTCAATGTCGAAAGCCATTTTAAAGCTCAATACAGGATTTGTCACTAAAGTTAAGTCGTAACATTTAGTGTATAAATAACCAGTAGCTTTATTTGGATGATTTCCGTTTAAACCAGTAGCATAAGCAGAAGAAACTGTTCCTCCAGCATTTAATAATGTTTTTATTGGAGTACCTCTTTGCCATAAACCTAATAAACCTCCACCAGAACCAGAAGTTTCTGTAACTAAATTATCATTTGCAGACTCAAAAGTATTTACCGTTGTTGGTGTTGCATTAGAGCCATTTATAGAAAAAGTAACATTATTAGAATTATTTGTAGTATACGTATCATTATTAATAACTGTTTCTACATTAAATGTATGATTTCCTTCTGTTGCAGCAAAAGCAGGAATATTAATTTGTGTTGTTGCATTTGATGCTAAATTCCCAGTCCAATTATAAACAGAATTTGCCCCTCCATCAATATTGTAATTCACAGTAACCGCTGTAATTGCATTGGTTCCTTTATTTTGAATTGTAATAGTTGGAGCAAGAGAACCACATCCTCTAGAGTTGTTTATAGGAGAATCAATTGAAACCAATTTTACTTCATTAGCAGGGAAAGAATTAGGAATGTCAGAAACCCAAACACCTCTTCCGTAAGTGGCAACAACTAATTTTGCGTCTTTCTCATTGATTTCTAGATCTCTAACGGTAGTATTGGGTAAATTGTTATCAAAAGTTACCCAATTTGTTAATGTATCATCAATGTAATATACACCTACAGTGGTGCCTAAATAAACTCTGTTGTCTTTATTTCCTGCATGATGTCTTAACACAATTTTGTTGTCATTAGAAGGTAAATTACCAGTGATGTTTGTAAATGTTGGATTTGCATCATTTAAGTTTGTAGTTTTAGTAACCGCTCCATTAGATACAATCCAGGCAACATTACCATCATTATGACTAATTTCTATGGAGTTAATAGTACCAAAACCAGTAGGGATTTTTGTAAACGTTACCCCTGCATCATTACTTTTAAATAAATTTCCATCATTTGAAACATAAATATTATTTTCATTATTAGGGTCAATTTCAATATGATCTATATCACCTCCAAAATCATGAGTTGAAACTTTAGACCAAGCTCCACTTACCAATTTATATAAACTACCATAACCAGCATATAGATTTCCTTTTCTGTCAGCTCCCAAAGGTGTTACCCATTCTCCACCACTATCACCTGTTCCTGTTTCAGCAGTAGGAGCGCTAACACTAGAAGTTCTTGTTAATCCACCATCTCTACTTTCATATAAAGAACCTCCATATTGTATAAAACCAAAATAATTATCTGAATCAAGAGGATTTATAACACAATCCATTCCATCTGCACCAAAATACACACTCCACCCATTATTTTTAAGAGCGTACCCCCCATTGTCTTGTAAACCACCCACTATATTTCCAGAATTTTGATTTGCTACAGAAATTCTATAAAACTGACTTATCGCTAAGTTCTTAGTTAAGTCGGTAAAACTTGTCCCAAGGTCTGTAGAAACGTACACCCCACCATCTGTGCCAGCAAAGAATTTACCACCGATGAAATCTAAAAAGTGAATGTCTGCATGTGTATAGGCTGCCGCTGTTGGATCACTCCAGCTATTTATAGCCGTAAAATTATCTCCTCCATCAGTAGACTTCCAAATATTTAAAACACCAACATATACGGTGTTTTCATCAGTATCTGAAACAGCAATGGCTAAATCATACCAAGATTGTGATCCTCCAAAAATATCATCCGTTTCAGCCGTTTTCGTATAGCTATAA
>Ga0255783_10001567_pt1 | contig 24216 bp, 21 predicted proteins | sample 011ome_22_FD_179981 | JGI IMG/M metagenome (GOLD analysis project Ga0255783, IMG submission 179981) | Coastal salt marsh microbial communities from the Groves Creek Marsh, Skidaway Island, Georgia - 011507BT metaG (version 2) | ecosystem: Environmental > Aquatic > Marine > Intertidal zone >... | reverse complement strand
AGTAAAGAAAAAAGTGTCCTTATTTTAAAAGGGTTTTTCGCTGCACTGATTATTTTGGTGCTCAATATTGCTGCCTTACAATGGGTTTTTGTCCAGCTATTTCAAATGGATACTCAGCTGGCAACTCTTTCCGCTATCCCACTGGCTATCATTAGTAGTGCAGTTGCAATTCCCTCTGCTGCGAGCTTACTCAATCATGACCGGGAGTTTGTAGTCTACGAATCTACTTTTTCAGACATCTTAGGGATTATGATTTTTAATTATGCACTACGGCAGTTTGAAGCACAACAAGACTTAATCGGTGCTACTCCTCTTGTTTCTCTTTTTCTTCAAATTCTTGGTGTAGTAGTTATTTCTCTCGCTATCACTTATGTGTTGTATCGCCTTATACGTCAAATTCATCATCACGTTAAATTTTTTCTCATCCTCGCCTTGTTAATCTTGGTTTATGCTTTTGGAAAACTATTCCACCTTCCCGCTTTGGTTACCATTTTTATTTTTGGAATTTTCTTGAGCAATGTTAAAAGTTTACTCCCCAATTTTTTAAAAACTTATTTGGACCTAGACCAGACTGAAAACGAGCTGCATGAATTTCATATCCTCACCGCAGAATCCACATTTATTGTACGGACATTCTTCTTTTTATTTTTTGGATTTTCCATTCAGCTTACTGATTTTAATTCTCTACAACCCCTTCTTTATGGTGTCCTAATAATCATAATCATGATGCTTCTACGCTATCTGTATTTTACGGTCACTACCTTTAAAGTCAAACCAAGCTCTTTGGTGTATATGTCGCCGAGAGGGTTGATTAGTATTCTCTTATTTATACAACTTAAAGAAGTTTCATTTATAGATTTGACAAATAGCCCCATAGACGAACGCGTCCTTTTGATTGTTATTTTAAGTTCTATGCTGATAATGCTCATTGGTACCCTAAAAAAATCCGAATCCATTGAATTGGATAACGATACTGAAGAGGAAGTTCCTCTTACTGTAGAAATGAAAGTTGAAAATTCAGAGTCTACAGAAAACGAAGCTGAAGATCCACTAAATTAATTCTCATGTATCCATTAAACCGCAACAGAAGACTTCGAAGTTCTTCCAGTTTAAGAAGTTTACTCCAAGAACATCATCTCACTCCTAACAATTTTATTGTTCCACTATTCATAGTAGAGGGCAAACAACTCAAAGAACCCATTCCTTCTATGCCTGGGTATTTTAGGTTTTCTCTAGACTTACTTGCTGAAAAAGCTAAAGTACTTTGGAAGAAAGAGATTAAAGCTGTACTGCTGTTTGTCAAAGTTGCTGATAAGCTTAAAGACAATAAAGGTACTGAGGCATTAAACTCCGATGGCTTGATGCAAAAGGCAATAAAAACGATAAAAACTGCAGTGCCTGACATGATTGTCATGACGGATGTCGCTTTGGATCCCTATTCTTCTTTCGGGCATGACGGTATCGTAGAAGAAGGAAAGGTTTTAAATGATCCAACAGTTGCTGTACTCGCTGAAATGGCATTATCTCATGCTCAAGCAGGAGCAGATGTAGTCGCTCCAAGCGATATGATGGACGGACGAGTGCTCAGTATCAGACAAGAACTTGAAGAAGCAAACTATCACGATACCCTGATCATGAGTTACAGCGCAAAATACGCTTCATCTTTTTACGGTCCCTTTAGAGATGCTTTAGATTCAGCTCCAGGATTTGGTGATAAAAAAACCTATCAAATGGACTTTGCAAATCGAGATGAAGCAATTGTTGAAACACAGCGAGATATTGAGGAAGGTGCAGATATCGTTATGGTAAAGCCAGGTCTTGCTTATTTAGACATCATACGTGATTTAAAAGACAACTTCCACACCCCAATTGCAGCTTATCAAGTAAGTGGAGAATACGCCATGCTCAAAGCTGCTGCAGCTCAAGGATGGTTAGATCACGATCAAGTAATGCTTGAACAATTAACGAGTTTTAAACGCGCGGGTGCTCAACTCATTGCAACCTATTTTGCTGAAGAAGCAGTAGAATTTCTTTAGAGAGTTTTTTTAATTTAAAGGAAAAATCTACCTTTAAATACTAATCTCCCCAAATTGTATAAAATTAAGCCCCTCATTTACATACTTTGTTTGCTGTTTTTTTCTTGTAGTGGAGTTGACTTAATCGATGATTATGTTCCTCCAACACTGAGAATATCTAATGCTATTGATGAACTTCCCATTGGCTCTTCCTTTGAACTTAGAGCCTCCTATTTTAACAATGTGGGTGAACTTATTGAAGAAGCTGCGATACAATGGGTCAGTTTAAATCCTGAAATCATTTCCATAGAGTCCAATGGAACTGCCACTCCAATTCAACAAGGAACTGCACAAATAGTTGCGCAAATTACAAGCGAGGAAGGAGTTTTACTCGAATCAATAGTTACCATTAAAGTAATAAGCAATGTGGTAATAGAAGAAAATCCAAATACTGAAGAAGTAGGTATGGAGGAAGATGAGAATACTCAAACTGTGACTCCTACCCTTGAAATTACGAATCTAATCTTTGAACAAACCAGTCACCAATTTGAAGTCAATTATCAAGATGGAAATCAAAATTCAACTCCTGAATTAAACTGGGTCAGCTCAGACGAAACTGTACTAGAGGTGGATGAGAATGGAGTCATCACTGCTGTAACTTCAGGTCTTGCCTCCATAACCGTTTCCGCGTTGGTATCTGATACCCTTATTAGTGCAGAAAATTCAATCCAAGTAATTGCATTGGTCATGGAAACAATAACTTCATATTCGGGAAATTTAGAAACCAAAAGTGGTTACACCTTAGAGGGTAGTTTTTCTTTGTCCAAAACAGAGGACGGACTACTACTTGAATTAAGTGAAGATTATATAGCTTCGAGTACCTTACCTGGTCTTTACGTCTATTTATCCAATAATACTAACACCACAGCACAGGCTTATGGAATTGGTGCTGTTAGTGTATTTAGTGGGGCTCATTCCTATCAATTACCCACTAACATAGGTTTAATGGATTACCAATATTTACTGTACTGGTGCAAACCGTTTAATGTAAAAGTAGGTTAAGCTAAAATTTACGATTGATGAAAAAAAACAGTATAATTTTAGTCGCTCTACTCCTGTTCACTTCTGTCCAAGGGCAATGGATCAATGAAAAGGGAAAAGGTTATTATAAGATTGGAAGTTGGTCTTTACTAGCCGATGAGCATTATACCGATCAAGGAATCGTTGATCCGAATGCTACCCGAGGACTTTTTATTAATAGCATATACGCACAATACGGTTTGTCAACAAAGATCAATCTTATTACATATATCCCGTTTTTAGTCAAAAATTATCAGTTCGCTCAAGTGTCTCAAACCAATGGAAAAGTTTATGAGCCAAGACAAGAATACAATGGTTTTGGCGATATCAATTTGGGATTAGAATACGGCCTAAAAACAGCTGGTAATTGGGTGTTTTCAACTACGCTCACTTTTGGAATCCCCTCTGGCAAGTCACAAGCTGGAAGTGATGGAAGTTACCAAACCGGTGATGGTGAATTTAATCAATTGCTCCAATTTAATTTCGGTAGTGGTTATGGAATAGGAAAACAAAACTTCTATCTAAAATCCTATTTTGGACTCAACAATAGAACCCAAGGATTTTCGGATGAAGTTCACAGTTATTTTGAAACAGGAACTCAAGTTTTAAAAAATAAGCTTTTACTCCTCACAAGAGTTCATTGGATTAAACCTCTGTATAACGGAACCTTAAGCGCCGAAAGTTCAAACGGTAGTATTTTTGCAAACAATATGGAAAGTATGATTCTTGGCGGTGAAATGGCATTCCAAATAGGGAAAAAATGGGGAGTTTCAGCGACACTTACCCAGCCTCTTTTTGGAAAAGTTATCTTTAAAGCAACGACTTATTCAGGAGGAATTTTCTTTAATCTTTAACTCCCATATTTTCGTTCTGGACTAAATTGATCAATCGCCATAGAAGTTTGTTGATTCGAAATCAATTCCGCAACTAATTTACCTGTAGCTGGTCCTAAACTCCACCCCATCATTGAATGTCCTGTAGCCAAGACTAAGTTCTTATAACTCGAGTGCCTACCGATAAAAGGTAAACCATCAGGCGAAAGTGGACGTAGGCCACATTTAACATCTTTCAATTCTTTTTGAGCTACATTTATATGAGGGTAATAGTCAGTAGCAGCTTGTCCTATCGCAGCAACTCTTTTGGTATTGATTTTATGATTGATACCTGAAAGCTCCATGGTTCCGCCAAAACGAGTAAATCCTTGCATGGGGGTAACAGCTACCTTAGCTTCCAACAACAACGCGGGTAATGTTATCCCTGTGGGTTGACTCGTGTTAATTCTATAGCCCTTTCCAGCCTGAACAGAAAGTTGAATTCCCAATGCTTTCAATAAAGGTTCTGACCAAGCTCCACTTGCTATGACAACCTCATCTGATTGAATCTCTTCTTGCAAAGTGCATACTGATGTAATGCTACTCCCTTTAGTTTTAAAATGGGATACTTCTTTTTCTAACAAGAAATTCACCCCTGCGTCCTTTAAAACACCGATCATGTTTTCCATAAATACTTCTGGTGTGCTATGAGCATCGCTTTCATACCAATAGGCTCCAGCAATATCCATAGGAGCTTGAGGCTGCTTTTTCAATACTTCCTTTGTGCTTAAATGATCTATTTTTAAACCTAGATCTTTTGCTTGAGCCACCACCTCTGCCTCTTCTTTCTCCGCTTGAGAAGTTTTATACGCCATTAATAATCCCTTAGTTTCCAAGTGAAAATCAAACTTGGAATGCTCTTGCATCTGGAGAAACAGTTGTTTACTCAAAAGGTTGATATTGAGTATCGCCTGCATGGATTGTTGTACATGAGTAGGTGTACAAGATTTCATAAATTTTATACCCCACCGAATCAAATCTTTATCGAATCTGGGTTTTATATAGAAAGGACTTGAGGATTTAAACATCCATCTAAATCCTTTAGAAACCATCCCTGGGGCAGCCAAAGGTATGATATGGCTAGGGGTAAGATAACCTGCATTAACATATGATGCTCCAGAATTGGGTTGTCCTTTGTCAACCACAGTAACTTCATGTCCCTCTTCACTTAAATAGTAAGCGGTACACAAACCCACTACACCTCCACCGATGATTACAATTTTTTTCTGGCTCATATTACAAAACTTGAAACCCTTTTAGGTAAGGATCTTCTGGATCTAAAATCAGTTGATTATAACCTGTAATACGAGCTCTTCCTTCTATACTTGGCAGAATACCTTCACAAGAACCAACCTTAGTTACCGCTTCAACTTTACCCTTAAAAATGGAACCTATAATACTTTCGTGAACAAAAGAATCTCCAAGTTTTAGTTTGTCCTTTGCAAACCATTGTGCCATACGCGCTGAAGTTCCTGTACCACATGGTGAGCGGTCAATGGCTTTATCTCCATAAAACACAGCATTGGATGCTGTGACTCCATTTTGGGTAGGCTCTCCTCCCCACAATACATGACTACAACCTTTAATCTTATCATCTAAAGGATGCATAAATTCATGTAAAGAATTGATTTGAGAACGAATCTCTCTACTCCATACTACTAGTTGTCCAGCGGTATAAGAATGAATTCCCTTAAAGTTATCTTGAATGTCTATAATCGCATAAAAATTACCCCCATAAGCTACATCAATGCTAAGGGCACCTATATCTGGACAGATTATTTCAATTGAGGAAGCTGCTAAAAAAGCAGGAACATTGGTAAATTTTACTGATTCAATTTTAGCACCCCTGCGATGGTAATTTGCAATTACCAAGCCTGCTGGAGTTTCAACTCTTACTTCTCCTTCTGTCTTGGGTTTAATCAGCTCTTCTTCTAATAGAATTGTTAAAGCTCCTATCAATCCATGTCCACACATCGGCAAACATCCACTGGTTTCTATAAATAAAATTCCAACATCATTGATTGGATCTTGAGGGCTGTAATAAAAACTTCCGCTCATCATATCATGTCCTCGGGGTTCAAACATCAAGGCGGTCCGAATCCAGTCGTATTCTTTGATAAAATGAATTCTCTTCTCACCCATATCCATACCGTTAAGATTCGGACTAGGTGACTTAACTAACCGAACTGGATTCCCAGCTGTATTCCCATCAATACAATCAAAAACAATCCGCTCAGTCTGTTTCATATAGCATCGGTAGTCAATTTACCATCAATTGTTCTGAGTATTCCCAATGGATTTTCATTTTGTAAAGCGGCTGGTAATAATTCGTTTGGGCAATCTTGAAAGGCTACGGGTCGCAACCAACGATAAACTGCATCAGTTCCAACGGAGGTAAATCGGCTGTCGGTAGTTGCAGGAAAAGGTCCCCCATGTTGCATGGCCTCAGTTACTGCTACCCCTGTAGGAACTCCTTGAAAAAGGATTCTACCTGCATTTGATTTCAATTTAGATAAGAGTTTTTTTGAAACTCCAGCATCTGAAGGTTCTCCTAAAATAGTTGCTGTCAATTGTCCCTCTATCGATGCCCCAACCGCTATAAGCTCTTCCTCATTTTTACATTCAACAACCAGTGTAAATGGTCCAAAAACTTCTTGCATCAGACTGTGATCACTCAAAAATCGAGTTGCGTTAACGCTTCCTATTGCTGCTGAACAAGTCTCGGATTTAAAAAAGGTATCGAGTTTATTGCTGGAATCAAAACTACTCAATTGTTCGTCATATTGGATTTGTATATTTTCGTGAACCATAGGTGGTAATTGTAAGCCTTCCATACGATCACTTATTTTTTTTGTCAAATCAAATTGCCCTGAAGGATCACAAACAACTATCAATCCGGGGTTGGTACAAAACTGTCCTGTGCCTAAAGTAACTGATTGAGCAATTGCTTCAGCTAAACTACGGTCTGATTTGAGCTTAGCTTCCAAGATAAAGATTGGATTGATACTCCCCATTTCTGCAAAAACTGGAATGGGTTCCTCTCTTTGCTGAGCCAAATCATAAAGTGCTTTTCCACCAGAAAAACTTCCAGTAAACCCAACTCCTTTCACCAGTGGGTTAGAAACGAGTTCGCTACCTATATCATGAGATTGACCTCCAAGATGAGAGAAAATTCCTTTGGGTAATTTACATTTTTCAACAGCTTTAGTAATGGCTTGTGCAACCAATTCGCTGGTCCCCGCATGATAGGGATGTGCCTTAACCACCACGGGGCAAGCTGCCGCAAAAGCAGAAATTGTATCTCCACCTGCTGTTGAAAAAGCCAATGGGAAATTACTTGCTCCAAATACTACTACAGGACCAATGGGATAAAGCATTTTTCTTAAGTCAGGACCCCCAGTATGAAGACTTGCTTTGACAAAATTCCCTTTTTGTAAAAGTTCGATAAACCGCTGAATTTGGTCCATCGTCCGTTGAAACTCTCCATTTGCTCTACCTTCAGCTAAAGCAGATTCCATTTGATAAGTAGCAATTATTTCGGATTGAATCAGTTGCATTTCTTTTTGAATGCACTCTAAAAAACGAATGCGATCTGTTAAACTAATTGCTGCTACTAATTCAAAACTCTCAGAAGCAGCCTCCAGCGCTCTTGAAATTTGATCAGAAGTTGCCTGCTGAAAATCAACTTCTAGAGCTTCCTGAGTTTTGGGATTAATTGTTTGAAATTTTATTGAATCTGATTGCGATTCCCAATTTCCAGCTACTAAATTCTTGCCGTTTATCATAAGTATTTTTTGTAATCGAGGTTTTGTGGTCTTGTCAGAAGAGCAGAGTCAATAATGTCTTGTACCTCTTTTTGAGCTTGACCGCTTAGGGGTACTCTAGGGGGTCGCACATGACCCGTTCCAAGACCTGTTGCTACTTCACATAATTTAATATTTTGAACTAATTGAGGGGAGATATCCAATTCTAAAAGCGGTAAAAACCACCTAAAAACTTTCCTTGCTTTTTCCCATTCACCCACCTTACAGTAGGTGTAAATTGCAACGGTTTCTTCTGGAAATGCGTCAACCAAACCAGCAACCCAACCCGTTGCTCCCATCATCAAACACTCCATAGCAATGGTATCAACCCCGCATAAAATTTTAAATCGATCTCTGAAACGATTGATCATTCTGGTAACATTAGTCGTATCACGAGTCGATTCTTTCACTGCATTGATATTAACGTATTTGGAAAGTTGTTCGAACATATCCAAAGTCACTTCAATTTTATAGTCCACAGGATTGTTGTAAATCATAATTGGTAAGGAAGTGCTTTCTGCTATAGAAGTAAAATACAGAACAGTTTCAGCATCTGTCGCTTTGTATCGCATGGGTGGCAACAACATCAATCCACTAGCCCCTTCAGCTTCCGCTTGCCTAGCAAGCTGAATGCCATCAGCAGTTGCTTGTTCTGCTATATTCATAATTACTGGAATTTTACCTTCCACTCTTTTTAGGGTTGTTTGCAATAAAAGACTGCGCTCCTCAGCTGAAATAGTACTCGCTTCTCCCAATGTTCCTCCCAATATAATTCCATGGACTCCAGCTTGAATCTGTGCGTCTAAATTGATTTGAAAAGCATTGAGATCTAGTTGATGACTCTCATTGAATTGGGTTGTAATTGCTGGCATTACACCTTCCCATTTAAAATCCTTCATAGCGGTTTGAATTTCTATATAATGTTTGAATATAAGTTTTTTTGAAATTTGAAAAGACATATTTAAAAAGATTTCTAACTTAAGTCAATTCAAAATTAAACGAGCTGCTCTACACAGATGATAAAAACCCATTTCTATCATAGTCCAATTGGATGGATAAAGTTTGAAGAAACAGAATCTGGCTTAATTTCTTTAAAGTTTTCAAAACCACCTTCAACTCCTCAATCAAATAGTCCTACAAAATTGATTAGTGATTTAGATTCATATTTTAAACACAGCATTACTGATTGGAACACTAAGTTGATCCCTGCTGGTACAGCTTTTCAAAAACGGACATGGGAAATTGTAAAAAGCATCCCAAAAGGACGCACAAAAACATATAAGGATATAGCCCTTGCCCTAGGAGATATCAAAGCTATCCGAGCTGTTGCCAATGCTATAGGCAAGAACCCTATACTTCTTTTTATCCCATGCCATAGGGTTATCGGGAGTGATGGATCGATGACTGGTTACGCTGGAGGTATTGAAAAGAAAAGATGGCTTCTTACCCATGAGGGAGTATCCATCCAAAAAACATTAGATTTGTAATTGCAGCTTAAAGTAACAAAACAGCACATTGGTTCATGAAGAAAACACTACAAAAACTAGGATTAACTATACTCGTCTTATTCGGTTTACTTTACGTTTCCAAGTACAAATACCTCTTAACTGCTATTTCAACTATTTACATGAAAGGACATACTACGGCTTATTTGTCTGATTATAAGAATTTTGACAACCGAGTTTTAGATCCCTCAGAAAACCCTCAGCCATGGCCTCTTCATTCCAATTTTAATACGGTTACTTTAAACCAAGCTCAAGAGCAAATCAATCGTGACAATAAAACGGTCGCTTTTTTATTGATTAAAAACGACAGTCTCTTTTTTGAAAAGTATTACGATGGATACGGTCTAGACTCAAAAAGCAATGCTTTTTCAATGGCAAAAAGCTATGTTGCAGCTCTTCTGGGAAAGGCTATAATGGATGGTTATATTAAAAGTTTGGATCAAGCTGTAAAGGATTTTTTTCCTGAGCTAAAAGGGACTTATGCCGATGAGGTCACTTTGGGAGATTTAGCAAGTATGGCCTCTGGTCAGCGCTGGGATGAGGCTTATTACTCTCCAGTTTCTGTAACAACTGCTGCTTATTTTGTAGAGGATTTAAAGAAGTTAATATTGGATCAACCCATTGATCAAGCCCCTGGTAAATCTTATATTTACAAGAGCGGAACAACCCAATTGCTGGCAATGGTAATCGTTAAAGCTACAGGCAAAAATCTGACAGATTATCTCTATGAAAGTTTTTGGAATCCTATGGGCGCTGAGCACCAAGCTTTATGGCAATTGGATAGTGAAGAAAAAGGACTGGAAAAAGCCTATTGTTGCATCGCATCAAATGCGAGGGATTTTGCACGGCTTTCAAAGTTGTACAAAAACCACGGTAAATGGGATGGGAAAATACTATTGGATTCCACCTTTATCGCAAAGTCTTTAACACCGCGTTTTGAAGATAGCCCACAATATGGATACAGTTGGTGGCTAAAAAATTACAAGGGATATAAAGTCTTTATGAATCGAGGACATTTAGGGCAGTATGTGATTACCATTCCAGAAGAGAATTTAATACTGGTGAGGTTAGGACACAGTAAGGGTCCAAAAGGTAAAACTGCTGACCCCTTTACTCCAGACATTTATCGCTACATGGATATTGCACTAGAACTCAACCCTGATGCTAGCGCACCTTAATCTAAATAAAATTCTTTTTCTCGATATAGAGACCGTACCTCTGTATCCAAATTTTGATCAAGTTCCCGATCAAGAAAAAAAATTCTTTGCTTAAAAAACAGCCTATCAACGAAAGGATGAATTCTCCCCAGAAGCTTTCTACGAACGAGCGAGTATTTGGGCTGAGTTTGGTAAAATAATATGTATTTCCGTAGGTTATTTTACTCCTACTGGCCCGAGGGAATTCAGGCTAAAGAGTTTTACAGGAGAGGAAATACAGCTATTGAAGGATTTTAAAAAACTTCTTGAGTTACATTTTAATGGTCCAAAACATCGCCTTTGTGGACACAATGCAAAAGAATTTGATTTTCCTTTTATTGCTAGACGCATGTTGATTCATCAAATTTCACTTCCACAAAGTCTCCAACTTTTTAATAAAAACCTTGGGAAGTACCCCATCTTGAAACACTTCATCTTTGGCGTTTTGGAGATTTTAAGCATTATACTTCTTTAAAGTTAATGGCCCATGTTTTAGGAATTCCCTCTCCAAAGGATGATATCGATGGAAGTCAAGTAGCTTCAGTATTTTACCAAGAGAAAAACTTAGAGCGGATTATTACCTATTGCGAAAAAGATGTGGTCACCGTGGCTCAGGTATTTCTAAAGCTTCGAAGTGAATCCCTTCTCAAAACTGAAGAAATTATTTTTAGCCAATAAAAATAGCTATATTAGAATCCAATAAAATTTTGAATTACAATGGAACAAAACTTCGATGCTATAGTAGTAGGAACTGGAATAAGTGGTGGATGGGCCGCCAAGGAACTTTGTGAAAACGGATTGAAAACATTGGTGCTGGAGAGAGGGCGAATGGTGAAACATCTGGAAGATTATCCTACCATGCACTTAGACCCTTGGGACATGAAAAATGGAGGTAGGACTTCACAAGAGGATTTAAAAAAATACAATAAGCAAAGAAGGTGGGGAGTCAATGAAGGAAACCGTCATTTTTACAACAACGACTCTGAATACGACTACGACGAAGACAAAACATTTGACTGGATACGTGGAACTCAAGTTGGAGGTCGTTCTTTGATTTGGGGGCGTCAAACTTACCGCTGGAGTGACGATGATTTTGAAGCCAATTTACGAGATGGTATAGCTATTGATTGGCCCGTTCGCTATAAAGATATTGCTCCGTGGTATTCCCATGTTGAAAAATTTATAGGTGTTAGTGGTGAGGCATTAAATCTTCCTCAGCTTCCTGACAGTGAATTTTTACCTCCTATGGAGTTAAATTGTGTTGAAAAAGAACTTCAATCTTCTATTGCAAATAACTACAACGATCGTATCATGACAGTAGGTCGTGTAGCCCATATTACACAAGGGACTAAATCAGACGGGGGAAGAACACAATGTCAATTCCGAAATCGCTGTGATAGAGGATGTCCTTTTGGATCCTATTTCAGCTCTAACTCATCAACACTTCCTGCTGCAGAAAGGACGGGTAATATGACCCTTCGTCCAAACTCTGTTGTTTCAGAAGTAATCTATGATGAAACAACCCAAAAAGCAAAAGGTGTTCGGATAGTTGATGCACTCACCAAAGAAGTATTGGAATTCAACTCAAAAGTGGTTTTCATTTGTGCTTCTTCTATGGCTTCAACTGCTATTCTATTAAACTCAAAATCTGAACGTTTTCCGAATGGACTAGGAAATGATTCTGGAGAACTAGGTCACAACATTATGGATCACCAGTTAGGTAGCGGTGCCTCTGGGTCTTTCGATGGGTTTGAAGATAAATATTACACTGGAAGACGCCCTAATGGATTCTATATCCCTCGTTTTAGAAATGTGGGTGGGAAGAAAAAAGACGTTGACTTTTTGAGAGGTTATGGCTATCAAGGAGGTGCAGGACGGGGAAATTGGTCAGATGCAGTCGCTGAATTTGCCTATGGAAGTGAATTTAAAAATGCCATACTGAAACCTGGAAAATGGAATGTCGGTATGGGTGGTTTTGGTGAAGTGTTGCCTTATCACGAAAACCGAATGTATTTGAATTATGACAAAATCGATCAATTTGGCTTACCCAAAATTGTATTTGATGCAGAATTCAAGGAGAACGAAAAGAAAATGAAGGAAGATTGGAAAGTTCAAGCAGCAGAAATGTTAGAAAATGCAGGCTGCAAAGATGTGAATATCTATGATTCCAATGCCCCAATAGGAAAAGGGATACACGAGATGGGAACCGCTCGTATGGGACGAGATCCGAAAACTTCAGTGTTGAATAAATACAATCAAGTACACTCAGTACCCAATGTATTCGTGACCGATGGTGCCTTTATGGCCTCCTCAGGGACTCAAAACCCCTCCCTGACCTATATGGCTTTTACAGCACGAGCCGTAAATCACGCGGTGTCTGAATTGAAGAAAATGAATCTCTAAAGGATAGTTTTTTCATGCCCAAACGTCCAATAAAAGTCAACAAACAAACTCCTTTGTTGGATGTCAAAAAGCTTTCGCTTGAAATTGAAGAAAAATCACTCTTATCTAATATTTCTTTAAAACTATCTGATAATGAGATTCTTGCCCTCGTTGGAGAATCAGGAAGTGGAAAATCATTATTTGCACTCTCCCTACTAGGCTTGCAACCAAAAAAAGCTCAACTTACAACAGATCATCTTCTTTTTGAGGGAGACTCACTCTTGAATATCGATGAAAAAAAATGGCAAAACTTACGGGGGAATAAAATAGGCATGGTTTTTCAGGAACCTCAATCGAGCCTAAATCCTTCCATGCGATGTGGAAAACAATTATTGGAAGTATTACAACGACATACTACCCTTTCTAAAAAAGAACAAAAAACAAAAATCATTGAGGCCTTGACAGAGGTTCAATTACCAGACCCTGTTCGGATTTATAAATCGTATCCACACCAAATCAGTGGAGGGCAAAAACAACGCGTTATGATTGCGATGGCCTTACTATGCCATCCCAAGTTATTGATTGCAGATGAACCTACTACTGCACTTGATGTAACCGTTCAAAAAGACATTATTGAACTCTTAAAAGGGCTGCAAAAAAAACGAAATATGAGTGTCCTTTTTATCTCACATGATTTGGCTCTTGTAAAACAACTTGCCGACCGAGTTGCGGTAATGTATCAAGGAAAAATCATTAAAGAAAATTCTACTCAACAATTATTTAATAAACCAACTGAGCCTTACACCAAAGGACTCCTTTTTGCACGACCTTCAACAACTAAAAGATTACACCCTCTCCCTACACTTGATGATTACCAAAGTGGCACCTTTGAAGCACAAAACCAAACTGCAAAGGAACGCTCAGATCAACATAAAAAATTATATTCTCAAACTCCTCTACTTGAAGTTAAAGAAATTGAAAAAGTATATCCCAGTCGATTTGGACTCTTTCAAAAAACAGCTGGTTTCCAAGCAGTAGCTCCGCTGAATTTTTCTCTTTATCCACAGGAGACACTGGGTCTCGTTGGTGAATCCGGTTGTGGAAAGTCGACCCTTGCTAGAGCATTGATCTATCTTGATCCGCCTTCCAATGGAGTGGTTTACTTTAAAGGAAAGCCAATCATCCAGGGTGACAAAAAACTAATGCGTAACATCAGACAAAAAATTCAATTTGTTTTTCAAGATCCCTATGCCTCATTACACCCGTTGAAAACTATCGGGAGTGCAATCCAAGAGGTATTGTCCTATTATGCTATAAAAACTGATCAAAAACTGATTAAAGACGAAGCCTTAAGTTTGCTCACTCAGGTAGGCTTAACTGATGAGTTTTTTAATCGTTTTCCTCATCAGCTTTCAGGGGGACAAAGGCAACGTGTAGTGATTGCGAGAGCTCTTGCCTCAAAACCAGAGCTCCTTATCTGCGATGAAAGTGTAGCTGCATTGGATATTTCTGTTCAGGCGCAAGTATTGAATTTACTCAATCAACTCAAAAAAGAATTGGGTCTGAGTTATCTGTTTATTTCACACGACTTAGCTGTGGTAAAATACATGTCTGATCGGGTCATGGTCATGAAAGACGGTAAACTGGTTGAACTTCAAGAAGCAGATAAACTATATGCCAAACCTCAAAGTCAGTACACCAAAAAGCTGATAGAGGCTATACCAAATTGAGTAAAAGATACGCTGCCTAGGTTGAAGGGTTTGGAATGGCTTCGTGGATCGAATTTATTTCTTCAAGAATTTCATCACTTAGACTAATGGAAGCTGTACCTATATTTTCTTTGAGTTGATCAAGATCAGTTGCTCCAATGATATTACTGGTCATAAAAGATCTGTCATTTACAAAAGCCAGTGCAAGTTGAGTTAGTGTTAAGTCATTTTTTTGAGCTAAATCATGATACATTTCCACTGCATTTTTACAAGGATCTGAACTGTATCTATCGTAATGTGGAAAAAGAGTAAGTCGCGCTTTATTAGGTTGCTTTCCTCCTCTGTACTTTCCTGATAATACGCCAAAAGCAAGGGGCGAATAGGCTAATAGTCCTACCTCTTCACGATGACAAACTTCTGCATTTCCAACTTCAAAAGTCCTGTTGAGCAGTGAATAAGGATTTTGTATGGTTCGAACCCGAGGCCGATCTGAATTTGAAGCTCTTAAAAAGCCCATGGTTCCCCAAGGGGTTTCATTTGACAATCCTATATAACGAATATTCCCTTTTTTCACATGAGTGTTTAATGCGTCCAAAACTTCTTCAAAGTTTTCTTCCCACACCTCACCGCGTTTATAGTCATAGCCTCTCTTCCCAAAATAATTTGTAGGCCTTTCTGGCCAATGCAATTGGTACAAATCGATATAATCGGTTTGAAGTCGTTTCAGACTTTTTTCAACAGCAGTGTCAATAGTTTCTTTAGTATAACTCTTATCCGTTCGAATATGCTGCGTAAAAGCTGCTGGTCCTGCGATTTTAGATGCTAGGATTATCTTATCTCTGAGTCCTGATTTTTTGAACCAAGTCCCTATAAAACGCTCAGTGTCTCCCTGCTCTTCTTGCCTTGGAGGAATAGGGTACAATTCAGCGGTATCAAAAAAATTGATCCCCTGCTCATGGGCATAATCCATTTGATCATGGCCTTGCTGTTCAGAGTTTTGTCTGCCCCAAGTCATGGTGCCTAAACATATTTTACTGACTTTTATCTGAGTTCCGGGTAATAAATTGTATTCCATTATTTTGATTCTAAAAGTGATGTGATTTCGTCAAGTGAAGGACTTAAAACAACTTCAATTCTTCGATTTGCTGCTCTGCCTTCTGCTGAACTGTTTGGGGCAATTGGGACAAATTCACTGCGCCCGGCAGCAGTTAAATTTTCGGCTAATATATTGTCATTCTCAAGAAGAATATTGACAACTGCTGTAGCTCTCTTAGTCGAAAGATCCCAATTGGATTCCAATTGTCCTTTGGGTGAAAAAGGAACATTATCTGTATGACCCTCAATTAAGATAGCAATGTCTGGATTCTCTTCCAAGACAGTAGCCAGTTCCTTTAGCGCTTCTTTCCCTTCGGGTTCGATATCCCAACGTCCTGATTTGAACAAGAGTTTATTTTCCATGGATACATAAACCTTTCCATTTCGTTGTTCCACAGTCAATCCTTTTCCTTCAAAATTTAACAAGGCATCCGACAGTCTTTCTTTGAGTTCATCTAGGGCTTGTTTTTGATTTTGGATCATTTGTTCCAATTGATCTACACGCTCTGAACGTGACTGCAATTCAGTTTTTCTCAACGCAATTTCTTTCAATAAAGCATTATTTGCCGCAATGCTATTTTGAATTTTTTCTTCGCTGTTTTCTTTTAAAAGTGTGTATTTATCTTCCCAATCTTTCAGTTCTTGAAGCCCTTTAGCAACACTGTCCCTAGATCTTGAGAGGTACATTTCAACTTCCCCGAGCTTGCTATTTATAAGGTCCCAGGATTGCTGGAGCGAATCTCGTGATTTTTCATAAGCGTTTCGCTCTTTTTTAACTACCGCATACCGAGCTTCTAAATCATTAAATACTTTGGTAGAAACACACGCATTAAAAGCGAAAAAAAGAAAGGCGTAAGTGACTATTAAAGAATATTTCATGTTTAAAATTTGAGTTCAAGTCCAACGGGACAATGGTCAGAATGTTTGGCTTCAGGTAAAATAAAAGATCGGCTGATATTTTTTTCTAAAGGAGTACTGACAAGGGCGTAATCGATACGCCAACCTTTGTTGTTGTTCCTTGCATTTGCCCGATAGCTCCACCACGAATACTGATGAGGCTCTGGGTTTAGATATCGAAAGGAATCAATAAAACCCGACTGCATAAAATTGTCCAACCACTCCCTTTCTTCAGGTAAAAATCCCGATACATTTTTATTTCGAACGGGGTCATGGATATCAATGGCTTTATGGCAAATATTATAATCTCCACAGATGATTAGATTTGGATATTCCGTTTTGAGCTGGTTTACGTACTCTTGGAATTCATCCATAAATTGAAATTTGTAATCCAATCTTGCTAAATTGGTTCCGGAGGGTAAATACAAACTCATGATGGAAACCTCATCAAAGTCTACTCTGAGAATTCGACCCTCAAAATCCATATGTTCAATGCCACTTCCGTAGCTAATATTATTTGGCTTTTGCTTTGAGAAAATTGCAACTCCACTATAGCCTTTTTTTTGTGCTGAAAACCAATAATGGTGATAACCTAGAGCTTCTAAAACAGTTGTATCGACTTGCGATTCTAGTGCTTTGGTCTCTTGGATACAAATAACATCAGCTTGGGTAGCTTCAAGCCAAGAGGCAAATCCTTTTTTAAGGGCAGCACGAATTCCGTTAACGTTGTATGAAAGTAATTTCAATTCTATTTTTTACGAATATAAAAAAACCAAACGGTAAGGGAAACTAATTATCAAACCTAGATTTTACTTCTTTTGTAAAAAGTGAAATTAAATTTGTTTCAACAAGGATGTTATTGAAACTTGAGCTTGTATGGTTGCTTTTAAATCTTGGATTGCAACTCGTTTTTGCTCCATAGAATCGCGTTCTCTTAGAGTGACTGTTTGGTCTTCCAAACTTTGGTGATCAACAGTAATACAAAAGGGAGTTCCCAAGGCATCTTGTCTTCTATAACGACGTCCAACAGCATCCTTTTCATCGTAAACCGTTTGAAAATCCCACTTTAAATCATCGACTATAGTTTTCGCTAATTCGGGCAGGCCGTCTTTTTTAACCAAGGGCAGAACTGCTGCCTTATTGGGTGCAAGAGCGAATGGAAACTTTAATACTGTTCGGGTTGCTCCTCCGTCTAACACTTCTTCGGTTAGCGAATTGGAAAAGACAGCTAAAAACATTCGGTCCAAACCAATGGAAGTTTCAACTACGTAAGGAGTGTAGTTTTCATTGCGTTCTGGATCGAAATATTGCAATTTCTTACCCGTAAATTTTTCATGACTAGACAGATCAAAATCAGTTCGAGAGTGTATTCCTTCAAGCTCTTTGAATCCAAAAGGAAAACGAAATTCGATATCCGAAGCCGCATCGGCATAATGGGCTAATTTTTCATGGTCGTGAAAACGGTACTTTTCTTCTCCCATTCCCAAAGCCAAATGCCATTTCATTCGATTTTCTTTCCATTGGGCATACCATTCCTTTTGCGTTCCAGGGGGAATAAAAAATTGCATCTCCATCTGCTCAAACTCCCGCATTCTAAAGATAAATTGGCGTGCAACAATTTCATTTCTAAATGCTTTTCCAGTCTGTGCTATCCCAAAAGGCAACTTCATTCTACCTGTTTTTTGCACATTTAAAAAGTTGACAAAAATTCCCTGTGCGGTCTCAGGTCTTAAATACAGATCCATTGCTGTTTCTGCTGAGGCACCAAGTTTTGTTCCAAACATCAGATTAAACTGCTTGACATCAGTCCATTCTCTAGAACCAGATTCTGGACATGAAATTTCAAGTTCTTCAATTAATGCTTTGACATCAGCCAAATCTTCTTTTTCAAGCGATTTCCCTAAACGCTTCAAAATGCTTTGCGCTTTTTCTTGATTGGCTAAAACTCGAGGATTAGTTGACCTAAATTGAGCTTCGTCAAAACGATCACCGAAGCGTTTGGCTGCTTTTTGTACCTCCTTTTCAATTTTAGCTTCAATTTTCGCAACATAGTCTTCAACCAAAACGTCAGCACGGTATCTTTTCTTCGATGTTTTGTTGTCAATTAAAGGATCATTAAACGCATCAACATGGCCAGAGGCTTTCCAAGTAGTAGGATGCATAAAAATGGCAGCATCAATCCCTACGATATTTTCATTGAGTTGAACCATGGCTTTCCACCAATATTCACGTATGTTGTTCTTTAGCGCAGCTCCATTTTGAGCATAGTCATAAACGGCACTTAATCCGTCATAAATTTCGCTTGAGGGGAAGACAAATCCATACTCTTTTGCATGGGAAATTACTCTCTTGAATTGATCTGTTTGCTGCGTCATGGCGCAAAAATAGTTCTTTTTGTTATTTTTAAAAGGCTCTTTATCTTAATCTATGAAAAAAAACAGCAAAGCAATTTTTCAGACACTCTCTGAATTTATTTTCCCACGACATTGTTATGGTTGTGAAGTACCCTTAGAATTTTATGAAAAGTATTTGTGCTTGAATTGTCAAATTCAACTGCCCCTTACGTTATTTCATCAAACTACTAAAAATCCACTTTTTCAAAAACTTTCAATCCGTTTTCCAACAGTAAGTGCCACTAGCTTGTTCTATTTTGAAAAAGACGGTGTTTTGGCACATTTAATCCATCTTTTTAAATACAACGGAGTTAAAGAAATTGGATCTTTTTTAGGAGCATGGCTAGGAGATCATCTTAAAGAAAGTACTGTAAAGGAGTTGGACGCCATCGTCCCTGTACCACTTCATACTGTAAAAAAAAGGAAAAGAGGCTACAATCAATCAGAGCTTATCGCTAAAGCCCTCTCAAAAAAAACTAAACTACCCTTGCTTTCAGATGTCCTTATTCGGGTAAAAAACACAACTGCTTTAGCACAATTAGGTGAAACTGAACGTGAGCTAGAAGTTCGAAACGCATTTGAATTAAACTTTAAATATAAAGATCAGCCCATGCATCTACTCTTGGTTGACGACGTGCTGACCACCGGAGCTACTCTTGCTGCCTGTGCTTCAGCCTTATTAAAAAATTCCAAAATAAAAATCAGCATCGCAGTACTTGCTTGTAGGTTGTAAGTAGAATATTGCTTTATTTTGTGGGTATATTCTAATGATGAGATTAGGCTTAAATATCCTCCTCTTGGGAGGACTCTTATTAACCACTGTACAATGTGCCAAAAGGGCTTCTCCAACAGGGGGGCCTAGAGACTCTTTACCACCTGTACTGATCAATGCTTCTCCAAAACTCAATACTGTTTTTTTTGACAAAGAGGAATTCAACTTGACCTTTGATGAATATGTAACACTTAAAGACATAAGTAAACAGTTGATTATTTCTCCTCCTTTAAGTTCTTCTCAATACAAAGTTTATCCTGTTACAGGCGCGTCTAAAAAAGTGACCCTAAAACTACTAGACAGTCTTATGGACAATACGACCTATACTTTCAACTTTGGAGAGAGTATCATTGATTTTAATGAATCTAATCCTTCCTCCTATTTGACCTATACCCTTTCTACTGGAGCTACAATTGATTCTCTTTACATCAAGGGAAGGGTAACCGATGCTTTTGAAAGAGAAACAGAGCGTTATATCTCCTTACAACTCTACCCCGTTGATAGCATTTATAAGGATTCTGTTATTTTCACTGAAAAACCACTTTATGTGACCAGTACTTTGGACACAACTATTTTCCGTTTTCAAAATCTCAGGGCGGGTAAATATGCGATTATTGCACTTGAAGATAAAGCTGGAAATTACTTTTTTGATCAAAATATAGACAAAATTGGTTTTGTAGATCGTCTCATTGAATTACCACAAGATTCCATACTCGATTTTAGACTGTTTCAAGAAAAAGCTAACTTTTTTTGGGATAAGCCTTATTTTATCAATGAACACCACATTGCTTTAGCCTATTACGGAGAGCGTGAAGATGAATCTTATAAAATGGTAAGTCAAGTGCCTGAAAGCTTCGAGTCTTTGGTCACTCAAAATAGAGAGACTGATACTTTAGACTATTGGTTTAGAGGAGCTGAACTGGATTCACTTCAATTTGAGTTCAACATTAAGGATTCATTGCAGATTAAAACCGTTTATTTTAAAAATCCCACTCCTGATTCATTAGTCGTGGATAAAAATACTTCTGGTAGTCTTCGGCTTCTGGAAAAATTTGAGCTTAAAACGAATCTCCCCATAACTGAAGTTAATTCTGAGCAGGTAAAAGTTACCAACATCGATACCCTTCCCGTTCCTGCGAGCTTAAAAATTCAAGAAAACTACGATCGTATTACGATTGATTTTGAGGTCATTCCCAATGATCGATATGAAATCACCCTATTGCCTAATGCCCTTGTTGATTTTTGGGGAAACACAAATGATACCCTTGTTTACCGAACCTCAACCAAAAAAATTGAAGACTACGGAAACATATTTTTGAGAGTCCAACATCAAAGTCCACATCCATATATTATAGAATTGCTCAAGGGCGATGAAGTATTTAGAAGGTATGACACACCATTAGAGGGCGGCAATTACTCGTTTAAATTACTTGATGCAGCGAAATACAGAGTACGTCTGATTGAAGATGCCAATCAAAATAAAAAATGGGATACGGGAAATTACTTAGAAAAAATCCAGCCAGAACAAGTCATTTACTATTGGAAAGAAATAGATGTGAGAGCCAATTGGGATATGAACGAAACCTTTAATACAAGTCAAAATTATCCCGATCTTCCAGAAAGCGCAACCGCTTCCGCTGTGCTTGAAGCTCCAGATAGTCAAGTTCAGCCGTAACCAGTGATTCTATAGCTGAGGGTCCTCCTGAGATACAAAGTCCTAAGGGATCGTAAACAGCTGTATGCCCAGTATACTCATTGTCTTTTTCGTCTTTACCAATTCGATTCACTCCAACAACATAAGATAGGTTTTCTATTGCCCTAGCCTTCAACAGGGTGTCCCATGCGTTGATTCTAGGCTTGGGCCAGTTAGCAACATAAAGAAGTAAATCGTAGTCTTGCGTATTTCGAGACCATACTGGGAACCTTAAGTCGTAACAGATTCGCAGACAAATCTTCCATCCTTCATAGTCAAAAATACCCTCATTTTCCCCTGCTCGATAAGCTTTGTGTTCTCCTGCCAATGTAAAAGTATGTCGCTTGTCGTAATACATCACCTCTTCAGTAGGAGTGACCATTATAAACCGATTGTAAAAATATGCGTCTTCCTGAATCACCAAACTCCCTCCCAGAACAGCATTTAATTTTGTTGCCCAAGTCTGCATCCATTGCATACTTGGACCTCCCATTGGCTCGGCTACAGCCTCTGGATTCATTGTAAATCCAGAACTAAACATTTCTGGCAATAAAACCAGATCTGTAGGATTTACGATCTTTTTTAATTGCTGATCAATATAGGCCCTGTTCTCCAGTGGAGATTCCCAAAAAAGTGGAATTTGTAAGGCTGTTAAGTGGAGTTTTGATTTCATAGAATATTATATGCTCAGCAAATTGAATATGTCTAAATTTATGAAGTTTTAAATTTTTTCCCGCTATGCGACTACAAATATTCATCTTAACTTTTTTGTTTATCCAGCTATCTGGTTTTGGACAATCTTATTTTCCACCAGCAAATGAAGTTTGGGAAACAAAAAGTCCAAAAGATTTCAATATCGAAATTGAGACTTTAAATAACGCAATAGAATTTGCGCAATCCAATGAATATTCCGGTAATAGAGATTTGAGGATTGCCATAGTTAAAGGTTTTGCAAGAGAGCCCTATCATAAAATTTTAGGACCTACAAAAAAACGAGGTGGACCTTCAGGTATCATTTTGAAGAACGGGTATCAAATAGCGAGTTGGGGAGATACCAAACGAGTTGATATGACATTTAGTGTGACCAAAAGTTATTTGTCTACTGTTGCAGGTTTGGCCGTTGATCGAGGCTTTTTTAAAACCAAGGATCCCGTTGCAAATAGTGTTTGGAACAGCACTTTTGATGGAGCTCACAACCAGCAAATTACTTGGCAACATTTACTCAACCAATCTTCGGACTGGTCAGGTACACTCTGGGATTCTCACGACTGGGCAGACCGCCCGCCTAGAGAAGGTAGCATCGACGATTGGAAAAACAGAAAATTCCATACTCCAGGCACACATTTTAAATACAACGATGTCCGCGTTAATCTGCTCGCTTATTCGCTTCTCCAAATCTGGCGCAAACCCCTACCACAAATTTTGAAAAAGTACATTATGGACCCCATAGGGGCTAGTAAAACATGGAGATGGTATGGCTATGACAATTCATGGGTAGAGTTAGATGGAAACAGAATGCAGTCTGTTTCTGGAGGTGGTCACTCTGGAGGTGGACTTTTTATCAATACCGAAGATCATGCTCGCTTTGGATTGCTCTTTATAAATGATGGAAATTGGAATGGCACACAACTAATTAGCAACTCATGGATTGAAGAGGCTACAACTCCCTCTCTAGCAAACAATAATTACGGGTATTTGTGGTGGCTCAATAAAAAGGGAAGCGCTCGTTTTTGGAATGGAGTTCCAGAAAATGTTTACTACGCCGCTGGCTTTGGTGGTAATTTTATCATAATAATACCTGATGAGGAGATGGTCATCGTTACCCGTTGGCTTGAACCCAGTAAAATTGGAACATTTGTAAAGCAAGTACTCAATGCCCTACCCTAAAGCACTTATCTTCGATATGGATGGTACTCTAGTGGACAATATGGAGTACCACAAACAATCTTGGATTGAACTTTTTAAGTTTCACCAATTGGATTTGGATTACACAACCTTTGATAACCAATATCACAAAGGGTCTTTGGTTGAAATTATGGCACAACTCTTTCCACATATAGAAGATAACAAAGAACTCTTCAGCATAGGAAGTTACAAGGAAGAGTTGTACCGAGAATTGTATCGCCCTCATGTTAAAGCCATAGACGGTCTGCATCCTTTTTTAAATCTTCAAAAAGAGAAAAAAATTCCAATGGGTATTGCAACTATGGGAGATCAACACAATATTGATTTTATCTTTAAAGCTTTAAAGCTGGAAACTTATTTTCACTCTACTACTGGTGGACATCAAGTAACTAATGGAAAACCCCATCCAGAGATTTTTTTAACAGCTGCCCAAAAATTGGGGGTTGCTCCTGAAGATTGTTTGGTATTTGAAGATACCCGCTCAGGTGTAACAGCAGCTCGTGCTGCAGGAATGCAAGTTATCGGTCTAACTACTATGTTTGACCAAAAAACTTTACTGGAATTAGGCTGTGTTCAGGCGGTCGATGATTTTAATGAAATCGATATTATTTGAGCTTAACTTAAAAAGAAGATTATTAAATCTAATTTTAAATATAACTAATTGAATTTAATAGGAATTTACTAATTTAATTTTTGTAAATGATAAGTTCGATACTTGAACTTCCCAAAATTTGATTTAATTTTAAAATTAACCCCATGAAAAAATCAATTAAACTTACCGCAATCCTTCTTGTTGCCTTATTCTTTTCAAGTTGTGCGACTATTTTAGGTGGTCCAATTACCGATTATCAAAAAACAAAATCTGCTCCTGGAGAACCTCAAAGAGATGCTAGGGTGTT